>WFLX010116686.1_pt1 | contig 12083 bp, 12 predicted proteins | sample 4967041 | NCBI WGS metagenome assembly WFLX01 (sample SAMN12857096, study PRJNA449069) | gut metagenome | isolation source: stool from male and female vole | host: Microtus ochrogaster | place: USA:Florida | collected 2017 | reverse complement strand
ATCATAATTAAGTGCCCTCCTTTTACGGATGGAGCCGGTAAGGCGCCCCGTTCTGTCAGTCGCGGGGCAAAGCCTCCTGTAAGGTCCGGCTATACGATTACTGCTCCATCAATGTTTGTAAATATGTTTTGATCTGTTTCCGTCTGATCCATCGCCGTGATTACGGTATTGCCCGGAATATTAACGATAAATGCAAACTGATCCATCAGTACCAGAGATTCATTGATCCCCTTTTCTCCTGCCTTTACCGTACCTTCCTGCAGCCGCTCCAGCTGTGTCTCAGAAAGTTCAATGTTTCTTTCTTCCAGTCTTCCTGCCGCATGCTTGGAAAACTTCAGCGTGCTTTCCGCCGCTTTTGTCTCTTCCGCTTTCTGTCCAAGAATCTCCTGAAAGTTTACTGCCTTGCCGCTATCCCGGTTCCTGAGGGCATCCGTGCCAACCGTATGATAGCCGTTTGTTACATGCGGAAAATAATTATTCTGTATCGACTCTCTTGTCTGCATCGTCTGCATTGTCTGCATCACCTGCATTGTTTGTGTCACTTTCGTCATTTTCCCCAGCCTCCGTGCTATTTTTCTGAGCGAGGAGCTCCTGCAGCTTCGCTGCGTATTTTTCGATCAGGTCAAAGGTTTCCTTCGGAACAAATGAGAACTGATAATCGCTCATGCCGTTGATAATCCTTGCAAGTCCAGTGATCGTGTCTTGATCTTCAAGAGATATATCGTCAATATCCGGCAATTTCTTTAGACCATCCGTGATATTTGTCAGCATTTCCATAGCTTCCAGATATTCATCATCCGCAATGGTATCAAGTTTATCAATAGAATATTTATTGCCGCCGATGGAAAGATATGCCTTATCTCCCTGATATTCCACATAATCGACCCTGCCCTGTATATACTCTGTCTCACCGACCGAGTTCTCTACCTTCATGATAACCTGCTTGCCGACCAGTCCCTGCGCCTGTACGGTACCCATCTTTTCGCCGATCGACTGAATCTCAGCCACCTCTGTAAATGTTGCATACTGGCTTACCCACTCCGTATTGGAAGTCGGCTCCAGCGGATCCTGATTCTGCATCTCTGCTACCAATAATGTTAAAAAAGCGTCGGAGTCCATTCCGGAATTATTCTTTTCCTTTGTCTTGCTGCTTGATGAGGTATTTACCCCTGAAACAAATTCGCCATCCTTAAATTGTGCTATAAGATCGCTCATAAGCCTTTTTACTCCTTTCCGAATACTTATACTTTATAATCCATCATGTTTCCGTCCGCCTGCATCATCTCCACGGTTACCTGCTCCGCTTCGTCCAGCGCCTCCAGATCTTCCGGTGAAGCAAACTCTCCCAGATCAATCTTTCTTGTGGCTTTTCTGAGATTCTCCTGCTCCTCTTCCATCTGCCGGTTGGATTCGTCTCCCTGCTGCAGGTTCTGTTCAAATTCGTGGCTTGCTACAGTTACTTCAACAGCTTCTACCTTCACGCCCTGCTGCTCCAGATTCTCTTTTAATACCATAATCTGCGCTTCCATCACAGCCTTTACCGCTTCATTCTGCGTGGTAAACTGTGCGGTTACAGCACCTTCTTTTGCGGTAACGTTTAAGCTGACCGTTCCGAGATTCTCCGGATTCAGCTGCATCTGCCACTCCGTAATATGCGCTGCGGTGTTCTGTCTGATATAGGCATTGATCTGGTCAATGATCTCCGTCGGGCTGCTTCCCATCAGCTCTCTTGCCGCTTCCAGCGCTATATCCTGCATCACCGGTGTGTCCGGCGTCGTCTGCTGAAGCGCACCGATCTGATCCTCTCTAACCGTCTGACGCCGCATTAAGGCATCCGTCATACGATCCGATCCAAAACCGCGCTGTCCGCTCTGTGTATCCGATGAAGAGCTGCCGCCATTCTCCCCCGCGTGATCTGCCGGAAACTGTTCCCCGACTGCCTGTACCTCCCCGCCGTCTTCCACATATTCTGTCATTGCATCCGCCACGGGCATTTCCTTTACCGTCTGCGTCTCCGCCGTCGTCTCTGTTTTCAGCACCGGCATAACAGGTGCTTCGCCCTGATCCATTTGCATTTCATCTAATACTGCTTTTACATCCGCCTCATCCACGCCAAGCTCTTTGGCAAGCTCCGCGCTGATCTCCTTCATGGATGCATTCAGATCGAGCACCGTCTGGGAAAGATTTTCATCCGTCACCAAAGACAACTTATCACCGTCGCCCATCACCTCTGCAACAAGCGCCGAAACATTCTCCGGTTCCAAAAGATCCCATACATTCAGACCCATCTGCCCGAGGATTTCTTCCAGTTCTTCTACGGTAATGTCAAGTTCCTCCGCCGTCTGCGTCAGGATATCTTCTTTGGCTTCGCTGACTGCCGTTTCACTGCCGGAAGCTTCACTAACTGCGGCTTCCGTCTTCTGACCACTGACTGCATCCTTTACCGTATCTGTCGGTTTCTCATTAGATACGCTGTTTCCTGTGTCATTTCCTGACTGCCCTGCCGTTTCTTTTACAGCTGCCGTCTTCTCCGGCTGATAATTCTGCGCCTTAGGTGCATTCTGACCGGATGCAGACATATTGGTCGTGGCCATATTGGACATTATCCCCTGAAACGCATCCTGACTGTTCTGCCCGCTCTTTGCAGCGTTTGCCGCCGGAAGCACGTTACCCATCATGAAACCCATTTCTACTTTTGATGTCATCCTTTTCCTCCTTTCCGATAAAATTTACAAAGTATTATTACTGTGTAATATTACTACGTAAAAAGTATCGGATAAATCCGTCTGTTTCTTAACCTTTCAGAGGAAATTTTCACCCTTATAGCGTTCTACTGGTTCATCAACGCCGTCACCCTTGCTGCATTCTCAGGCTTCATCGCTGCTAAGACATTGCCGCGGGATTTCGCATCCATCGCCCATAAAATATCAGCTACAAGCTGTAAATTGCCCTGCATAACGTCCGTGTCAAAAATTTTTCCTGCCGCCGACGCATCCATTGCAGCATACCCGTCCGCAAGATCCTTGATCTGTGCGTCCGTCTCCATATTCTGAATCACCTGCTGATACAGATATTCCGCCGTCGTCGGATCGATGCTTTCATAATATTCCCTATAAGCCTCCGGTCCCGGACTTTTTTCCGTATAGATCACTTCTTCGTAAAATTCCGTCTTGATCCTCTGAAACTCCACCTGCTGATTTTCAAATGTCTGCAGCCGTTCCACTTCCGCTTTCAGCTGNTCGATCTCTGCCATATAATTNGCATTGGANGATTGGACGCTGGNAAGCTGCACCTCCAGCTCACGGATCCGTTCCACCGCATCCGGCAGCGAACTATACCCATACATTCCTTCCAGATCGTCGACCTCTGTCGTATGATCCTTCGGAAGTATCTTGTTGACCACCGGAATATCCTTTAAGATCGGCGTCATAACATTGGTTCCAAGTCCGCCGACGTCCAGCTTGATCAGGATGCACAAAATCGCGATCCAGATAATGATGATAAACAGCGTAACTATAAACATGGAAAAACCGCCGCCCGGCGCATCGTCATCCAGTTCCGCCTCCTGATCGGCAAGCTCTTTCGCCCTTTTCTTCGCTTCCTTCTGCTGGCGCTTTTGATCCTGCTTTAATTTCTTACGTTCCTCTTGTATTTTTTTCTTCTCGACCTTGATATCGTCAGCCATATCGGTGTCCTTTCATTGAAATCGGTAAATTTATTTTTTTCCATGGGTGTNGCTGGTGAGCTGGTCAATCTCCTTGNTCTCTGCAGCNTTCTNCNCCTGCAGAANTTCCTCANAGGNNTGCTNCTTCAGCTTATCATGCACCTTTCTTTCCTGTATCGCCTTCTGCATCCTAAGCCTCGCCACTTCCACATTCTTCTGTGCGACAACCACATTAAGATGCTGCTTCTTCACCTGTTCCTCGGCATATTTTCTGGCGTATTCATTTTCTTTCAGCTCCAGAACGTTGAGCGCCTCGCCGCGCATCCGTCTTGCTTCCTCAGTCAGGACTTCCCGCTTTCTGATAGCAAGATTTAAAAGCTCCTCCNCNTCCGCCAGCTTGCGCTGNGCNGCAGCAAAATTGTTCTTTTCCTGTTCNTCAAGCTTAGACTTGATATCCAGTATANTCTGCATCCGGTATCGAAATCTCGCCATGCCAACCCCCATACCTTATGATCTAAAAAAGTCCATTTAACAGTTCCAGCGATTCTTCAAAAGTAAATTTTGTATCCACATCCTGCATGAGGAATTCATTGACCGAGTCAATCTTCGAAATGGCATAATCGATCCCCGCATTGGAACCCTTCTTATATGCCCCGATATTGATCAGATCTTCCGCCTCCTGATAAGTCGCCAGCACCGTCTTCAATTTTGCCGCCGCCTGACGGTGTTCCTTTGTAGTAACCATCGACATACATCTTGAAATCGACTGCAGGACGTCGATCGCCGGGTAATGATTCTTATGTCCAANNTTTCTGGAAAGCATGANATGTCCGTCCAGAATNNTNCGCGCCGTATCTGTGATCGNCTCGTTAAAATCGTCGCNATCTACAAGAACCGCATACAAACNTGTAATAGATCCCTTATCGCTTCTTCCCGCACGTTCCAAAAGCTTTGGCATCTCTGAATATACACTGGGGGGATATCCCCTCGTAACCGGCGGTTCGCCGGTGGCCAGACCGATCTCCCTCTGCGCCATGGAAAAACGCGTCAGATTGTCCATCATCAGAAGTACGTCCCTGCCCTGATCACGAAAATACTCCGCGATGGCCGTCGCCGTCTGCGCCGCTTTTTTACGTTCCAGCGCGGGTTTGTCCGAGGTAGCAACCACCACCACAGAACGCCGCATTCCCTCCTCACCAAGATCGCGCTCAATAAATTCCCTGACTTCCCTGCCGCGCTCTCCGATCAATGCAATCACATTAATATCCGCTTTGGTATTTCTTGCAAACATACCCATCAATGTCGATTTGCCGACACCGGAACCTGCAAAGATCCCGATCCTTTGTCCCTTACCAACCGTGATCAGACCGTCTACCGCCTTGACCCCCAGCGGAAGGACTTCATCAATGATCGATCTGGTCATGGCGTCCGGAGACGGCGCATCCAGCGGATATCTCTCCTCCGAATCATATTTAAAACCGCTGATCGGTCTTCCCAGACCGTCCAGTATCTGTCCTAATAAAGCATCCCCTACCTGTACGGATAAAGGATGCTCCATATTTTCCACCATGCAGCCCAGACCGATGCCGTCAGTCGCTTCATATGGCATCAACAATGTCTTATTATTATTAAAACCTACAACCTCCGCCAGAATTGCATTTTCGGTATCCGATCCTGTATAGATCCGGCAGAGATCTCCCATCTTTGCATCCGGTCCGGCGGACTCCAGCGTCAGTCCCACCACGTTAGTAACCCTGCCAAGCCGTTTAAAATAAAGCATTCCGGTCGCCTGATCGTATTTATCCAAGGAAACTGCACTCATTCTCCCCAACCTGCCTATCCTGTATTCTTCCCTGTTGCAGCTCAGCCGTTATAGCTGAGCAGCTTAAGCTGCCGTTTCAGCATCTCCATCTGCGTCCCCAGTCCGCAATCCATAATTCCCAGTTCACTTTCTATCAGACAGTCTCCCTTTTTCATAGTACCGTCTGCGATGATTTCAAAAGCATCTTCCGGCATGCCTGTCTCCACGGAAATCTGGGGCTTGCTGCTTTTAGCTGTCTCATAATCCTCTTTTGAAACATGGACGATATAATTCCTCCCGCTGTCAAGGGAGGCAAGTGATTTATTGATTAAAAAAAGGATATTCTCCTTTTCCTCTTCCAGCCGTATTCCCAGTACATGCTCATAAACTCCTGTCAGCTTATCCACCAGCGCCGGTTCCAGTTCCTCCATCTGCTCCTGATACCGGTTTTCCAGTTCCTTTTCCTTTGTGATCAGCTGCTGCTCCATCTGCTGATAATGCGCCCGGCATTCGTCTTCCGCTTTCTGTTTTCCTTCGGCATATCCTTCCTGATATCCCGTTTCAGAGGCTTTTGCACGCAGCTCCTCAATCTCTTTCTGGGCCTCCGCCTTCATCGCCTCGATCTCCGCCATGGCTTCTTCTCTTAATTGTACCTGATCTTCAAGGATCTCCTCGGGATCTGTTTCTCCCTCATCCTCTACAAGCCTTGCCACCTGTTCCGCATCAATACCCGCTACAAAACCTTCTTCAAATTCCTCCGGTTCCATCTGTTCCTGCATCTGAACCGCTACTTCTCCAAGAATCCGTTCCACCGTCTCATTGTTGTCGATAATCACCTTATCCGTCTTATCCAGAACAACATAGCCGCCCTTTAATATATTGCTATACAACGATATCGTCACCTCCGCCACGGGAAATCACAAGCTCGCCGGAATCCTCCAGCTTCCTGATGATATTAACGATCTTCTGCTGCGCTTCCTCCACGTCTTTCATACGTACAGGTCCCATAAATTCCATATCTTCCTTGATCATCTCAGCAAGACGCTTCGACAGGTTATTAAAGATTGCATTCTGGACCTCCTCATTCGCGCTCTTCAGCGCAAGCGCCAGTTCGTTATTATCCACATCACGAAGTACACGCTGGATGGAACGGTCATCAAGCAGAAGGATATCCTCAAATACAAACATCTTCTTACGGATCTCATCTGCAAGCTCCGGATCTTCGATCTCCAGAATCTCCATGATATGTTTCTCCGTACTGCGGTCTGTGGAATTCAGGATATCAACAACACGATCGACGCCGCCGATGATGGTGTAATCCTGATTGACAAGATTCGCCAGCTTAGATTCCAATACCCGTTCAACCTCCTTGATCACGTCAGGACTTGTTCTGTCCATAACTGCGATTCTCTTGGCAACATCCGCCTGATTTTCCGGCGGAAGCGCGGAGATAATCGCGGATGCCTGCTGCGAAGACAGATACGATAAGATCAGCGCGATCGTCTGCGGATGCTCATCCTGAATAAAGTTCAGAAGCTGAAGCGCATCTGTTTTTCTGACAAATTCAAAGGGCTTCACCTGCAGGGACGCCGTCAGCTTACCAATAACGTCAACCGCTTTATCCGCACCCAGCGCCTTCTCCAAAAGTTCCTTCGCATAGCCGATACCACCCTCCGCAATATACTGCTGCGCAAGGCAGATCTCATAAAATTCATTGATGACCTCTTCCTTCACCTGCGGAGTAATGCTTCTGGTATTGGCAATCTCCAACGTAAGATCTTCGATCTCTTCTTCTTTTAAATGTTTAAATACCATCGATGACTTTTCCGGTCCTAATGCGATCAAAAGGATCGCCGCCTTCTGAAGTCCTGTCAGTGCTGAATCTGCCACGATTGATCAGTCTCCCTATGTACATTTAATATTTAACCCCAGTCCTCGCTCAGCCAGTTTCTCAATAGATTGGCCGCTGCTTCCGGATTGTCTTCCACAAATTTCTCAACAATCTTACGTGCCTCGGATTTATCGTCTACATTAATCTCTTCCAGCGTATCCACCGGCGTTGATTTCAGGATATCATCAATGCTGATCTCTTCTTCTTCAACCTCACCTTTAACACTACGCATGCTGCGAAGCACAACAAATGCCAGAAGTCCAAGAATCAGTAAGATCAGGATGATCTGCAAAACGTCCGCCGTCTCCACATCAATACCCTCTTTATCTACAAAGAACGGCTCCTCATAAACGATCAGGGAAATGTTATTTTTATTGATGCCCGTCGCATTGGCAACAAACTGGTAAAGTTCCTCGCTGACCTCCACCTGTACACGCGCGCCATTATTCAGCTTGTACTGTTCCCAGGTAACGCCTTCGCCATCCAGCAGCCCCTGGGCTTTCACATCTTCTTCCCTGATCACATTATAGTTAATGCATATGGCAGAGATCGAAGATTCATCCGCCTTGATGCCGCCTGCCGGAATATCCTCGAAGATCGTCGTCTCATTTGGCAGGAAATCTTCTGAAGTTTCGTCCACCACAGAACTGGAATACTGTCCGTTCTCATAATCATACCCTGTCTCAACCTGAGAATCCGTTCCGGGCGTTCNTGATACNCTGCCGGTATTTTCTTCATGATATGTATCACGGTTAGCAAGCATGCCTTCTTCCCTTCCATCCGGGGCACTATACAGATGCTGCGATACCTGCTTGTTGGAAGTGTTAATGACGATATTCGCCGCTACCTCCACATTAGAGAAGGAATTGGATCTTAAGAACACATCCCTCACCCTGTTGATCGTAAGTTCCGTCCACTTTGACTGCAACTCCATCAGTGAGCTGGCAACCCCGTAAGAGGAAGTCTCAGAACTTCCGGAGAACAACAGATTGCCCAGATTATCCGTGATCACAATGCATTCCGTGGAATCATTCCCCAGCGCCGTGGCAATAAATCTCGCCATCCCCGCCGCAACATCCCTGGAACAATCTCCCGACAACGTCAGCATGACACCTGCAGAAGTCTCCTGCTGCTGCGAAATCAGTGTTCCGTCGTCCTGTGGAACCGTCAGCTGCACCTGCGCATCCTTAACAAAGGTATAGGTTTTCAAAGTGTCTTCCATCATCGATTCCAGATATACGACATATCGCCTTTGTCTGTCCGCTTCTGTGGAGGTAAAGCCACCTTCCGAAACGTTGTCGATCCCAAAGGCGCTGGTATAAATGTTGTTAGAACCGAGAAGCAGATTTGCTTCCGTATAATTGTTGCGGTTGATAAATATCTCAAGCCCGTCCTCCGAGGTCTTGAAATCCATTCCGTCCGCAGAGTTCAAAAGATCGATTGCAGTTTGGGCATCCGAAGGATTCTCCGCCCGATAGATCCTGACGTACTGCGGNNTTNTAACNTNTACGATCAGGATCACAAATGCAGCNATCACAAATACCGCCAGCGCGGTGATCGCTATCTTCTGACGGGAAGTGAAATGCTCCCANCAGTCCAGAAATTTCTTAGGAAGGCTTNTCAGCCACTCTAACNACTTATCTACCNTCNTACAACTATCCTTGCCTTTCTCTTAACGCATACCGCAATTTTAGAACTGCATATTCATCAGTTCTTTATAGGCTTCCAAAAACTTATCCCTGACCGCCACTGTATATTGCAGCGCTGTAGAAGCCTTCTGCAATGCGATCGCAAGATCATGGGTACTTTCCGCCTTTCCCAGGGAAAGCTTGATTTCTTCATTCTCCGCCTGTGAAAGATAATTATTGGTCGTATTGATATTGCCGATCACAGAATCCAGCACTTTTCCGAACATATCCTTCTCACCGGAAACCGGCTGAAGGTCAGGACTTTTAAACACTACCGGTTCAATCGGCTCTGAGCGCATCTCGCGTACTGTATTGAGTTCCATATGTATTTCCATCCTTTCCTACTATTCACACTAATCCCCATGCCGCCTTCAGTGGCATGCCGTCTTCAGTGGCTCACATAGCGATATAAAACGCCGTTTTGCGTTTTCGGTGTGAGGCTTAGAACTTCTCTGCAATTGAAAATCTCTGATTTTCAATTTGGCAGCACTTTGCTGCGGGCAAAATTGCCGAAGGCAATTAGAAGTCCTTCTCACACTTATTAGCTCTGCAGGATGCTCAGTCCCTTCGTAGCAATCGCTTTACTTGACTGGAATGCCGTGACATTGGCTTCATAGGAACGCGACGCATCGATCAGGTTCGTCATCTCCGTAATGATGTTGACATTGGGATAGGTCACATAACCATTCTCGTCCGCATCCGGATGGGAGGGATCATATACCATATTCATCGGCGTTTCCTCATCTTCATGGATATCCGTAATCTTGACGCCGTATCCGATGGCGTCCTCCATCTCTTTAAAGGAATTCCTTCTGGTATGTCCCTTTCCTACCACGTGATCCAGCACATGGGAAAAACTTCCGATATGCTCCGTCTCCTGCGTCGTAAAGGTAACGACCTTCCTGCGGTAAGGCGTACCGTCTTCCGTCCTTGTGGTATTGGCATTGGCAACATTTTCCGCGATCACGTCCATACGGTACCTCTGCGCCGAAAGTCCGGTTGCCGAAATATCAAATGCAGTAAAAATCCCCATCTTACACTCTCCTTTCAAAACCCTGATAAAATCTCAAAAATCTGCCGGTCCTACTTCATGACCATCTTAAGGTTCTTAAACTCCGTATTGATCGAATCCAACAGCGCATTATATGTAATCTGATTCTCCGCCAGATAAACATTTTCTGTGTCGATATCCACGTTATTGCCATCCAGACGATAGGAATGATCCGCCTGCTCCGTATAAACCGACGGGGTGATACGGGAAAGCTTACTCTTATTCACATCAGATACCTTCGCATCCATTGTCTCAAAGTGGGAATGCCCCAAAGCCCTCTGCAGCTCATGTTCAAAAGCCACATCCTGACGCTTATATCCCGGCGTGTCGTTGTTGGCAATATTGTTAGAAATCGCATCATTCCTAAGCCATGCCGCGTCCGCTGCCTTATCCATGATATTGATATAATCAAATACATCTGTTTTTAGCATTTCCTATCCTTCCTTTCCCATACAAGGGATCAATCAACCAGCTTCATGAGCTTTATGCTAAGCATAGCATAAAAAACGGATTCTGTGAAAATCCGTTTTCCCGATCTTATAACCATGTTCCTTCACAGTCTGCGCATTGATGCGCCGGCATCAATCATCCCTTTAAAAATCATATGATTTAATATTATACACCCTTAGGAATAATATTTCCAGTAAATTTTGTTATTTCTATAATTTTCTATTAATTTGCCTCCGTATCTGCCGTGACAGACTCCTTTGCATCCTTAGCAAATCCGCACTGCTGATCCATGCAGACCAGCTTGCTGCCTTTTTTCAACAGCAGGCTGCCGCATTCCGGGCATTTTTCTCCGGACGGCATCTGCCATACCATAAAATCACACTCAGGTATTGTCTCGCACCCAAAATATCTTCTGCCCTTCTTCGTCTTGCGGATAACGATCTCCCCACCGCATTTCGGGCAGGCTACGCCGATCTTCTCCAGATACGGTTTCGTATTACGGCAATCCGGAAATCCGGGACAAGCAAGGAATTTTCCATGTGGGCCGTACTTGATAACCATGTTGCGCCCGCACTCCTCACAGACAACATCGGACTCCTCATCCTTGATCTCTATATGCTCCAGCTCTTTTTCCGCCGTCCGGACCGCCTCGTCCAGATCGGGGTAAAAGTTGGATACTACGGTTTTCCAAGGAACGTCACCTTCCTCCACGCTGTCCAGAAGTCCTTCCATGGTCGCCGTAAAGTTGACGTCCACAATGGACGGAAACGCCTCCTTCATCATCTGGTTAACCACCTCTCCCAGCTCAGATACATAGAGGTTTTTATTCTCCTTAATGATATAGCGTCTGGCAAGGATGGTGGTGATCGTCGGCGCATAGGTACTGGGGCGACCGATTCCAAGTTCCTCGAGGGCACGCACGAGACTTGCCTCCGTATAATGCGCAGGCGGCTGAGTGAAATGCTGCTTCGTCTCCAGTTCCGCAAAAGAAAGCTGCGTCTTCTCGGTCAGCTCCTTTAACATAAAGGCATTTTCCGCCTTTTCTGTCTCTCCGTCCGAATAAACGCTCATAAAGCCGTCAAACTTCACTGCGGAAGAAGATGCCGTGAACCGGTATCCTGCAGCAGATATCTTTACTGACATAGTATCATAAACCGCAGGCGACATTCTGCTCGCTGCAAACCGTTTCCAGATCAACTGATACAGACGAAGCTGGTCCCGCGACAGGGAGTCTTTCACCTGTTCCGGCGTCCTCGCTATATCTGTGGGGCGGATCGCCTCATGGGCATCCTGGATCTTCTTCGACTCCTTTTTCACTGCTGTATCCACAGCAAGATACTCCTTGCCGTAGTGCTCCGTTATATATGTTTTGGCGCTGTCCAGCGCTTCGTTGGATACTCTGGTGGAATCGGTCCTCAAATAAGTGATCAGACCTACAGTGCCGCTTCCTTTGATCTCCACACCTTCGTAGAGCTGCTGTGCAACGCGCATCGTCTTCTGTGTGGAAAAGTTCAGTATCTTGCTGGCTTCCTGCTGCA
>WFLX010018273.1_pt1 | contig 12083 bp, 4 predicted proteins | sample 4967041 | NCBI WGS metagenome assembly WFLX01 (sample SAMN12857096, study PRJNA449069) | gut metagenome | isolation source: stool from male and female vole | host: Microtus ochrogaster | place: USA:Florida | collected 2017 | reverse complement strand
CGAAATCGTTGCGGTTGTTGTAGTAGAGTCCCAGATATCCGTTGGCGTCATTGCATCCGGCCTTGGCAGCGGCTTTGAGCAGCTTCACGCCCTCAGATGCATATCGGGCATACTCCGGCGACAGAGCATAAAGCGCTCCAAGTTCCATCAGGCTGCGGGGATTGCTCTCCTTAGCCACCAGCTTGAGGCACTTTTCGGCCACCGCCGGGCTCCACACCTTGTGNTANACCGCCAGGCTCACCACACTGTCGGCNGAAATCTTGCCGGNGGTATACTGCTGACGNACAGATTCGTAGATAGAGTCGGCTTTNTGGCTGTCAGTNCGAGCCGAAANATTCTTGTTGATTCCAATAGCCGAAGCAGCCACAGAAACAGTCAGAGAAAGGAAAAAAAGTAATGTTTTCATTGCGTAAGTAAGATTAAGCATAATGTCGCCTATACCAACGNCCGCCCACCCCCGATTGTTCTCAATCAGAGGGGGCGGTAGGCTAAGGATTGAGCTTATAAGACTTATAAGATTTATATGACTTATAAGATTTATANGANTTATAAGATTNATAAGATTNACTNTTCACTCATCACTCNTCACTCATCACTTCAGAAGGGATAGCCGATGGCGAGGTGGAAGGCGAGGGAGTTTTTGAAGGAGGTCATGTTGTAGTAGCCGCGCTTGCCGGTGTCGTAGGGCAGGTGGATGCCCACGCCGAGGTCGCCGCGCACCACGAGCATGCCTATATCCAGGCGCAGTCCGGCGCCGGTNCCTGTGGCGAGGTCGCGCAAGAAGGTCTTNCCCCGGAGCTTGCCGCCNGGACGCAGCGGGTCCTCCTTGAGGAGCCACACGTTGCCCGAGTCGAAGAANACNGCGCCGTGGAGCGGGCCGAANATCGGGAAGCGATACTCCACGTTGAACTCAAACTTAAATGTACCCGTCTGGTCGAAGTAGCCGTTGATGAGATTCTGGGGCACCTTGTAGCTGCCGGGGCCGATGCTGCGCACGGTGAAGGCGCGGATGGAGTTGGCGCCGCCCACATAGAACTGCTCGCTGTAGGGCACCGTGGTGGCGTTGCCGTAGGCATGGGCGGCTCCGACGGCCGCGCGGGTCACTATCCAGTTGTCGCCGAAGAGGCGGCGGCCATACACGAGCTGTGTCTGCCCCTTGATAAACTGCGAGAAGGGNGTGCCGAAGAGTTTCTTCTCCCCTTTCTTGCCGCAGAGCTCGTAGATGGCCCAGAAGAGGTTGCCGGCTTCCTGCACGGANAATTGCCAGTTGAGGGTGTTGTCTCGGTCTATGGCGCGGTCGTAGACGAAGCTGTATGACAGCTGGGGTATGAACTGGCTCTTGAAGCTCTCGGCTATGGCCTGGTTCTCGTTCATTATCGAGTCAAACTCCGCTGTGGAGTTGATGAGCTTGGTGTAGGTGAGCTTGAAGGGGGTGAGGGTATTGCTGATGTAGCGGTTCACGCGCCAGTCGTAGCTCAGGGCAGTGTTGAACTGCGCCATCTTGAAGTAGTGGGGGCGGTTGAGCAGGTCGACGTTGAGCGAAATGCGGGTCCAGTTGACATCGCGCCGCGAGCGGGGAATGAATTTCGGGGCGAGCAGTCGCGGGAAGGATAGGGCGGTGGTGAGCCCCACCTCGTAGGAGTTGAATATAGATTTTCCGCGGTCGCGGCCGGTCTGCCATTCGTAGCTGCCGGTGAGGTTTAAGCTCAGCAGTTCGCCGCCTCCGAAGAGGTTGCGGTTCGTCACGCCAAACATCAGGCCCGGGCCGAGATAGCTGTTGGACTTAGAGGTGACATTCACCTCGAGCGAGGCTTCGAGCGGCGCGTCAAACGTGCAGTCGATATCCACATTGAGCGTGCGCTCGGCCGTGGTGTCGGGAAACACATTGATTTCAATGCTGTTGAATATGCCCAGGCGAGAGAGTCGAGTCTGTGTGCGGTCCATTTCGCGCACGGTGAGCGTGCGCCCCTCCCTGAAGGATATGCAGCCCGGTATCAGTCCCTGGCGCAGCCTCGAGGGCATCATCTGTATCAGCATTCCCTTGCGGGTCATGGTGGTGTCGGGTGTGCCGCCCCCCTTGTTGCGGTTTATGCGGGTGGTGATGGTGCCGGTCTTGTAGGGCACGAGAGCGGGCTTCGGTATATTGCTCCCCACAGCCAGCCTGAGGGCTATCTTGCCGGGAGTGATGGTGCTGTCGGCCAGATATTCCACATATTCGGGGCGGAAGAAATAGTAGCCCTTGTTGCGCAGCGCGTTGGCTATCCTCACTCTCTCGGCGCTCAGCGAGTCGGTGCAGTAGCGGTTGCCGGCATGGAGATAGGTGCCGGAGAGGGCTATGGAGTCAATCAGCTGGAAGAGCCTGGTGGAGTCGGGGAGCATCTCCACCGTGTCGATAGGATATGCCGGGCCGGTCGACACCTTGTAGAGTATCTTGGCTTTCTTGGGATTCTTGCCTTTGAGCAGCTCGTAGGTGGCATGGCCGCGGAAATAGCCGTTGTTGTCGAGTATCTGGTCGATCATCTCGGTGCGCACCTCGGGCCTCACGTCGCTTATCAGCACCGGCTCTCTCACCAGCTTCTCGTAGAGCCAGTGCTTGAACCCCTTGGGAGGGTTGCTCCAGTTGTTATAGACCCACAGCCCGAGCGGGAACGGATAGCGCAGGTAGGGCGAGATGAGGCAGTTGTTGGGAGCCACGTTTACGGCGTTTTTCACGCTGCCCTGCACTCCCGGAGCCAGCGGCTGCTTGTCGTAGGTGGTGATGTCTATTTTCTTCACTCCGGTGTAGAGCACATCGTCGGGCCCGAGGCGCCGGGTGGTGGAGCACGAGCTTACGGTAGCCACGGCCAGCATTATGGCCAGCAGGCGGAGCAGAGGACGGAGCATATCAGTGGACTGTTTCATCGGTGGCTTGTGTTGGGGTGGTGATGGCCGTTTTGGTGTCGGCGGCTTCTTTNGTGTCGGCGGNTTCGGCTGCGGTATCCTTGGCCGGCGCGCTGTCTTTGGGCTTGAAGAGTGAGCGTTTCATTCGGCCGGCCCAGCGGAAGAGGTCTTTGAGCGAATTGATTTTCCTGCGGAGCACGAAGCCTACGCCGGTCTGGGTCACTTCGCCTTCGAGGATGCTCTCGTAGCCGGTGTGGCGGAAGATTCTCACATACATTGAGCCGCTGCGGTTGAGCATATACTCAAAGGCNATGTCGTTGATGAGGTTTTGCGAGAAGTTTTCATCGGCGTCGGCATCGGTCGAATAGTTGCCTCCCACGATTATCTTGAAGCGGTCGTTGAAGAGCGANTTCGACACCCGGTAGCTGTAGCTGGTGGTCGACGAGGTNTAGCCGTCGGTGGTCTTGTCATACTGGTCTATGCCGAACGATATGTCGACACCACGGATATTGTTGGCCGCCCACGAATTGAGCTGCGAGGCGAGGAACGAGTAGAGCGGATTGCCCGACAGGCTCGAGTTGGCATGTGTGCCGGGGCCGGTGTAGGTGTTGTAGAGCAGCAGGTTCATGGCCTGGTTGGCGCGCTGCTCGGGGCTCATGGAGGCCAGCTCGTTCTGCACGGTGATATCGTCGGAGGTCGAGAGGTCGAAGGCCACATTCATGTTTTCGAGCGTATTGGTTATGCCCACGCTCACGTCGAAGTCTATCAGGCGCGAATTCTGTCCGGCCTGGGTCACGTTGGCCTTCAGCCTGTCTACGGCATGGATATTCAGGATCGGGTTGAGCATATTGCCGTTGAAGGCCACATAGCTTCCCTCCTCGAAGTTAAATTTCTTCTCCGACATCATCGGGGGAGTGTAGCGCACGAAGCCCGAATTGATGTTGAGGCGTCCGGTGAGTCGGCCGTCGTTCATCGGGTTCATGGAAAATTCCAGTATGCCCTGGCTCTGGATGGTGGCGCGGTTCTTGCCGTCGGCCGAGAGGTCGACATTTATGGTCGAGCCTTGCCTTATGTCGAGCTGCGCGTTGAGTATCATCGACATCGCGGGGGCGGCCACGGTATCGGCGGCAGCCACGGCAGCGGAGTCGGAGAACTGCACGAACTTCACCATGTCGCCGGTGCTCTGCGAGGCGATCACCGACTCGGCGTCGCTCACCACATAGGTCACATTCGTGCCGGGCAGTATGGCCAGGTTGGCGTCTACGAACAGCAGGCTCATGCGGCCCTTCACCGTGGCGTCGACATCGATATATGCCTTGCCGTACACATCGGCGCCGCGCGGACGCGAGGAGTTGACTATCTGCATGTCGGATGCCGCGAAGCTGAGGTCCATGTTTATGTCGGCGAGGTGGCGAAGGTCTACCATGCCGTCCACCTTCAGCGGATTCTGGTTGGTGCCGGAGATAGTGAAGTTGTTGAAATGGACCACGCTGCTGTCCACCGGTATCTTCTCCTCCGAGAACTTGAACGAGGTGCCCAGCATGCCCACCTTCACAGCCGTCGAGTCGAAGTCGATATATCCGTCGAAGCGGGGCTCGGTGAGCGAGCCGGTGATATCCATCTGGCCGTTGAGCATACCGCTCAGCTGGGCCACATCTTTGGGCAGGAACGGATTGACGATATGCAGCGGGAAGTGGATCATGGAGAAGTCGAGCAGGAACGGGGTGGCCGAGGCGGTGTCGTTGAGCACACCCTGGGCTGTGATCACCTTGAAGCTGTCGACCATCAGCGAGGCGTCGGCGCGGAGCAGCCCCGAGCGGTCGGCCGACACATCGAGCCCTATGTCAAACGAGCCCACGCGGTCGCGGCCATAGNAGAGGTCGGTGAGGCTCACCATGCCGTTGCCAGTCAGCTGCCCTTTCTCCCAATGTATCCTCAGGTTGGTGCCGAGGTCGCCCTTCACCGGCGGTGCAAACGGCGAAATGGAGAGCCAGTCGGCGATGTGGATATCCGACAGCTGCACTATCAGGTCCTCCTGATGATTGTGGANCGTNTCGGCATCATCGTGCTCGGTATACACCTTGATGAAGCTCTTGTCGGACTGCATGGCCAGGTTGGCGTCGATATGCCGGGTGGGGAAGTTGTAGGAGATGAAGTTGTCGCGGTTGAGAGTCCACTTCTTGTAGCCAACGGTAGGATTGTAGGGCACGAAGCGGAGCGTGGCCAGCGAATCGGTCATGGTCAGGTTCATGCCGAGGAAGAATCCCTGGCGGTCCTGGATATCGCGCTGCCGCAGCAGCAGGGCCATCTTGTCGTCCGACAGATAGCCGGTGAGATTCACGTGGGCAAACTGGTCCATGGTGCCGGGGCGGTTGTTGAGCGCGCCGGTAAAGGCGAGATACTTACCCTGCTGCACGGCGCCCACGGTTATGGTGTCGAGCTTGGTGTCGCCGGTCACGAATCTGATTACCGAGGCGTTAAACGACAGCAGCGTGTCGTTATGGAAATTGACCTCCACATTCTTGAAGCCCATCTTCGACTGCCCGAGATATTCGGTGAGGAAATTCGATTGTCCTGCCGTGAGGGTCATGTCCATNGGCGGGATAGCCCGCTGAAGTGCGCGGATATCGGCATTCTTCTTGACGATAGCCGAGTCGATTACCGCGCTCACTGTGGTGAGTTTGCCCAGCAGGGTGTCGANCGGGCAGAAGGCCGCCAGGCGTCCCTTTATGTCGCCCGAGGCTATCTCCGCNCCGATTATGCTGTCGTTGGCGTTGAAGTCGGCGGTGAGNTCGGGGATGATAAGCTTCTCGTCGCCGAGCTTCCAGTCCACATGCTTCACGGTGAGATTGGCGTCGATATTCTTCGCGTCGGCGCTCATTGTCCCGGAGGAGGTGAGCGACAGGGAGCCCGCATTGGGAGTGGGGGAGAGCTTCATAGCCATGAGGTCGATATGCTGCACGTCGCCCTCTATGTCCCATTCATATCCCTCCTTGCCAAGGGTGGCGTTGAGGTCGAGGTCTATCTCGGCCGAGGGGTTGTTTGACACCACTGTGCCTGTGGCGTGGCCGTCCGCGAGGGTGAGGTCGGCGGTTATGTCGCCGTAGCGCTCGCCCATATAGTAAGCCTCGTCCACCTCCATTCTCACCTTCATCTCGGTGCGGGGCGACATCGGGTCATACCCGTGCCCCGACGCATTGGCCGTGAGGCTTATCTCGCCTATCCCCATGGTGGGGAGAAACTGGTTGATGGGCATGCGGTCGAGCATCAGGTCGGCCGTATAGCCCTCGCTGCGCTGCTTCCAGCCTCCGCCGAGCGCCAGATGGCCTCCGGCTGCGGTGAGCGCCATGCGTCCGTCTATCTCGCCCGGCTTATAGTCCACGCGGCCGCGTAGGGTCATGGCCGGGATATTCACCATGTGGGCCACCTTGGCCTCGAGCAGCGTGGGCTTCATGCGGTTGAGGCCGGTGAAGGTGCCGTTGAGGTCCACACGGCCGCTCATCTTGTCGAAGTCCATGGCGTTGGCTATCTCGCCGCGGGCTTTCATGTCCATGAAGCCGGGGAGCGAGGCCGAAATGTCGTTCACGTCTATATGGNCCGCCGTGCCGCTTATGTCGGCTTTGAGCGAGAGGTCAGAGGAGCGGGGGAGTGGCCTGAGGGTCGGCCCGAGCGACGGATATGCGAGCTCTATGTCGGCCAGCGACACGGAGGCAATGGCGTCGAGCATCAGCGGCAGCGACGGGTCGGTGGTGAGGTCGCCCATCCCCATGGCCGCGTTGAGCTGCATGGTGGAGAATGCCGTGGAGATATTGAAGCCCCGGACCCGCATGATCGAGTCCATGGTGAAGAGACCGGTGGCATTGAGCTTTATGCCGCATCTTTCAGTGGCGCTGAGCTGCTTGAGAGGCACTCTTATGTGGGTGCCGCGGTTGTAGAACGAATCTACCTTGATGTCGATATCCGTGGCCTGGAGATAGTTCATGTCCAGGCCGGGGAGAGGCTCTGCACCCCTCACGGCATAGGTGGCCGAGCGGCCGGTGAGCCCCACCTTGCGCGCGGTGATGCTCCACATCAGCGAGTCGGGGGTGAGGGGCAATGTGTCGGTGGCCGCTACCGGGTGGGTGGCTGTGTATTCGGCTGTGGGGAGCAGATAGAGGGCCGACACGGAGTCTACGGTCAGCGACTCGGCATCAATCATCCGCCGCCCGGTGTCCACGTAGCCTTTGCTGAGGCGCGCCACCGGCACAGTGGCCGCCAGCGAGTCGATAATCGGGAGCATGCTCATCGTGTACTCCACATTGCGCAGCTCTATTTCGTTGGCCCTTATCACCATCGGCGCTCCGGCCGAGGTGGTGTCGGTGGGGGTGGTTATCGAATCGTTCATCAGCAGGCTCACCTTGGCGCCGTTGAGCATTGCCTTGTCGAGGTTTATCTCCCCTTTGCTGAGGTTGAGGGCTATGCCGTCGGCGTCGAGCTCGTTGACGCGTGCCTTGAGCCACATCGCCGAGTCGGCGTTGCCCATCTGGTAGTAGGCGTCGCGNAGGCTGGCCGAGGTCACATCTATGGTGCCCTTGAGCAGAGGCATGAGTTTCACGTCGGCAGTGATTGACCCGGCTGTGACCATTGTGTCGCCGGTGGCTTCAATCACCGTCACCCCGTCGAGCTCCGCGCTGAGCGGGAAGCGCAGCCTCAGCCTGTCGAGCGAGATGTTCATGCCGGTCGACTTGTTGACCTCCCGCAGGGCCACGTCTTTCACGAAATTCTGCACCGCGGGTATATACAGGGCTGCCACTACGGCTATGACCAGACCCACAGCCGATATCANCACCCAGAGGAGTATCTTACCGATTTTTCTAAACATAATGTGGCCCCTCACATCGGGGGAAGGACTTTTGTTGAAACGGATAGCCGTCCGCATAGCGGACCCTGCCTCTTACTACAACCCGCGGAGAGGGAGTTTTGTTTTTGCGTCAGTACCATGTCACACCGTTTGACGAAGACGACCTCTTGTCATACTTCACATCCGACAGCAGCGACGAGTTGACCGATATATGGAAGTTGTAGCTCTTGTAGGGTCCTACCGGCACGAAACTTGCCCTCATTGTGAAGCAGTGCAAGTCGCGTGAGATATTGCAGTTCATGTAGGCTATCTTGTGGGTATCGAAGTTGTAGCTCGCGCTGAAACTGAAGTTCCAGTTGGCCGTAGGCCTGATATTGCCCGAGAAGCTTAGGTTCTGGGTCACCTTGCCGTTGTAGTCCATCTTCTCTTTGTTAAACGAGCCATACCCGTAGCCTATCGAGTAGTTGATGCTTAGGCTCCACGGCACCTCCCACTTCATGTAGCCGTCGTCGCCGAGGTTGAGGTCGTTGTCCACGTTGCCCCTCGACATATCGTCGGCGTTCGGGGCGTTGGCCATCGGGTCGTTGGGGTCTTTCTCCCCCGGCCCGGTGGGGGCGGGAGCCTCGGTCTCTTTCTTCTTGCGCTTGAAGGTGTTGTTGTTGAGCGTGTAGGAGAACGATGTGCCCGTGCTCGACAGCTTGGCCAGTCCCTTGCCGGCCTTCCAGCGGGGCACATTGACTCTCACCGGGTTGCCGGCCGAATTGAGCTGGTAGGTATACACGTCCCACACCGCCGAGAGGTTGAGGTTGAAGTTCTTCATCAGCTTCAGCAGCAGGGTGGTGTTGATGTTGCTCCAGTTGAGCGAGTCGGCGGCGAAGTTGTAGCTCTGGCTCACGGCNAAGTTCTCTATCAGCGANATTTTGCGCTCGCCTATCGAGTCGTTGTCGTCGCGCACCTTCATCTCCAGGTTGTTGGCCAGCGAATAGGATACCGTACCCGATTTGCCCTGGCCCGGCACGCCGAAGAGGCTGTTGGGGAACATCGAGTAGGTGTAGTTCTGCATCACGCCCTGCGCGTCGGGGCGCTGATAGGTGCCGTAGTAGCCGAAGAAGGGTGAGCCGAAGTCGGGCGACGCGCTCAGCGACACCGTGGGGGTGAGCACGTGGCGTATCATCTTCACCTTGTCGCCCAGGAACGGCAGCGGCTGGAAGAAGCCATACACCTTGGTGCCGAACGACATCGACGCCGAGAAGTCCCACACGTTGTAGAGGCTGTAGCTCGTGTCGCACACCTCCACAGCGGCGTTCGGGTCCCACTGGCGGCGGATTTTGGTGGTATACATCCTGTCGGTCAGCGACACCGAGGGGGTGATGTTGATGTAGTTGAACGCGGTGAATGTAGCCGAGATAGGGATTGAGTGGCGCATGCCGTTGCGCCAGTCCTTGATGAGGCTCTTCTTGAAGAATTGGTTTTGCTGGGCGGTGAGGGAGTTGTTGAACACGCCTGAATACGACAGCTTTATCTTCTCATACCATTTCTCGGCTCCCACGGCCACCCTGCGCTTGAACGGCGCGAGCTGCGAGAGCGTCACCGTCACGTTGGGGAGCGACACGGCCAGGGTGGAGTCCTGGGTGCGCTGCGCTATGCTGGCGTTGGTGGTGATGGCCCATTTCGAGCCCGGCTTGCGGTAGGTGAGGTTGATCGAGGAGCTCTTGGTGTTCTCCGTGAATGAGTTGGAGTAATAGCTGTTGAGGTCGTTGCGCGAATAGCCCGAGGTGGTGAAGTTGACCGACGCCGAGAAGTTGAGTGCCGGATTGGCCTTCGCATCCTGCGAGTGGCTCCAGAGTATCTGGAAGTTGGTCATGGCCGAGTAGTCGGGCGCGCCCTTGTCGCCGGTGATGGTCTTCAGGTAGCTGAGATTGAAGGAGCCCGAATACTTGTAGCGCTTCACGTAGGCCGACCGCGCCTGCAGTCCCCACGAGCCCTTGGTGTAGATTTCGCCCGTGAGGGCCAGGTCGATATTGTCGGAGATGGCGAAGTAATAGCCGCCGTTGCTCAGATAGAAGCCGCGGTTGTAGTCGTCGCCGAAGGTGGGGAAGATGATGCCCGACGAATACTTCTCGGAGAAGGGGAAGTAGCCGAACGGCACCGCAAGCGGCAGCGGCAGNCCGGCGAGCACCAGATATGCGGGACCGAACACTATGTCCTTCTGCGGCTTGACCTTGGCCTTGGTGAGCTGNAACCAGAAGTGGGGATGGTCNTGGTGGTCGCAGGTGGTGTAGCGGCCGTCCTGCAGATAGAAAGTGTTCTCCTCCACCTTCTTGGCCCTGCCGCCGGTGAGGTAGCCCTCGCCCTGCTCGGTGATGATGTCGGTGATGATACCCTTCTCCGAGCGGAAGTTATATTCCATCGTCTTGGCGGTGTAGGATGCACCGCCGTCCTGAAACACAGGGTTGCCCTGCACCTCGCCCGTGGAGTCGGGGCGTCCTACGGCATAGACCGTGTTGGTGGCCATGTCGAGCTGTATCTCGTCGGCGTCAATCTGCTGGGTGCCGTAGACCACGCTTCCGTTGCCGTAGAGATAAGCGTTGTTGCGCCCCACTATCACCATNGAGTCGGCCGCCGAAATGTCTACGGCGTTGTTGATGTCGGCCTTCACGCGCGATATTCTCGAGCGCTTGGGGGCCGGTGCACCCGCAGCGGCCAGAGTGGTNTCGGGGCTCAGGCGCCGGCGCTGCATCTGGGCCGGNGTGAGGTGGGGGCGCGAGGAGTCAGCCTGCTCTTCGGCCGGGGCGGCTGTCGAGTCGGGCACGATGGCTATTGTATCGGGGGTCGCCAGTTGTGACAGTATGCTGTCAGGCTCCTGGGAATCAAGGTCTACGCTATCGGGAATACCTAAGATACTACGCACGGAGACCACCTCCTCGCTGAGCAACATATCTCGCGAGCCGGCAGCGGCCGATGCGACCCATAGCAGGGCCATCAGTAGGATTATATAGATTTGAGAATGCCTCAAATGTGACTTCGCAATGGTTTACACTGCAAAGATAGCCAGAAAATCGAAAAGTGAGAAATGAAAAGCGAGAAATGAAAAATGAAAGCTGAAAAAATGAAGCTTTTCAGTTTTATTTCACCATCGAGGCAAATGCGGCGGGGATAGGGGTGGTGAAGCTCATCTCCTTGCGGGTGACCGGGTGGACGAAGCGCAGGGTGCGGGCNTGGAGCGCCAGNCGGTGTATGGGGCTCGGCTCGGCGCCATATTTCCTGTCGCCCGCTATCGGGTGNCCCAGATCCTTCATATGCACCCTTATCTGGTTTTTGCGGCCGGTGTCGAGCTCCACTTCGAGCAGAGCATATTTNCCCTTGGCNCGCAGGGTGTTGTAGCGGGTCACNGCNAGCTTCCCCTTGGTGGGGTCGTCGGTGCTATAGACCTCAAACTGCGAATTTTCCGTCAGATAGCTCTTCACCGTGCCCTGCGGAGGCTCGGGAGCCCCCTCCACCACGGCGAGATATTTGCGCTCGAGCACCATGTTGTTCCAGTTGTGCTGCAGGCGCTCCTTGGCCTCCTCGGTCTTGGCGAATACCATCAGGCCCGAGGTGTCGCGGTCCAGGCGGTGGACGATGAATATCTTGTTGCGCGGGTCGCCCCACTTCACGTAGTCGCGCAGTATGGAGTAGGCCGTGCCGTCCTTCACCTTGTCATTGCCCATCGACAGCAGNCCGTAGCCCTTGTTGACCACGATGATGTCGTCGTCCTCATACACCAGTTTGAGCCTCCGGTGATAGAACACCCTGAATTCGCGGGTNAGGTTCACCTTCACCTCGTCGCCCTCGGCCAGCGGGGCGTCAAACTGTGTCACCGGGGTGCCGTTGACCGCCACCTGGTTGTGCTTCAGCANNTCCTTCACGTTGGTGCGCTTGCGCTGGGGCATCGCCTGAATCAGAAACTCCAGCAGCGTCGACGGAGCCTCCACGCTGTATTTCTCTATCACATCGGGCTTGAAAGCCTGGCGCTCGGCTCCCGGCTTATGGTTGGGACGCTTGGTGCTCATTTCTTGGCTGTTTTGCGGCGNGTGGTTTTCTTGGCTGCCTCGGGCTGGTCGGCGATTATCTTCATGCACTCCTCGAGGGTGAGGGCTGCAGGATCGGTCACAGTCTTGGGTATCTTGTAGTTGGCCTTCTTGTAGGAGATATACACTCCGTAGCGGCCGTTGAGTATCTGCAGGTCGGGCTCCTCGTCAAAGCTCTTCACCACCTTCTTGCTGTCGGCGTCGCGCTTGGCTGCGATGAGCTCTATGGCCTCTTCGAGAGTGATTTCGGTGGGGCTCATATCCTTGGGTATCGACACGAATTTGCCCGCATG
>WFLX010144559.1_pt1 | contig 12087 bp, 13 predicted proteins | sample 4967041 | NCBI WGS metagenome assembly WFLX01 (sample SAMN12857096, study PRJNA449069) | gut metagenome | isolation source: stool from male and female vole | host: Microtus ochrogaster | place: USA:Florida | collected 2017 | reverse complement strand
ATACTCTGATAAATATATCTTATCCATCAGGCTCACCACTTCATCCAGACATTTTGTGGTCGCGGAATTGTCTAAATAGATTTCCATATTTTTTTGTGCCTTAGATGGCATACTCTCCTATTCTTCCTAATATATTGTTATTATATGTCTTTTATTTCCAGTTGGTACATCAGAATCGACAGGATCGCCAGCCCCGCCGTCTCTGTGCGCAAAATCCTTCTGCCAAGGGATATGGGCGTAATGCCCGCCTCTTTTGCAAGCTCAATCTCACTCTCTTCAAAACCGCCTTCCGGGCCAATAAAGACCGCTATACTGACCGCACTGCTTTCGGCCGAGGATACTGTATCCGCAGCAAAAGTAAGCCATTCACGCGTTGCCTCCATCCCTCTGGAAAGTTCATAAGGTATTGCCTTTGCATCCATCCCTTTGGCATAAGCAACCGCTTCCTGCATAGTCATCAGATCATGAACACGCGGAACAACAGCCCGCTTGCTCTGCTTTGCCGCAGCCTCACTGACCGCCTGCCAGCGCGCAACCTTACTCTTTGCCTTTTTATCATCCAGCTTTACCACTGCTCTCTTTGTCGCCACCGGAATGATCTCATAGGCGCCAAGCTCAACCGCCTTCTGTACGACCAACTCCATCTTATCAGATTTCGGAAGTCCCTGAAAGAGGTAAATCCTTGCCGGAAGCTCCACGCCTTCTTCCTTAATAAAACGTATCTTACAGACCACCTCGTCATCCGTATAATGATCGATCTGGCAGCGGTATTCCGTATCATCCATGCCATTGCCGACAGAAAGCTCCTCCCCCTCCTTCATGCGGAGAACCTTTCTGATATGACCCACGTCTTCGCCTGTAATCCGGATCTCATTCCCAACGATCTGGGAAGGCTCCACAAAAAAATGCTGCATATGGGAATTTCCATCCTTTCATCAGTGTTTCCCTAAGGCTTCCTTGCAGTGATGCAGACCCATTCTCCCTGATACGTTACCTCCAGGATGTCCAATCCTGCCCCTGTAACAGCTTCCCGCACTACATCCTCCTTATCATTGATGATGCCGGAAGTAATATAGACACCGCCTGATTTTAAATGACGCACAATGACCGGAGTCAATGGCACAAGCACATCCGTTAAGATATTTGCCACTACGATATCATAACTGTCATACCCGACTGCGTCCTGTATCTTTTGNTCCGTTATAATATCGCCGATCAGAAGATGAAACTGCTCCTCTTTGATCCCATTATTCTTTTTATTATCATCTACNGCATTGATGGCGCAGGGATCCAGATCCGTCCCAACCGCCTCTTTTGCGCCAAACATCAGGGAAAGNATCGACAGGATACCGCTCCCCGTCCCCACATCAAGGATACGGGTCTNNGTATGTNACNAATCTGCGAAGCTGNCTGATACAAAGCTGNGTCGTNTCNTGCATGCCTGTACCAAACGCNGTCCCCGGATCNATATGCAGCACCATCCTGNNGCTGTCCGCCTCATCCATCTTTTCCCAGGAAGGNATCACCAGNATATCATCAATATAAAATTGATGNAAAAATTCCTTCCAGTTGTTGATCCAGTCCTTATCCTCCGTCTCCGATACAGCGATACTGCCATCCCCGATCTCCATATAAGTCCTGATATCGTCAAGTTCCTGCTTTACCTGTTCCACCATCGAAGCCAGCCTGTCCTGGTGTTCTTTTTCGCTTTCGTTCTCCTCCTGCTCTATATAAAAGCTGAGATACGCAATGCCGTCATCTTCCGGAGCATCCGGCATGATGTCCACAAACATCTGCTCCTTCTCTCTTGCCGTCAACGGCACGTTGTCTTCTATCTGTGCCCCTTCCAGCCCGATATCATACAGTGCGGATATAATAACGTCTTCCGCATCTGTAATTGTTTTAATCCGTAACCTGCTCCATTTCATAGCTCATTTTCCTCATTATATATTCTTTAATACCATCAATAAATACCTGTTAAAATCAATAAAATTCCCAAACACAACAAAATAGCACACAATAAAATTTCTTTCCACATATATTCCCGGAGCATTACCTGTGCATTATTATCTGGATTATAATAAATATGTACCTGCCTTCCTATGTGCTTTTTTCTTAATTGTGAAAGTTTAAAGCTTTCGAAAAAGGGAAGCGCAATAAAATGATTAAGCGCCACAAGCTTTTTTTCCTCCCCATCTTTTTTAAATTGTACCTCAATATGAAAAATCGTCACCCCTGGGGCATGAGAAGCGCATGGATCATCTATCTCACAAATTTTTCCTATCACACTTCCATATTTAAAAATCCGCACATAAAAGCCAAGTAACAAAAATGCCATAATTACGGATAACAGACCCAGTATCACAAAGAATATCAAAGTATATCCCTCTCCTACCTTTACCCTGTTTATATTTGCGAAAAAACACATTTTATTTCACCAAATTATACCAGATTAATTAAATAAAAACAATTCCTTCTCTGTTTTGAGTTTCCATATTGACTTCCCGATTAGAAAAGTGTATGATATGCTAAACCGTAAAAGAAGAGTAAGTAGGTTTCATCCCTTTTTTACAGAGAGCCGCAGATGGTGGAATTGCAGCAAATACATGAAACTGAATGGACTTCTGGAAACACACGGAATGGATTTATGAGTGGGCGTACCATAACGATACGTCAAGCCGGGTGGCACCGCAGGAGCAATGATTACCTCCTGTCCCAGCAGATATACTATCTGGGACAGGAGGTTTTTGTAACTGTCCCGAAAACCATGAACGCGGAGACAAGGTTTTGTGCTGCGCCAAGACCTGAGCCATCGGCTGCTCCCCAAAAACAGTCGCAGTATGGAGGTAAAAAATGTCAGAAAACAAAATCCCTTACAAAATCTATCTTGAGGAAAAGGAGATGCCTACGGCATGGTATAACCTGCGCGCGGACATGAAAAACAAACCTGCGCCGCTCCTGAATCCAGGCACACATCAGCCCATGACTGCCGAAGAACTTGCAGGTGTATTCTGTGAAGAGCTTGTTAAGCAGGAATTGGATAACGACACGGCTTATTTTGATATACCGGAAGATATCAGGAACTTTTATAAAATGTACCGCCCATCACCTTTGGTACGGGCATATTGTCTCGAAGAAAAGCTGAAAACGCCTGCAAAGATCTATTACAAATTCGAGGGTAACAATACAAGCGGCAGCCATAAACTCAATTCCGCTATTGCACAGGCATATTATGCTAAGAAGCAGGGCCTGAAAGGCGTGACGACTGAAACAGGCGCCGGTCAGTGGGGTACAGCCCTTTCCATGGCATGTTCTTATTTAGGGCTTGACTGCAAGGTGTATATGGTAAAATGTTCCTATGAGCAGAAACCCTTCCGCCGCGAAGTTATGCGTACCTATGGCGCTTCCGTAACACCCTCCCCTTCTATGGAAACGGANGTCGGCAAAAAGATCCTTGCCGAACATNCCGGCACCACNGGAAGCCTNGGCTGCGCTATCTCCNAAGCTGTAGAGAAAGCCGTNACAAANGAAGGTTATCGGTACGTTTTGGGAAGCGTGCTCAATCAGGTACTGCTTCACCAGTCCGTCATCGGTCTGGAAACCAAAACCGCCCTTGATAAATATGGTATCAAACCGGATGTGATCATCGGCTGTGCCGGCGGCGGTTCCAATCTGGGCGGTCTGATCGCTCCTTTTATGGGCGAAAAGCTTCGCGGAGAAGCGGATTATNNNTTNATCGCNGTAGAACCGGCTTCNTGTCCCAGCTTTACCCGCGGCACATATGCNTATGATTTCTGCGATACGGGTATGGTTTGCCCGCTTGCAAAGATGTACACCCTTGGCAGCGATTTCATTCCTTCCGCCAACCATGCAGGCGGTCTGCGCTATCACGGTATGAGCTCCATTTTGTCCCAGCTCTATGATGACGGACTGATGGAAGCTGTTTCCGTAAAACAGACCGATGTATTTGAAGCGGCAGAGTATTTTGCAAGGGTAGAGGGAATCCTGCCCGCCCCCGAAAGCTCCCATGCCATCCGTGCAGCAATTGATGAAGCTGTAAAATGCAGGGAAACCGGTGAAGAAAAGACCATCTTGTTCGGTCTTACAGGTACGGGTTATTTTGACATGGTGGCATACGAGAAATTCCATGATGGTCAGATGGATGACTATATTCCTACTGATGAGGAACTGGCGAAATACAGGGAAATGCTTCCGAAGATTGATTAAAGATCCTGCTATCATTATACTTGGGGAAGCACTGATTAAATCAGTGCTTCCTTTAATAATATCTTATAACAGAATTCTCCTTAAGCAGAAAAGGCAATTAGCTTAGGGAGTTTTTTCTGCATAATTCCACCACAAGCGCGTTGCAAGCGACAAACCGTTTTCCCGTTTCTGATCTAACCAAGGCTTAACGTCCGGATGCCCGTAATAGTGAATGATCGCCGCTTCCTTCACTGCCTCAGCAGCTTCTTCTTCCTTCAGGTAACCTACACCCAGATTATATAAATGGTAATCTGCATATAGCGTATATGGACCATACAGAAAGTTCAAAATATCCTGATCCATAAAGAAAATATAAAGACGATATGTATCGATCATTCTCATTACTTTTTTCATGTCGATCATCTGACGCGCAAGCTCCATGTTAAACAGCATCACCCCTGCATTAAAATATTTCCCGTTGCACAAAGGTTTGTTCATCCTTCCATAGATTGTCAGAAATTCATATTTATGCTGCACGGAAACGCCGATATCTTCACAGGCCACAAATAGTTTTTCATTAAAATCCATACGGTAAAAAGCTTCTATTGGTTTATTGATAATAATATCGCAATCAAGATAAAGCGCCCTGTCCACATTGACCGGAAGAACTTCCGGAAGCAAAAAACGATAATAAGTGGTCCGAGGAAGGCCAACTACGGCCGGAACATTTTCAAACAAACTGTCATCAATTTTAATAAACTGCAGCGACAGCCTATCTGATAATCTGCATACGGCAGAGGCAAAGGAATCCAACTGCTGTCGGTTCAAATCAGCATAAAGCAAATAAATGCAGCATTCACAGTTATTATTAATGACAAGGGAACGGATCAGCGTTTCTGCTGCCAGCAAATAGTTTTCATCCGATGCTAAAACTATATTCATATTTATTTTCCATCCTTTCTTTTCGACCGAATGATACTCCAATGAATATGGCGGACCGTACGTCTTACTTTTTACAATAGGGGAAATCCACATATTCTATCTTTAGAGAACAAAATATGCGGATTTCCGGGAGCCGGAGCAAAGTTTTAGCTCCAATAAACCGACTCCATATATAATTTTTCTTTACCGGAAGTGTCGTTTCTTTTACAAATACTTTTTATTCATCGTTACATGAACAGATCTTTAATCCAACTAGCTGCATTTTCACACTCTGTGGCATTCATACAGCTTGCGATCTTAAAGGAAATAGCAGCAACCTCCGCCTTACTTACTGAACCATCAGCAAGCTTGTCGTGAAATTCATTGATCATTCCTTCCATTTCTTCCTTCTGCCTGCCTTCAACCTTTCCCAAAAGCAGCTCTTTAAGCTTGTCATTTAATTCCATAATGAAGCACCTCCTAAATTTTAGTGAATTTTTACGTTATACTTCCGGCTGGAAAATTATAACCGCAGATCATATTGTTACAAACAGATAATTCATTCCTACTGAATAACGGTAGTCCATTTCAATAGCCAGTCTTTTTACCATCCGAATACCGATGTTGTTAAAAAGATAGCGGTCCTCTTCATCGATTTTTCTCATTTCAATGTACTCAAAAGGATTAAAACGAACTCCGTCATCACGCATTCTGAAAAAAATGTTATCTTTTTCTATCATGATCCTGATATCAAGAAAATGCTGACGGTCTTTCTGAAAACCATACTGCACTACGTTTGCTGCCATTTCTTCTATGCACAGAGCCGCATAATAAGCTTTTCTTGGTTCCACCTTGTGTTCCAGACAAAAGGCATGAATTTTGTTAGAAAGCGTGATTACCACATCCAGATCATTTCGTATGGAAACCTCATAAACCGGGTTTTTCGTCTGAAATTCCGGCGGCAGAAACAAATAGCTGCGCATCCCCCTCGGAAACTTTCGTGACATCAGCCAGACCATCAGAATAATCGTCGCCAGAGTAAATCCTTCTGCAATCAGAGAACTGATCCAGACTGACATCACACCCAGAATGTTCTGTGTCAGAAGTATGAATAGCACCACATATATACAAGATCTGGCAGCTGTTATCATATTGGATATCCATATCTTCCCAATGCTCTGATAATAATATAGGAACAGACAGTTTACAGAACCGAATACCCCGCCTGCAACTGCATACCGAACTGCCGCTACAGACATTCCGATCGTAGCCTCATCCTGAACACCGAACAGTCTGCAGAGTGGATTAGCTGCAATACAGACAATTACACACATGACAAGACAGATCCTAAGTCCCAGCCACAACCCTCGTCTAAGCGCTTTCTCTATAGCGTTCCCATCCCGCTCACCCCATAATATTCCGATAAAAGGCGCCAGGGTAAAGCCCACCCCCATTACCACGCTGGTAGTCATAGAGGTAATACCGCTTTGGACAGTTCTCGCGCTTAATGCGGCTGTCCCGCCCAGTGTGACTAACAGATTATTGACAAAGACAGATGATACAACGGAACATCCTGAATTAAGTGCATCAGGGCAACCCATAACAACGATACTTTTCAATTCCTTAAGAAAGTGCTTCGGGCGACACAGCTTCAGATCTGACCTTTGCCTGCTCATCATAACGAGCATACAAATAACCGAAAGTATGTAACTCATAGAAGAAGCCAGCGCCATACCAAACATACCCATCTTGAATACTCCTGCAAACAGTACATCCAGCACAATATCGCTTAAGCTCATAATACCCATGCTGACCGATAAGATCTTAGCGTCATAAAACATACGGCTGAAACGCGAAAGGGTGGCATTAAACAACATGGGTAATCCGCCGATTGACAGGCCATATATATAAGCAGCAGCCATCTTTTTAACACCTGCGTCCCTTGCGCCCAGAAAATAGGCAAGATCAGGGGCTTTTAGGCAAAACAGCAGGATCATCAGTCCGCCAAATATTAGGTTACAAATGCAGTTGATGGAAAAAACCGTATTTACCTTATCTTTATCGTTGCTTCCCACATAATTTGCCGCCAGAACTCCGCTTCCACTGGAAAGAATACCGCCGACCAATGTAATGATCAGATAAACCGGTGAAGAAACATTCATTGCAGCAAGCGCATCACCACCCACCAGTATTCCTGTCAGGACGCTGTCGATGGTCATTGCAATCGTCGCCATCGCCACACAGAAAATAGAAACCGGCAGATATTTCCGAAAGAAAACCTTTATCAAATAATCATTTGTCATAACTCTCTCCTTATTTTTCCTCATTGATCTTTCGCGTCATTTTGTTTGTATCAACCCTAAACAGCCTCATCATTGCAGCTGTAAAACTCATAAAATATGGATGCAGCAACACGATCCTGGGCATAATCTTCAATATTTTCAGAAGCTTATCATCATATCGCGATGTTGGCTTAACATCCGCCAGTTTTGCAATATAAGGGGCAAAAGCGGATTTCAGTTCTTTACGATGCTTCATCTCCAGATCCACACTCGCCAGTACTATCGCCGATTCATAACCAATCAGGTCCAAAAGAAGATTATCCATATAGAATCCATTTTCATAACCATACGATAGAACTTTTAAAAATCCTGTCCCACACAAAAGCACCCTGGACGATGCTTTATTCATAGACTGAATCTCCGAGTCATCCCGCAGGGAATAAATATAACCCGCAAAATCTTTCATTATACAAATCTTTCTGCCATATGAAAGAAACTGTAGATTAAACAGCACATCCTCCGCAATGGGCACTTCTTCATGAAACATGATCTCATGCTTCAATATCACACTGCTCCGGTATGTCTTAGAAGTTACTGCAAGATCAGAACCATGCATCATATCAGATTCACATTCAGGGCCGCAGTCTATGATCTGCACCGCTTCACCGTTTCCTTCATACTTTTTTCCGATACCTGTCTTTAATTTTCTTTTCTCATCTATGCTGACCTTCTTCATACTTGCAAAAACGGCATCAATTGTCTCATCAGAAAAACCCTTTACTACCTGCTCCAGATAATCGCTTTCCAAAAGATCATCAGCGTCCAGAAAAGTCACATAGGTACCCCGAATCCTTTTTAATGCATAATTTCTTGGACTGGAAGCCGCATGAAACTCATTGCGCAGCTTATATAGCCTTACATTTGTATAAGGGGCTACCATTTCTTCCACCTGCCGAAGATTATCTGACGAGGAATTATGCACCACAACGATCCATTCCAACCGCTCAAAGGCCAATGACTGTGCCTTAAGTGAATCAAGAGCCTTACTCAGGAGCTCCAAGGATGCTTCATGACAAGGGGTAATCACGGATACGATATATCTATTTTCCGTATCAATAAAATCCATATTCGTTCTCTCTTTCATATAAATTTATCTGCTTATCCTATTCTGCAGTTATAATCCAAAAGCATCTTTTAGAAACTCAGCGCATTCTTCAGCCATTCCGGGTTTCAACGCGGCGGCTACTATGAAAGAAAACATGGCAACTTCCTCTTTGCTGATATCACCCGTAAAAAACTTTCCGTGATATTCCTTAATGAGCGCTGCAATCTCATCACGATGCTCCGGAAGCAGCATAAGCAATAAATCATTTTGCAATGTTTCATCCAGTGTCATTTTAGCCTCCTTTGGGTTATTCGCATTTAATATCCAAAATATCCACAAATCCCGTTACTTCAAACACTTCCATAACAATTTTATTTACGTTGCAGATCATCATACTGCCCTGTCGGTTCATTACTTTCTGTGCAAAAAGAAGCACACGTAGTCCGGCGGAAGATATGTATTCCAGTTTTGCAAAGTCAAAGACAAGCTCCGTCACATCACCTACCGATTGCTTCAGTTCCGCCTCAAGCTGCGGTGCAGCCAGCGTATCCAGCCGCNCTTCNNGNGCTATCGTTANTTTTGTCTCCNTTTTCNGTCTGTTAATTNCCATANAAACCTCCNTTCCTTTCACTNATCCACAGATACTGAATGCTATAAAAATTATCACTATCAAAGATTCGAACTCTTATCAAATGATTTTTCCGTATGATTAGCCGGAGTCGTCCTTCCAACCTCTCTCTTTTGACCTTCCTCGCTTCTGAGATCTTCCAGAGTGGTTCTGTCCCTGTTTGATCTTTCCGCCTCTGCTGTTCTGGCTTCCCTTTCCCTGATATCATTTTCGTCTTCCGGCAGATCGTTACGCGGTTTTCCCCGACCCAACATCTCGTTTACATTGTTATATATATCCTGACGTAGATTCCTATCTCTAAGCGGCACCCATCCTTCTTCTGTCAGGACTTCCAAATTGCTTGGAATCAGTCTCTGATTTGTCCTGTAAGCCCCTTCTTCCTCATCCATGTCATGTCTCAGTAATCCGGGATTTAAGTTTTCCTCCCTAATCCGTAGTATGACTGCCGATCTCTGTATATTACCCCTATCGATTCCATATCCATCAGCCTGATCGTCATATTGAAATGCATAACGGGCTGCTATTTCAGCATTATCTGTCAAATATACAAATCCGGCATCCCTCTCTGCAAAATATTCTCCTGCTTCTTGATCTACCGGAGCAGCGATATATTGACCTGCCCCGCCTCTTCCTCCCATACCCGGATCAAGCCCCCGTTCCAGAATGCCGGGAAGATTACCTAAAGTAGTGGCATGATAATAATAATAATTTCCGGTCTCCTGCTCCAATGTATCCGGAAATGCCGCCTCCCCGCGAAAAAAAACATTGTGTTCTGCGCTTGGGCGTCCCAAAAAAGGACGTATTGATTCTGTAACGTGTTCAGGTCTGATAGGTTCCATCTGTCTTCCTCCTTACATCTAAATATACGGATATCAAAACCGGTTTAAAATCCTTTTCAAAGGCATCCGTAGTTATTGTAATGATAATAATACCGTCTGAAGAACATTTTTCACTTTTTCCAAAAACGACTTAGACAGAAGCAAAATTAGCATTTTTCATTGATTGTCAGGGTCAGCATCGTAATATCGTCAAACTGCGGCGCATTACCGACAAACCGATGGATTCCCATATGTACCACGTCCAACAGTTCTTTTCCACAGATCTGCTTGTTTTCATTTAACACCTGCAACATCCCGTCTGTTCCGTATAACTCATGCTGCGCATTCGTGGCCTCGGTTACGCCGTCAGTATAGACAAATATAGTATCTCCTGCAAAAAGCTGAAGTTCATATTCCTGATATTTCATATCTTCCATGCCTGCCAGCACAAAACCATGGGTATCGTAATATAATTCAAACTCACCGCCCCGTCTCCTGAGCGCAGGATATTCATGTCCTGCATTGGCGCAGCGGAGTTTTCCGGTTCTGATATCCAGCACCCCCAGCCATACGGTGACAAACATTTCCGCCTCATTGCTTTCGCAAAGCTGGTTATTTACCTTTTCCAGAACCGCTTTGGGAGAAAGCCCTGCCTGTGCCGCACTTTTGATCAGAGTTTTTGATATCATCATAAACATTGCTGCCGGAACGCCCTTGCCCGATACATCTGCCATAACGATGGCTAGCTGATTTTCATCAACAAAAAGAAAATCATAAAAATCCCCGCCAACCTCTTTTGCCGGTGTCATGGTTGCATAAATGTCAAATTCTCTCCTCTCCGGGAATTTACGAGGCAGCATAGAGGACTGTATCTCTCTGGCAATGTTTAACTCTGCGCTGATCCTTTCGCGCTCCGCTGTAATATCTTTAAGATCAGAAAGATATCTGTTGATCTCCTCCTCCATCTTTTTAATAGAAGCGGTAAGCTTTTCTATCTCATCACCTGTCCGGATATCCAACTGTGATATTGCAGAATCACCGCCTTTACAATTCTTCTTATCCCGCACAAAACGATCCGCTGCGGAAGACAATCTGTTGATCGGAGTTACCACGGTACGATTTACGGCAATGGTCATCATCATAATCAGGAGCGTGGTTATGACAAACAGAGCCAGTTCCATCTGTATCAGGAAGTTCTGCCTGTCCCGCATCACCTCATTCATGGAAAGATCCACATATACATTGGCGATCACATTACCATCGCTATCCGTTATGGCTGCCGCTGCGGAACAGAGCCATCCGTATTCCTCATAATTGGTGACATAAGCAGGGAAATCATAAATACCCTGTTGCATTAATTCCATATTACCGTCTTCTATAGGATCGCAGTGCCCGCTTGGAGTCGCTTTCTTTGTTGTATCCGCATCTATGATATAAACTGCTTTTTCTGTTTCTTCATCCATATAGCAGATATACATCCAGCGCACCCCGCTTTCCTCCCTGAAAATGGAAAGGGTATGAAAAACGTTAAAATATGCTTCGGTGGCGGTCATCTCATTAAAAGAAGCGTAATAATCCGCCCAGTCCTCTTCCGTAAACTCTTGACAAACAGGGGCAGCATCTCCTGCACAGTGAGTCCGGTATATCTCCATCACCCCGTCAGTCAGAGTTTTGACTGCCTCCGCGTCTCAAATCAGGGAAGCCGTCTTTGCGGTATTCATTGCAATTGTCTTATAATGCCGATCCATGGTTGAGGAATACAGCGTATAACTGATCCCTGCCGCCGTTGCCGCAAAAGCCGCAGCAGTCAGCAGGATCACGCAGATCATTTTTATTCTTAACGAAATCTTCATGGCAGTTCTCCTCATCTTTTTATTTATTTCAGGTAATTGCGAAACTCTATATTGCACACCTAAATATGGGAAAACAGGAGTTTTGCAATTACCTATATTGATCTATATCTCTCTCATATTCTTACAATCAGGGAATTAAACCCCTGATATTTCCTGTAAAAATAATAGTGAGACTGTTTTTTAATTACATGCATTCCCATAGCGTCCATATCAACGTCATCCAGCCGCGAAGCCTTTCTCATTTCCAGGGAAAAGGGATTAAAGGACGCCGCAT
>WFLX010134459.1_pt1 | contig 12089 bp, 11 predicted proteins | sample 4967041 | NCBI WGS metagenome assembly WFLX01 (sample SAMN12857096, study PRJNA449069) | gut metagenome | isolation source: stool from male and female vole | host: Microtus ochrogaster | place: USA:Florida | collected 2017 | reverse complement strand
CTTGGCGACAGATGCGTGTGTCGCTGACTGCCACCACATGAAGAATGGCAGTGCCGTAGGCGGGGTCGGAGCGATGTCCATGTCGATGCCAGTCGGAGGCTTTCATGTGGATTTCAATATTTCCAGCCCACATTTTTCCATCAATCTTCACCTTGGCATTAAAGAAGTCGGGGCCGGAATCGCGATTCAGGGTCCCGGGATCGATGATACGCACCCGTTCGCCGGTCTCCAATGTGAAAGGGAGACCTAACATGCGGGTTTGCCAGAGGAGTTGAAATATATGTTCCATGGGGTTGTGGAGTTGTAAGGTTGTGGAGTTGTGAGGGTTTGGATTTTTGAGGATTACCAACCGCCGGAGGCTCCGCCTCCGCCGGTGCGTCCTCCACCGAAGCCGCCACCGAAACCTCCACCGAATCCTCCGCCGAATCCTCCGCCTCCCCTACGGCGTGTTGCGGCTCCAAGGGCTGCACCTGCCGCCATGGCTGCTGCCATATTTTTCTTTGGAATGCGGAATCCCTTGTTGTCTTGATTTCCACAATATTCACACCTGTATTGCGACATTCCCTCCCCTTCTTGTATATAGGAAGGTTGGCGCACTATCCTATTTCCAATATAGTGATAGGCCTTAGTGCCGCAATGCGGACATTTCATATACTTTGAATTCTGAACGGGATAAGCGTCTACTTCCGTATTGCCACATTTGTCGCAATGATGCACATCATAGTTGACCGACCCAATCTTTTGCTCAAATTGTTGGCTTGGAGTAAGTTTTGCAGAGGCATCACTGCCTTTGAGAAGATGCATCTTGCTTCCGCAAACGCTGCATTTATGGCTTCCATAGCGGGCTTTGCGATAATGGTAGAGCGCCAGGAGATAGAAAGGAAGGGCGGTGAGAAGTGTACCAACTGACAAGAAACCAAGCATCGTAAGACTCGATCTCCATTCCTGTGCCTTTTCAGATGAACTCTTCATTTTGCGGGTCTTGAGCCTATAAGAGATGAACGCACCGGCTGCCAAGAGCCACAGGAGGGCTGCCAACACTCCAAGAAATATCATCATATCATCCTTGCTGACCGGAGCTTCATCAATACCGGAGTGATTGTCGGAAAGGGAGGAGCGCAATTCATCGGCATATTCAGGGTCGGTCATGATTTTGGAGATCATGGCAGTAGCTTCTTCTACAGCGCAGTCAAGGCAATCATCTTGCATGTTAGGAATTACAGCTTCTCGTATGATCTGACCGCATACTATGTCGGGGAGAACGCCTTCTGTGCCGTAGCCGGTCTGGATTCTCACCTTGCGGCTGTCGGGAGAAATAAGGAGGAGAACCCCATTGTCATTATCCTTTTTGCCGAGACCCCAGCGGGTGAACACCTTTTCGGAGAAATCCTCAATTGAATAATCGCCGATTGAGGGCACTACTGCCACGGCAACTTCGGCTGTAGTGGCATCGCGAAGTTGCTGCAGACGGGCNTTTACGCTGCTCCGCNNCGAGGCACTGAGNCGCCCCTCAGGGTCAGCCACNTATTCATATCGGTTGTCGATATTAGGATTTACGATCTCNTCGGGAGTATAGTCTCTGCAATATGCTGAGAATGAGGNAAGAAGAGCNAAGAGAAGNAGAAGTAAGCTTACTACCTTATTGGCGACCCTTACCAACCTATTTCCAGACAATATATTATTATATTTAATCATCAAATGTTTTCTTCTTAATACAAATTAAAAAATATCCCCAAGCGATCCCTGCTCCCTTGCGTCCTCTGCGTGATGCTTACACGGCAGGGAGAGTATGGCCATTGAGGGTGCGGAAGAGATCAAGGGCGTATACGTCGGTCATAGCAGACACATGGTCTACTACTCCCTGGAGGCGCGTATTCAGACTCTCTGACCTGACATCATACTGGCGAGGCACTTTCTCAAGAAGCAAACGCGAATACGCTTTTTCGGGCGACAAGACAGCCCCAACCAAATTTTCCATCAGATAGGTGATGATGCGGTTGCCGGCCAATTCTATATCCACTACCTCAGGAGCATTATATATTTTCTTCCAAGCCGTCTCGCTGCATTCTCCGTATGCTTCGCTGAGACGCCCTGGAATGTTGGCAGTCAATGCGCCATGATAGTCGCCGGCAAGAATCTCCTTCTCATGGTCGGTAAACTCTTTTGAGCATCCACCTACGAGTGCCCCTATCACTTTTGAGCGCATGTAACCAACCTGCTCATTTGGGTCGTCGAGTCGCCTCATAGAGCCAATCATGTGTGATTGCTCTTTCTCACTGAAGAAATTGAGGAATAGATCCTTCACTTCTTGGGTAGATAAAATTTTCAATTTATGGGCATCCTCTATGTCCATTATTTGATAGCAAATATCGTCGGCAGCTTCCATCAGAAACACGAATGGATGGCGCGCATGCTTTCCGTGTTCGATCTCTGGGATTCCCAAATCCTCAGCCACTTTGAGGTAGATATCTTCTTCTGTTTCGAAGAACCCGAATTTACCCTTCTCTCCGGCAAGGGTGGAAGGGAAAGGATATTTCACTACTGAAGCGAGAGCACTATAGGTCATGGCATATCCACCTTTGCGTCGTCCTTCAAACTGATGGGTGAGCAAACGGAAGGAATTTGCATTCCCTTCGAAATGCGAGAAATCGCTCCATTGGCGTTCGGTAAGCATTGGGCGTAGAGCCATACCCGCGCCTTCAGTAAAAAAACTTGAGATTGATTTCTCTCCATTATGCCCGAAGGGAGGATTTCCAAGATCGTGGGCAAGACATGCTGTGGCTACGATGTCGGCCATATCGCGTAGTTTTGCCGTGCGAAGGTCGTAGCCGTAGCGGTCGATGAGGATATTTGTCACCTCGTTGGCCATCGAACGACCGACGGATGAGACCTCTAAACTGTGGGTCAGTCGGTTATGAACAAAGATTGACCCCGGAAGGGGAAAGACTTGGGTCTTGTTTTGCAATCTTCGAAACGGAGATGAGAAGATAAGCCGGTCATAATCGCGCTGGAAATCAGAGCGGGTATGCGGCTGCGGGTCGTGGTATTGCTCCAGCCCAAGTCTCTTGTCAGATATCAATCGGTTCCAATCCATTATCTGGTTGTGAAGTTGTGGGGTTGTGAGGTTGTGGAGTTGTGAAGAAAACTCACAACTACAATACAAAATTAATGATTTTATTTGTTAAAAAATCTTTATGTATTGATTTTTTTTGTAATTTTGCGGAGTTTTTTGTGACAAACTATGAATCGCATTGGTCAAATGTATTTCTACAACGGAGAAAAAGCATTGATGCTGATGATCTCCGTAATGCTTATCGTGCTGATTTCCTGCGGCAATAAGACTGCTGGAATCAGTCTTGATTCCGCGATGCCGGAGGAAAATCAATTTCATGCCGACAATGACATCGCTATGACTGTCTGTTCGCTCGTGGATGCTGTCCGTGTAGGGGAACGCCTCGACACTGCAGAGTATAATTTCGACGGCATACTGACCGACGGCCAAGGGACACCTCTCTATACAGACCTCCAGGGGAATCCAGGCGAGTGGAAGGTGCGTGTAGTAAGCGACGACGAAGCATCTATAAGCAATGTCCATTTCGGCGACCTCATGACAGAGGATCTCCGCAACTATGTGATCGGAGCTCTCAATCTCAATAGCGCCGACCTCGTGACAGCTTATATTAATCCTGCTAATGAGGAAGAGTTTATCTGGCTCTATGATATTGGGGATGTCAACGTAGCCTTTTCAGAGACTATTGTGAATACTCCTTCCGATCTGGAAGGAACAATAATGTCTATCTCTGTCTTTCGGAAATGACGCTCCCATTACTACCCTCAGAGTCGCTCCTTCATACAACTCCACAACCCAACAACTTCACAACTCCTTCCGGAGTCGCAGAGTAGAGTTTTGATAGGGGAATTTTATGGTCAGGGTGCTGGCGAGAGGGTCGAATTCAGCTTGGATGTCGTGGAGCATAACGTCTCCTTCAGCATCGCACCATTCTACATCAAAGATATTTGGGAAAGGGGTTGGCTTTAGCCGCCCCTTTTTCATTCCCGGATTCCACAAAGAGGAATTTGCTTTTGCCCCACCCAAATATACCACAGCAAATTCGCCTGACATTTCTTCGGGAACTATAGCCAGGCGATATGTGCCTCCAGGACGGGCATAGCTTTCGTCGATGTCATAATCGAGTAGGGAATAGATTCCTTGGAGTCCGGTGCGCTTTCCCTTACTATCCTCAAGCAATAAAAAAATATCCGCCTCAGAAGAGTCGGACATATAGGCGACAGGGATATCAACTTTCATTTCGGCGACTGAGATTTCGCCTGAAGCGGAGGCGCTCACTATGGGAGCTCCCAAGGGAGAAGAGGAAGACTCAAAACTAAGAATGTGATTGTATTCTCGGTTTCCAGCAAAGATATTCCACTGATCGCCTACCTTCACTATTCGCCAAGCATTAGGACCACGATATGGATCAACTCCTTGGCTGATGACTACAGACNTAGTGCCAGCCTTAAGNTGGAGGGCATCCACGCTCGAATCGCCAANTGGATCGGTGTCGGAGNTTGGAGATACTTCTATCGATATTTTCTCTCCGTTTTGGCAAGGAATCTCAGCTTTCCAACCCTGCATTGAGGTGTCGGCAACCCGGAAAGATGCGGAGTAAGATGGCGCGACAGGGTTAGCGCGAGCGGTCTGCGCCGAAAGCATCGACGAAGTGGATGAAAAAATACCTACAGCAGCAAAAATAAGTATTATGATACCAATGACTGTGTTGATGAGTTTCATAGTGCGCTGAGTGAAGTGACCACGGAGNTTNTCGACAAAATATGTCACCAGCCACCACCAACCTAAGGCACCGGCAATGATGCCGAGAAACCCGAGCATATAATGATAGAATTTTATACCCTCTATCACGAAATTGAACTGGGCGAAAAGGCCGATGATGAGGAAGAGAATGAGGGGATTGGAAAAAGTGAGGGCAAAGCCCTTCAGGATGTCGCCTTCACGAGAAGGGTTGTCATGGTCGGGGTCGGCTGCAAGAGTGCCACCATCCGGTTTTTTGCGGATGAGCCATATTCCGAAAAAAATCAACACCACGGAACCCAACAATTGTATCGGGTTGCGGTGGCGATTGATAAACTCTTCGATAAAAGAGAGTCCGAAGCCTGTCAGAAGGCAATATATAAGGTCGGAGATGGCAGCGCCTACACCTGTGTAGAACCCTGACAGTCGACCTTTGTCGAGAGTACGCTGAATGCAGAATATGCCTACGGGGCCCATCGGGGCGGATACCACCACTCCGATAATCAATCCGCGAAGGATCATTAATATCAGGGATTCAAGCATATTTTCTCGTGTTTATTCTTAATTATGGACTATGTAGCCTCCTCCTTGACCAGGATCGCAAGAATAGCGTCGCAATCCGTACTTATACTGACCGGTGAGAGCAGGGCCGGAGACAGGGCTCCCCCCGGCAGTCACCACATCATAATGAGATCCACATACCGGGCATACAGCCTGAAGATTGTCAGCATCTACAGCGACACGTACCGNCNGACTGCGCTNTANGGNNCNTGNGAGNTCGTAGGCCAAGGGGACATTGGGTTCGGATGTGAATGGATCGATGCCGCCAATCAAAAGCACTCCGCCAAATCCTACATGCGTGTTGGCATTATAGGGGAAACCATCGGGACTCTGCTCTCCTTGATAATTGATAAATCTGCGGGAGATGCCCACTCCTGAGACTCCGTATGAATTCCAAAGGCCGGCTCCTGAGAGATTGATGTAGACAGGGAGGGAGGGGATGCGGTCATCATCGACTTGATTGCAGGATGCAAATGCCGACAGCACCCCCATCAGCCAAATTATGCATTTTGAATTATGCATTATGTCTTGGTTTAGCTTGGGCGTAGCCGATTAAAAAATTATCAGAATGGAATAGATCGGAGTACGCTTGCGAACTGCTCTGTCATCTTTTGCATCGGGCCTGAGATCATCGGACGCAACATAGCGGGAATCTCGATGTCTACCTTCGCCTGGGCACGACAAGCAGCGTCATCGACGGGATGGATATCGAGTTGGAGCTGCAGTGGGACGGGGGTGCCTTCTCCCTTGAGAGTGATGCGTGTGGGAGCAGTGCGTTCAGTGACGCGCAGTTTTATCGAACCTACCGGACCACCGGGGAGTTCGATGGTATCGTTTGACAGATGAATGCTGTCGAACATTTCTTTCTTATCTGCCGGAATCTGGTCGGCAGGAACTTGGGCGAGGAGATTTTTGAGCGACTCGAAATTACTGAGACGGTCAAAGACGTTTTCAGCCGAAGCCTTAAGCGTCACTTCTTCACTTTTATATGTAGCCATGTTTATTTTGATTTAGAAGTTGGAGGGGGTGTTGGGGACCCATGAACNTGGGTTTTTACGCCATTCGCGGAGCGTCTCAGCNTCCGCNGNGCTTNTAAACTGGATTTTTTCTGNCACTTCAAGCATTGTNGTATAGTTGCAAAGAGCNACAGCATTGAGGTTAGCTTCNCGGAAACGCTTGAGTGCGATAGGGAATTCATAGTTGAACAGAGCAGCCATGCCGATCACTTCGCAGCCGGCATTAGTGACAGCCTGCACTGCTCGAAGAGAATTGCCACCGGTGGAAATTAGATCTTCCACCACTACGACTTTCCAACCTGGCTTAAGGTTGCCTTCTATAGTATTCTCGAGGCCATGATCCTTGGGAGTGTCGCGTACGTATGCAAATGGCATACCCATGACGTCGGCAGCCAAAAGACCGAGGGCGATGGCTCCATTTGCCACAGAAGCAATGGCATCAACCTCAGGGAATTTTTCCATAATGAGCCGCGCCATTTCAATTTTGATGAAATTGCGGACGTCGGGATAAGATAGTGCTTTACGATTGTCGTTGTATATCGGCGAATTCCAGCCTGAGCTCCAAATGAAAGGCATGGAGGGCTGAAGCTTTATAGCACTGATTTGCAGAAGTTTTTCTGCAAGCATTTTGTCTGGAGTATTCATAATATTGTATTTTAGAGGAGATGGGAATATACCAAATCAACATATTCTCCCAATAATAACGCAAAATTACGACATTATATAGAAATTTGCAAGTATTTTTTAATATTTTTTTATTGTCTCACGCAGAGCTCGCTGGGGAGCAGAGGCCGCTTCAGGCGTGAGGCTCAGACGGTGACGGCGATGGAGAGGAGGTAGAGGCGGGTTGTGGGGACGGTGCGGGCTATTTCGGAGGCTAAGGTGCGGAGGGTGGCGCCGGTGGTGCAGACATCGTCGACGATCACCAAGCCTTTGCCTTCTATCTTTGTCGGATCTTTGATGCGGAAGGAGCCTGACAGGTTTGCCTGGCGCTGCTGGAGTGTCATGGCAGTCTGCGTCTTGTGAGAGCGTGTGGCTTCGAGCACTTCTACCACCGGCAGCCCGGAGGCATTGCTAAGCCCACTGGCTATATGGTCGGTCTGATTATAGCCTCGACGCACTTCTTTCCACCAATGCATCGGCACTGCCGATATGCAGTCGGCACCATCGAAAAATCCTGACATGTTGAGCTCTTCCCCTACTATCTCCCCAAGCCGGCGCCCGACGGAAGGAAACTGACGATATTTCATGTCGTGAATGGCCGCTGCCAATTCTGAATTTCGAGAATAGATGAAATGTCCTGTGGCACGGACAAACGGGACGATGCCGGCAAAACGCCTCTCCATAGGATTGAGGGGCATCAAATGATATAGCGAGCGCGGGAGTGTCTCGATGCATCGCACACAAAACACTTCCTCCGCGTCTCTTAAATGGCAACCGCAAATGTGGCAAGTGCGGGGAAGAAAGAAATCGGCTATGTCTGCAAGGATTTGGCGCATCGGGGTCACTTATCTGAGTGGGATTTCATATACGTGCGAATCGCCGAGATTATGAGTTGGGATTCAAATCCGCGCGATGCAAGATGACGATATAGTTTTTGGCGATCTTTGACGTCTCTGAGGTCGAGAGACTTAGCTTTGGCAATCAACACTTTTTGGAGAGCCTCTGAATATTCATTTTCAGGAATGTAATCGAGTGCTTGAGAGATGACGGAATCTGACATCCCTTTGCCTCGAAGCCCCAAGCGGATCTTCATTCTCCCCCACCCTGAGAAGCGCACCTTGTCGACTGCGTAAGCGCGTGAGAAGCGTGCATCGTCGATATATTTGTTGGCTATCAGATATGATACCATCTTTTCCGCCTCGGCAAGAGAAAAGCCTTTTTTCAATATCTTATTCCGGATATCGGCAGCACATTGCTCTGCGCCGGCGCAAAGGCCAGCCATTCGGAGAAGCATTTGATCGTAGGTCATAGAGGTTGTGGAGTTGTGAGGTTGTGGAGTTGTGAGGTTGTTAAGTTATAGTTGATAATTAATCGTTAATCGTTAAAAGTGGCTTTCAGCATTCTTTTTTTGCCGTAGGAGTCGAGGCGGGGGTCAATGTCGACCCAACCTTTGGCAGCAAAGTATTTGCGTACTTCATCGGCAAAGCGGGGATTTAGCTCCATGTAGACGCTGCCTCCGGTTTTTAAGCCTTCAGAAGCTATGGTCTCAATCCTTTTATAAGGACGAATCGGATCGTCGGCAGTGACGAAGAGGGCCTCAGAGGGCTCGAAGTCTTTTACACGCACTTCCATGTCAACTTTCTCGTCGGGAGCGATGTAGGGGGGATTGCTGACAATGATGTCGAGAGAGTGCGGGGAAGGATTCCACTTATACATGTCGGCATTCACGAAGGTGACCTTCGCGTGGAGATCCTTGGCATTTTCTTCTGCTTGGGAGATGGCCTCAGGGCTAAGGTCGAGGGCTGTGACATTGGCAAATGGAAGGTTTCGGGCAAGGGAGATGGCTATGCATCCCGAGCCGGTACCGATATCGAGGACTGAAAGGTCGGGACGATCCGCGGCATCCTGAAGAATCCAGTCGACGAGTTCTTCGGTTTCGGGACGAGGGATAAGGACACCGGGGCTGACTTTGAAATCAAGACCGAAGAATCGGGCCTTTCCAGTTATGTATTGTATGGGTTCGCCGAGGATGAGACGGTCTACGATATGGTCTATTTCATTTTTGGTGAAGTCGGAGAGTTCCTTGCCCTCGTTGATGATAAGGTCGACGCGGCTCCAACCTTTGACATAGTCAAAAATAAGGAGCAGGACGGCCTCCCGCTCGCGTCGGTCGTATATGCCATCGAGTCTCTTTCTAACTTCTATCAATTCTTCTCTAACAGTCATTGTGGGTTGTCGGGTTGTGGGGTTGCAAAGATAAGCATTTAAGTGGATAATTTCAAATGATTTCAGATTTAATTTTGAGTGTAGTGTAAATATGGCGTTTTTATGTTATCTTTGCAATCTAATATCATCTTTGCATCAGCGATAACTCAGCGACATATGGACTTAGGCCCCGACTCATAAAAAATGGGGGTCGCTAGGGTCCCATTTTTTATGAGTCGGGGCCTTAAAGAAAATTCGCAAGATCCTACTTCTTTTCAATGTGCTTACATGCGACAAATGATGAGTTTCTAAATTCTCCTACCACCCATAGCATTCGTGTGATGATGTATTCGATGTTGGCATATCTTAAGATAGTGCCGGCAGCCGCTATCATACAAGATACTATAGAGTTGAGCAACTTTCGAGATTGGATGCGCTTTATCCGGAATGTATACAATGCCAACAACAAGACGGCCCGTCTTGATAATTTCGGTGATGTCAGGAATGCCATAGAGGATATAGACGAATGGCTTGATACATATAAGACCAAGTATCCTCAAAGAGATCCTCAAGATGTGCTTCGGCTTATTCATACTGACATACCCGGAATGCNTGGACGTCAGGAACAAGCTCGCCTTAAAGAGGAGGTCATTAAGGCTGGTCTACGCCTGATTGGATCTGGTGGCGCCTCTGCCGCAGAATGGGAAACGAGCATACTGAAAGCTGAGGATAACTATTATCTTTGGGGACAGATTATTGCCCCACTGAAATGGTCGGCTGAAGGTGATACGTATGATAAGCAGGTGTTTGATGAGTATATCGGACTTTTTAATAGATTGTTTGACCATCAGACGCGCCAAGGCTCAACTATTGATGCACTTTTGGTGCAAACAATGCTATGCTATGNTGACTATNGCCTNAACATCNAAGACNANCAATCCAAGACTGGNAAGTTAGGAAGNCTNAGCTTGCTTAATGATGANCGCGACCATAGTTGGAAGAGATATCTCCGAGATGCGGATTTGCAAACTAGCATCTATGCCCCTCTCTTTAAGAAGCTCCTTGACCGATGGCGAAGCGACAAGTCAGTCCCCGACATTCAGGAGCTGCTTACTAAGGAAATAGCTGCGAATAAGGATGCCATCTCAGATTGGAGATATTATATCGTAAACATCAAAGATCCCGAAAACCTCGTTAAGCTTTTCTCCTATACAAAGACTTCTGGACGATACGTATATACTACGGCTTCCGGGCTATCCTTCATTTTCAAATCCAATACGTTCAGGACAGCAAACCGTTTTGAGCTTCTGACCTGCTACCTTGCCTGCGAGACTTCAGTCTTGGCAGAAGGGGTAAGCACGGCCGAACCGACTCATACAAGCGATCCGAATGGGGCACATGTAGATTTTACTTTGCCAGGAGGAGATCAAATCCGTCTATCGGCAAAAGAAGATGGCCGCTATGCCATCTCCCAAATCTGCGGCCACTCTATTTTGAATGCTCCTATCGAAGGAATCCACCTGAATGAAGTTGAATCAGAATTGAAGTCCCTAAAAGTCATCAACCCAAAAGCAAAATTGACCCTCAACACTAACCCCTCTCAGACCCAATAATAAAGGTCAAAATTCAGCAGAACAACTTCAGAGACCCAATCACCATTGAAAAAGAACATACAGATAATAACATCGCAGTTCTTAATATGCTCCTCGAAAGGGGAATCCATCTAAGTGGTCGAATTTGACCACTTTAGAATGAGTGAAGGGGTTACGCTCATTTTGTGTAGAGTGATAAAGTACAAGTGTATACTCCCGATTTCTAATTATGGCGAATTCGCCATAATTAGAAATCAGTCGGGACTCAACAATTTCAAGATAAGCGTAAAGAAGTTTCTGCAGGTTCTCTGGAATGTGTTCAAAGCAAAAGAAAAAGCAGCTACGAGAGGATTCGTAACCGCTTGATTTCTAAGTTGTGGTCCCACTTGGGCTTGAACCAAGGACTCCCTGATTATGAGTAGGTGGTTAGAGTGATTTTTCAAGAAATTTCTTGATTATTAATGATTAGTATGTAATTTGATTATCAGATATTTGCAAGAGTGAAAAGAATTTTGTAATTTTTGCATGAGACCTCTTGAAANTNTNNNGTTGTGTTCAAATTGTGTTCAAATACNAATTCTGAACACGCTCCCTGATTATTTTAATGGGTCTGACGAAACGCATGAACACAGTAGTAAAATTCTGAACACATCAATATGAATAAGGCTCTTTTCAGTGATGAATCTCGGCGATTCGCNGGNGCGACANTNTATATCATTCTCGCNCCAGATAATAGATANAAATTTGATACNGGTAANCCNGTNCCATTGACAGTGTGCGTCACCCATCANAGGGTTCGACGATATTTTGCGACAGGGGTCAAGGTATCGTCAATTAAAGAGTACGAAGCATTATTTTCCAAATNAAATGCNGCGACCGAAGCGCGAAAANGTCTCCGAAAGATATTTGATCAAGTNTGTGCCAAAGCTGATGAGCTTATTGTGCTCAATCGNTTTTCNGTAAGCGACCTCAAAAGTCATNTAGATAGNTCGGAAGGCAAGGTTACGGAAAAGGGAATGAAGGCTGACGATACATTTGCTTATTGGGCTGCCCTCGGAGCATCAAAAGAAAAGGTAAAGACACGGGCAATGTATTCCTCGGCTCTTGATTGGTTTAAGCTGTTCCGCAAAGATAAGCCAATATCGCTTAGTGCTGTAGATACTGCTATAATCACTCGCTTTTCCAAATGGCTTGATGAGCAGAAAGCCCGTAATGGTACGGATCAACCTCTTTCACTTGATA
>WFLX010006886.1_pt1 | contig 12089 bp, 10 predicted proteins | sample 4967041 | NCBI WGS metagenome assembly WFLX01 (sample SAMN12857096, study PRJNA449069) | gut metagenome | isolation source: stool from male and female vole | host: Microtus ochrogaster | place: USA:Florida | collected 2017 | reverse complement strand
AGCTCCCCCGCCCCATGCTGGCTCTGGTGCATGAACGCCTGGCCGAGATGTACCGAGACGGCAAAGGCACCTCCGTCAACACCGCCGAGGCTGCCCGCCATGCTCGCATAGCCGCGCAATATGGCAGTCTGCCCGCCTATATTATTGTCGAGGACATCCAGTATTGACACATAAATCAACACCAACCGCTCATATACCGTCAGGCGACCTTGTGAAGGTCGCCTGACTTTCTTTATACATACCCCCTCTTTCTTTTTTCAACGTATAATAATTGCTTATGGGTGGCAATCCTTTGATTTACCGATTATTTTTGTACCTTTGCGCAATAGTTGACAATTAACANTATNCCTATGAAAAAATTTCTACCCCTCNTNGCCATNCTTGCCCCNGCGNCAGCNATGGCTCAGATNCCCGGTGATGCNATCGATCTCTCTGCCGACGGCACTGCCAACTGCTATATCGTGGCGCCCGGCTCCACTGCATATTTCGACGCCACNCACAAAGGCAATTCGCTGACGGAGACCACNGGNGATGTGACCGGNGCGAGACTGGTGTGGCAGTCGGCTCCGTCGCTGGTGACNCGNCTNGANCTCGANGCGNCCTCNGGCTCGATCTGCGCCTGGACCTCCGGCNCGGCGGGCAACGCCCTTGTGGCNGCCACCGACANCGANGGCAAGATACTGTGGAGCTGGCACCTGTGGATCACCGATTACGATCCGGCCAACGATTTCACCACCGAGCCCAATGCCGCCGGCACGACATGGACNTTCATGGACCGCAACCTNGGCGCCNTATCCACNGAGCGCGGATCATTNGACAACTTCGGCATGCTGTATCAGTGGGGCCGNAAGGATCCNTTCCCGGGCGCCGCATCNTTCACCGTNATGAACGAAGACTATACATANGCNGTNGACGGCGANCCCACCCTCTATGACATCGACAACAACGTGCTGCCCAAGGTCTCGTCCAAGACTGCATATCACGGCTCCATGGCCCTCTCGATCGAGAACCCCGATGTATTCTACGCCATGACCTACCAAAATACCGGCGAACTCGATGAATACGGACAGGAGATCATCGTCAACGATTACCGCACAGGCGACTGGATCGACGTATCGAATGACGACTACTGGGGCGGCGAGTCGATGAAGAAGACCATCTACGACCCCTCGCCCGTAGGCTACAAGGTGCCGGTGTGCGATGCTGCCGGNAATACTCCCTACGACTGGTTGAAATACGCCTCGATGACATGGGACTCGAATCACAACGGCGCCGAGCAAGACGGCCAGTGGTTCCCGGCTACGGGCACACGCGTGTATGCGTCGGGCACACTCGACTATCCCGAGGGCGGAAATCCCTACAGCGGCCTGTGGATAGGCACCAAGGGCAAGACGGCCACAAATCTNGAGGAGAATCCCGACCTGTACGGCCAATACATGTTTATCATCAACGGCAAACGCACATTCAAGGTAAGCAAGGACAAGCGCTCGCAGGGTCTGTCGCTGCGCTGCGTGCGCGATGACTCGTCATCCACCGACCTCATCAAAGACATCTCCGTCCGCGACACCGACGCCCCCGCCCCCGTTTACAACCTCCAGGGCATGACCGTGCTGCAGAGCGCCACCCCCGCCGACGTACGCCGCCTCTCCCCCGGCATCTACATCTACAAATCCCGCAAGCTCATCATCCGCCACTGATCCCCCCTCCCCACAGCGTAGCCAGATACAGTGCCTCCCCACCGTATCTGGCTACGCTGTCTGGTTATCACCTTTTCTTCAATCCTTACCGTACTCCTTATTTAAATTTGTTTTTGATCGTAAATATTTGAGGGTATATATGGTGGAAGCGGAGGATGTGAGGATATTTTTGTAAATTTGCGGTGAGAATGTGACCGCTATGCATATTATTGATATAATCAACGAGATATTATGGAGCTATGTGATGATCGCAATGCTCCTGCTTTGGGCTATTTACTTCACCCTCGCCTCCGGCGGGGTACAGTTCAGGATGATAGGCGAGATGTGCAGGCTGCTCGTCAAAGGTGCCGAGCCCGACGAGCCTGCCTCACAGGAGGCCGACAAGGCCGTCACCCCCAAGAAAAAGAAGCATGTGTCGTCTTTTCAGGCTTTCGCCATATCTATCGCCAGCCGTGTGGGCACCGGCAATCTCGCCGGTGTGGCTACGGCCATAGCTCTGGGCGGACCTGGCGCGGTGATGTGGATGTGGATAATNGCCCTGCTGGGCAGCGCCAACGCNTTCATCGAGTCAACNCTGGCNCAGCTCTTCAAGGTGCCGGGCGAGGATTCGTTTCGNGGNGGCCCGGCCTATTACATNCAGCATGGNATNGGCAAGCGNTGGTGGGCCGTGACATTCGCNGTGCTCATCACCGTCACCTTCGGNCTGGCCTTCAACTCCGTGCAATCAAACACCATCGCCGAGTCGCTCAAGACATTCGGTGTGGACACCACCCTGACGGGTGTGGTGCTNACNGTGATGTCAATGCTGGTGATATGCGGNGGNATCACGCGCATATCNCGTTTCAGCCAGGTGGTGGTGCCCGTGATGGCTATCGCATACATAGTGCTGGCCCTCACCGTGACGGTGCTCAATATCGGTGAGCTGCCCCGTGTGCTCGGCCAGATATTCGAGGGAGCCTTCAACTTCCGCGCCGGGCTGGGCGGCGGCATGGGAGCTGCCATCATGATGGGCATCAAGCGCGGCCTCTTCAGCAACGAGGCCGGCGAGGGGTCGGCCCCTAATGTGGCCGCNACCGCTACCGTCAGCCACCCCGTGAAGCAAGGCCTGATACAGACCTTNGGNGTGTTTACCGACACATTGATAATCTGNACATGCACGGCNTTCATCATACTGCTCAACGGAGCCCCCGAGAGCGGACTCAGCGGCATAGCGCTGACACAGACCGCACTCGACATAGAGCTGGGCCACAACCTCGGATCGATATTCGTGGCTGCGGCCATCTTCTTCTTCGCCTTCACCAGTATCGTGGCCAATTACTATTACGGCGAGACCAACATCAAATTCATCACCCCTCACCGATGGGTGGTATGGGTCTACCGTGTGATGGTAGGCGGCATGGTGATGACTGGCGCGCTCGCCACCCTCGATTTCGTGTGGGCGCTCGCCGACATCACCATGGCCATGATGACCATCTGCAATCTCGCGGCGCTCGCCGTGCTCGGCCGCTACGCCATAATCCTGCTCGATGACTACAAGGCCCAGTTGCGTAACGGCGACAACCCCACCTACAAATCATCACTGCTGCCCCACCTCAAGACTCCGTGCTGGGACTGAGACCCTGCCTCCGGTCTAAAGACAACCTGATCAGCCTGAATTCTGATACGGTACACAAAACAGCCTTACCAATACCATTGAATCTATAAATCCTTAATATTTAACATGAAAAAGTATATATTACTCACATTTATGGCAACACTTGCCTTTTGTGCCAACGCTCAGCAGGCGATATGGGGCGCACCAAAGACTATTTCTCCCGAAGTGCATCCTGACAACACCGTCACTTTCCGGCTGTCAGCACCAAAGGCCGTGAAGGTACAAGTTACAGGCGACTTCCTTCCGGCACAGAAGATCCAGACACCGTTCGGTGAATTCGAGGGCCCCGGTACGGCTGACCTCGTGGAGAAAGACGGCATCTGGGAATACACCACATCACCGCTTGCGCCCGAGCTATACAGCTACTCGATGGTAGTCGATGGACTGAAAATCAACGANCCGTCAAATGTANACCGCATACGTGACGTAAGCTCCGTGNCNGATGTATTCATTATTCNGGGCGATCGCGNCGACCNATACAGGGTCAATGATGTGCCCCATGGCACCGTATCCAAAGTATGGTATCACAGCCCCACCTTGGGAATGGACCGCCGGCTCACAGTATACACTCCGCCCGGATACGGGACCGCCGGCAAACGATATCCTGTGTTTTATCTGCTGCACGGTATGGGCGGTGACGAGAATGCATGGACCGAGCTGGGCAGGGCCGCGCAAATCCTTGACAACCTGATCGCACAAGGCAAAGCCGATCCGATGATTGTGGTGATGACCAACGGCAACGCCGACCTACAGGCAGCACCCGGTGAATCAAGCCTGGGCTTGGAGGCTCCTACAATGGATCTGCCGAAGACCATGGAAGGCAGCTTTGAGACACATTTCCCGGAGGTAGTGAATTTCATTGACACCAATTACCGCACTGTCAGATCCAAGAAAGCAAGGGCCATAGCAGGTCTGTCGATGGGTGGATTCCATTCTCTGCATATCTCCAAAGAGTATCCCGACATGTTTGACTACGTAGGTCTGTTCTCGGCAGCCATCCTGCCTGGCAAAGATAACGTATCTCCTGTATATGAGAATCTCGAGGGTAAGCTCAAGACTCAGTTTGATAAGAAACCCGCGCTCTACTGGATTGCTATCGGAGACACCGACTTTCTGTACCAGGCCAATAAGGATTTCCGCAAGATACTCGATGACAATGGCTACAAATATACATATTACNAGACACCNGAGNGTCATATCTGGAAAAACTGGCGTATCTATCTCACGGAATTCGTGCCTCAGCTCTTCAAGCGGTGAGCGCGTGGCTTTATTGATAGTATACCATCCAGGTTTAATCCGTCCACCAATTTCAAACTATTGTCAATTATGGGAAAAGGTAAGACATACAGATGGGGCTATATAGCGCCCGACGGAGAGTTTGTGATAGATCCGGTATTTTATGAAGCCGCCGACTTTCATGACGGATTGGCAGCGGTGAGAATCGAGTATCTGCGCGGCTNTATCGACATGAGNGGCANTTTCGCAATTCCTCTCATGTNTCAATTCGCCGGNGATTTCGATGATGGCATGGCCTGCGTGATGACAGACGACAAATGGGGATATATCGGCACTGACGGCAAATACCTCATAGACCCGGTATTCGACAAAGCCGAACCGCTGCACGACGGTATCGCCATGGTCACTGTAGACGGGAAATACGGATTCATCGACCGCTCGGGCAGATATGTAGCCGAGCCGGTGTATGACTTTGCCGGAGAATACCACGACGGGCTTGCGCGTGTGATGGCAGGCGGAGTGTTCGGCTATATCGACCGCTCGGGCAATTATGTGATCGAGCCGGTATACCCCTGGGCCGCTGACTTTAAAGACGGCAAAGCCATAGTGAAATCCGGTGACCGATACGGATGTATCGACACCAAGGGCAATTTTGTGATTGAGCCTACATTCAAGTCATCTAATGATCTCGTTGAAAATCAGAATGGTGTCCCCGTGCCATCACCTGTGTTTCACGATGGATTGGCTCCCTGCGACGATGGAGGGAAATTTGGATACATAAACGAGGCCGGTGAGGTCGTGATACCAGCGAAGTATAGCGTGGCCGAAGCCTTTCATGACGGACTTGCGAGGGTGAAGACAGGCGCCAACGGCAAATGGAGCTATATCCGCCCTGACGGCAAGCCGGCTTTCAAACAGAAGTTTGCGGACGCAAAAGACTTTCACCACGGCATAGCCCGCGTGATGACCATCGTCGAAGAAGACGGAGAATAATAAGACAACGGCCGGCTCAGAAAATCAGTCATGAGCCGGCCGTAAATTATATACATGCTATGTATCAGTATGTACGCTTATATTTAAAGTCACCGAATACAAGGCCCTTGCCATCAGTAGTGGCTTTCAGCACTATCGGTGTATCCAGCTTTTCAATCTTGGGATTTGAGTTGTGGTACCCACCCTCAAGTGAATCATAGCGGTGGGTAAAGATGACCTTANTGCCNNCNTTGTGACCNTAATATATGTANTCNGACTCATACANACGTCCGTTTTCATAGACCGTAGTGATAAANTCGCGGCATGCTATATCCTCNCCNCGCACAGNGGTGGCATCTCCCCAGAAATCCAACGACGCCCTTGTCTCGAAGCGTCCGTAGTCGCCACCCACTTCCTCAGTCTTGAATTCATACATGGTGGGGCCGTTGTCACGCCAAAGCACGGGCAGCGGCACATCAGTGTCGCTCTCGGGCGCAGCAGCCTTAGGTGTGGGCTTTTTTGAGGTCTCCTTTGCAGCCGGTGAGGCATCATCCTTCATTTTGTCAAGTCTTTCGATTTCGCCTATACATCCGCTCTCAAATGCCTTCTTCGCTGACGCTATCGCCTCGTCCGTAAGCTGCGGTAGCTGCTGGGTGCCCGCGGGGAGCAGACTTTTCACAAGTTCGAGTCTCAGACCGTCNGGACTGATNGACTGATCGAGGGTAGACAGACCGTAGATAGTGATTGAATCNTTNGGCAGCCTGAGTATGGCACACTTTCCNTTGCGGTTGTANGTATCCACCCAATCACATATCACTATGCCATTCTTCAGACGCGGATTCGTGATTTTCATTTCCTCCCAGTTTGAGAACAGCACCTTACTGCGATAGCGCGAAAAGCCATCGGCTCTTGTGCCGGCAAACGCCTTGCTTATCTTCTTGGCGTTCATGAAATCCTTGGGCAGCACCTTGAAGGCAGATTCCTTTGTGGTGAACTGCTGTGTGAAATCCGGTGTACCGTTGATAAAATCCAGCACCACATACATATTACGGCTCGCGGCCACATTTTTATCCGCGCCCTCGTAAACACCTGCAATAGGAATTTTTGCACCGGACCTAATCCCCGCAATCATCATGATGACCACGGCCAAAAGTAATCTGAGTCTCATATAGCNGTATTTTTTNTCAATTCTGATATTTNCTGTNNNGTNAGGNCGGTGGNATCAGANATGACATCATCTGAGAATCCNCGNNTTATCATCTTCAATGCCACAGCATTTATACCCTCGGCACGACCCTCTTCGCGTCCTTCATCTCGAGCCGTGTCAAGCACATCGTTCTGTACCATGATAGAGTCCATATGGGCCTCATAAGCCCTCCTTTCTTCGGTTGTCATCGACAGAAGCCNNANTTTNTCCTTCACCTGTTGCAGNGCNGNCACTTTGGTGTCNTCNCTTACGATACCNTTCTTAAGATACTCCATCCANTCCTCAAGAGGATTCTCAGGAATCTTGGTGAATGAGTTTACTCTCACAAGATAATATTCCGGAAACACATCACGTGGATGATTCTGCACTATCACGCCGTTTTCTTTCATGTTGACGAGCAGTTGGCTGCCGGTATTGAGACCGGTGAATTTTGTCTCGCCATGGTATACATAATCATCTCCCTGTCCATAATCACAATATAGCAGACTGATGGAATAGACCTTACGCACCTGGTCATATTTGTCTCCTATATTGATATGCTCGGTGATCGCTTTGGATGCACCATAGAGGATACGTTGCAGATAATACAGCTGGCGTGAGAGCTGTACCTCCACGATTATGATATGTCCCTTGCTGTTTCTTGCCTTTATGTCGACACGGTTGAATTTATCCTGATCAGTCTGCTGATTAGACTCACTCTCGAGGATCTCCTCGATTTTTACCTCCTCACGCAGCAACACAGAGATAAGACCTTCAAGAATACCGAAATTTGCCTTGTCGCGAAGAATATGCTTCATCGCCCAGTCAAATCTGATATATGTATTTTCTTTTGCCATTATTTATTTGAGTTTTCCGTATTGTTCATATCTTGCGGGTGTCCGTGCAGACAGCTTTCTCCACCTTGCCACCGACAATGAATTCAAAATCGCCCTTCTCTATGATCCACTCACCATCGTAGCCGACGAACGCGAGGTCGGTGGCGGGCAGGGTGAATTCCACTGTCTTTGTTTCACCGGGTTTTAGGCTGATCTTGTCGAAACGGCGCACACGCAGCACATCAGGCGTGATCGAGGCTACGAGATCCTTTGAATACAGGATCACGGCATCCATTCCCTCCACGCTGCCCGTATTCTTCACATCAACGCTGATCTTGAGAGTGTCGTCTGATGAGAACTCAGCTTTATCAATCCTGAGATTGGAATATTCAAATGTAGTATAGCTGAGTCCGTAGCCAAAGGGCCACTGCACATCCACCGTAGCCGCGTAATCATATGCTCCGGACATAGTCTCGACAGTCTCGCAAGGCTTGTGGTCGTAGGTAGCAAGCGCATTTATCCATTTGGGGTAAGTGATAGGCATGCGCGCGCTGAAATTGCGCTTGCCGCTCATCAGCAGCGCCAGGGCATCGCCACCGTAATTGCCAGGCAGGAAGACATCGATGACAGCCTTGGCAAGAGGCTCTATCTCGCGTATGATGCGCGGACGTCCCTCGTTGAGCACAAGTATGATAGGTTTGCCCGTAGCGGCGAGNGCCTTNACNAGAGCTGTCTGGTTGGCCGAGAGATGCAGGTCATTGGTATTGCCCGGAGTCTCGCAATATGAATCCTCACCGATACAGGCCACGATAACATCCACACCGCGTGCGGCGGCCACGGCCTTGTTTATCCTCACATTCTCTTCAAGTTCCCATTTGCCATAGTCCTGCACATAGTCCATACCCTGCTCCAGCACCACGTTTGCCGCGCCGTATTCATTACACAGGGCCTCATATATGGTGTTGTACTGCTGGTGGAATCGAGGATCGTCAGAGCCCTGCCAGGTGTATGACCATCCGCCATTGAGCGATCGCATCGTGTTGGCGTTGGGACCCGTCACGAGTATGCGCTTTCCGGTATGGAGAGGCAGCAGGCCATCCTCATTTTTCAGCAGCACCTCGCTCTGCACAGCCATCTCAAGAGCCTTGGCGGCATGTCCGTCACTGCCGAAGAGCGGATAATCGGCGATAAGTGTGTTGGGACGCTCGAATAGNCCCAGACGCAGCTTAAACCTGATGATACGGCTTACNGCATCGTCGATACGCTCCTGCGACACCTTGCCCTCCTCTACCAATTCCTTGAGCAGCGTGCAGAATTCCACATCATACGGGGTCATGGACATATCCACACCGGCATTGATAGCCAGCATAATGGCCTCTTTATAGTCGGCTGCGATCTTGTCACGCTTCCAGAGGTTGTGTATGTCGGCCCAGTCGGTGACTATCATACCGTCCCAGTTGAGACCCTCTTTGAGCCATCCTGTCAGCATCTCCTTGTTGGCATGGAAAGGCATTCCGTTGTTGACTCCCGAATTCACCATCACAGAGAGCGCCCCGGCCTCGATAGCCATCTTGAAGGGTGTAAAATATTTCTCACGCAGATCTATCGTATTGATGGATGATGGCGTGCGGTCCTTTCCGCTCACCGGATTGCCATAGGCCATGTAATGCTTGAGGCAGGCTCCGACATTCATCGGCCCCANATGATTGGGGTCGCCGCCCTGATACCCCTCCACCATAGCCACAGCCATGACACCGTTGAGATAGGGATCCTCGCCGAAACTCTCCCATATACGGCTCCATACGGGGTTGCGTCCGAGGTCCATCACCGGATTGTATACCCAGGGGATATCGCACGCTCGGCTCTCGTAGGCGCAGATCGCGGCTCCCTCGCGCACAAGGTCGCGGTTCCACGAGGCTGCCATATTGATCTCCTGAGGAAACAGGGTGCCTCCGATTGTATATGTCGTGCCATGATTCTGGTCCACACCGAATATGTCGGGTATTCCTATATATTCCATAGATGCTTTCTGGATGCCGGAGATTATGCGGTTCCAGGTCTCGGGATCCTGGGCCTGGCCCTGCGGGGTATTGAGTACGGAGCCGACACGGTATTGCCCGAATACGGCATTTACCTTGGCCGTATCGAGCTGCGCCGAGCCATCGGGTGTAGAATCGGCACATACGACATCGATCGTGACCTCGCACATCTGTCCCACCTTGTCGTCAAGGCTCATGCCCGAGACTATCTCCTTTACACGGGTTTCGATTTCCGAATCAGAGGGGATTGCCGGTGCCACACTCCCCGAGTCGCCATGACTGCCGCATGCGGTCACCATCAGACTCCAAGCTGCTAACCAAAGATTCTTAACTTTCATCGTTATAGTTTTTATTTACGGGTATATCAGTATAAGGTAATTGATGTCGCTAAGTTACTGAATATCTTTGATTAAATAAAACATATCCGCGACAAAAGTTAAAATATGATCAGAATATATATACTATAAATTTGATACACAGCACATTACTACGAGATAATTTTTATAAATTCCCTGTCAGGCATCTGTATTTACCCGTGACAGGCAGCCGCCTTGTGGCGGCATATGGCGATACCGGCAGTGGGCGGCAATCCGTCAGTGCTAAAAGGCACTAACAGACGGATGCCGCCCTCTGCCGGTATCGTCTTAGCTGAATATTACGCTTTACTCGGCATAGAGATTCTCCTCTTGCTGAGGGATATACTTCTCTACCAAGTCACTGATTTTCTTCATGTCGGGTTTTCTATCGGCATAGTCGATCAATAGGCCGACTGGATACAGNTCNGGATCNGAAGCCGACTGGAAATCAGCTGNGTCTTCTGAATANTCTCCATCTTCCACAGCATCAGCNTCGATTGCATAATCGCTGAACGCTATCGCACGATCCGCATCNGCNTGCCNCTCTATNCCCACCAANANNGTNGTCGGGATTATACTTATCTGTGGATCGTCGCCCCATACTCCGGGATTATTGATGACCTCCGCCACTTTGGCGGCTATGATGTCGGTAAGTTCTTTTCTTGTCATAGTAATGCTTTTTATTACATTAACATACGACACAATGAAATGGTTCTTGCCCCATCGCTTTCATTCCATCCGATTTCGCAGTCTCGACCCGTTGCACATCTATATTTATATTATCATAGCCTTGGCGACGGTATTGTTTACATATTTCGGGGCCAACTTCCTTATTCCTGGCCTACGTTCCTATGCATGAGAGATTCACGACCGCAGATGTAGATGATCCACACATGCCCAATGGTAATTGTAATCTCAGTATTTACTGCAAAAGTATCGATTATTCTCCAAATCCACAAGCTCTAACCCATCTCCAATCGCCGAAGAATTATTATCTTTGGGGAAATTTTCAAAAATAATTGACAATGAGTATAGTGGTATTGAAATGGAATCCCGGATTCTCATCTTATACGATGGTCCGATTCCTGAATGATCTGGAGAAATGCGCCCTGGCCAATGAAGATGATACCGACATGAACTGGTACGTATGGGATCACGACAAGGTACACGATGGCTAATGAAGATTTCACGATGTTTGCCGATATCAGTTATGACATCTGATGCTGAACTATCTTTCATTAAATGGTGTTAAATAATAATCTTAATACCACAACATTAATAATTGGAGTTATGAAGTATGTAGACACAGGAAGTGGTAAACTGCCACTTATATCTTTAGTAGCGATATTGTCCGTATCGTTGACTATAAATATGCCGGGATTNGCCNTATCTCCCATGCTGGGNAAGTTGCACGATGTGTTTCACTCCTCNGTTGTTGAATCGCAATTGATAACNAGTCTGCCCAATCTGTTTATGATACCGGTGGTCATAATAACAGGTAAGTTGGCCACACCGCGTCGGCAGACAGCAATTATGCTGGTGGGGCTACTGCTGTTTCTGTTGTCCGGTATAGGCTGTTTCTTTGCCGATTCGATGGTAGCCCTGATTGTGTTGGGATGTCTTGTCGGCATCGGCTGCGGAATGGTGGTGCCTCTGGCCGCCGGATATATCTCCGAATGGTTTNTTGGNAGNGACCGTCAGCANGATCTTGGCTTNAAGTCAACTACATCCAATGCAATGGTTGTCNTNGCNAATNTTTATGTNGGGATTGTNGCTGCTNTNTCNTGGCGNGCNGCATTTNTNGTTTATCTGATACCTGTGATACCGTTGGCTCTTATCCCCTTCATGACTCAAAAATATATCAAGGCCCACAGAATTGTTACCGGTAATCCGTCCGTAAATTCCTCGCGGACTTCCGTCTCTGCCGGTAACAATGATGCACACCATTTTCAAGGGCGTCGGTCTACAGTATTGCTGCTTATGGTATGTATCCTATACTGTGTCCTGACTTATGCCACGACCTCGATATCATATTATGCACCCTTCACAATGAAGGCGTATGGTATGTCAACGACAGAGGTAGGAATAGTGACAGCCGCATATTATATGACGT
>WFLX010157604.1_pt1 | contig 12090 bp, 6 predicted proteins | sample 4967041 | NCBI WGS metagenome assembly WFLX01 (sample SAMN12857096, study PRJNA449069) | gut metagenome | isolation source: stool from male and female vole | host: Microtus ochrogaster | place: USA:Florida | collected 2017 | reverse complement strand
GAATGTGGGTTTCCTCATACAGTCAAGAACCTTGTCGGAAGTGTGTTCAGGTGCCACCTTGAGTCGCCCGCTGACATGGTTGGCAATTAGCTCTTCCATATATTCTGCATTCGCGTGCGTTTTATCTGGCGAGTCAGTGGGAGCCATTGCAAGGTCGTAGCGGACACCGCTTCCAACAAACGACTTCTTCACCCCAGGCAGTGCATCGACGCTGCGGTAGATGTCAGTGAGAGGAGAATGGTCAGTGTTAAGATTTGGGCATGGCTTTGGATGCAAGCAAGATGGTCTGACACATCTTTTGCAGGCTTCCTTATTTTTTCCACCCATTGCGTACATGTTGGCAGATGGACCACCCAAGTCAGAAATATAACCTTTGAAATCTTCCATTTCAGTCACTTTCTGAGCCTCTTTCAAGATAGATTCCTTGCTACGTGAAGCAATGAATTTGCCTTGATGAGCAGAAATTGTGCAGAAAGCGCACCCTCCAAAGCATCCCCGATGCATGCAAATGGAATGTCTTATCATCTCATATGCAGGTATTGTTTTTCCCTTGTAGCGCGGGTGTGGCACACGCGTATAAGGAAGGTCGAAAGATGCGTCAATTTCCCCTTGGCTCATTGGGGGCCACATGGGATTGATGCGGATCATTTTGTCGCCAGTAGACGGATAAAGTGATGTTCCACTCCATTTGTTGCAATCTTCTTCTACATTTCGTAAGTTTGTTGCTTGTTTCTTTTTTTCAGCAAGGCACTCCTCATAGCTTGAGAGAACAATAGAATTCTCTGTATTTACTATTGCATCCGTTGGATCGGTGAAGAAAACAGTCTGAGGAATATCTTTGATATCTGATATTTTTTCTCCGTTTTCAAGTCTTTTAGCAAGTTGGAGAATTGTTTTCTCTCCCATGCCATAGGAAATCATATCTGCTCCAGATTCTGCCAAAATCGAGGGGCGTAGTTTGTCTGCCCAATAGTCATAATGAGCCACTCTCCTTAATGAGGCTTCGATACCCCCGGCTATAACGGGCACGTCGGGATAGATTTCCTTAAGAATCATGGAGTAGACGATTGTCGGATAGTCAGGACGCATTCCATGCTTCCCTCCGGGAGTGTAAGCATCATCATGGCGTAAGCGGCGGTTGGCTGTATAGTGATTCACCATCGAGTCCATTGCTCCAGCAGAAACTCCAAAAAACAATCGTGGTTTGCCAAGTTTCTTGAAGTCGCGTAGATCATCGCGCCAGTTTGGTTGGGGAACAATTGCAACTTTGTATCCCGCTTTCTGGAGTGTTCTACCGATCACAGCTGCTCCGAAAGATGGATGATCCACATAGGCGTCACCACTGAAAATGATTATGTCTGCTTGATCCCAACCAAGCATCTTCATTTCGTCGGCAGTTGTGGGCAGAAAGTCTGTTTTCTTATACATGGCTTTCTGTTTCTTTTGCAGTTGCCAAATCTTTAAGCGCAAGAAGTTCGTCGCGAAGGCGGGCAGCTTCCATGAAGTCCATAGCTTTGGCTGCCTTAGTCATGTCTGCCTGTACTTTTGCAATTCGAGCCTTAAGATCTGATGCACTCATATATTCTACTACTGGATCCGCTACTAATGCATCAGACTGATGCTCTTCCTCGACGTAAGCACGTGGCTCCACTTTCGGTATGGAGACAGGCTTCTTTTTGTTTCCTGGTTTCGAAACGCTTGGTTTCGAAGGTGCATAATCGTTGGAATCGTTTGTAGTGCCTTGGTAAAGATCAATGAGGTCGGTATTTGTCTTCTTGACAATAGGTGTCGGAGTGATACCATGCTGCTCATTGTAAAGCATCTGTTTAGCACGGCGTCGTTCGGTCTCGTCTATTGTCTTTTGCATNGAGTCTGTGATCTTGTCAGCATACATGATTACCATGCCGTTCACATTACGGGCAGCTCGACCTGCTGTCTGTGTCAATGAACGGTGGTTGCGCAGGAAGCCCTCCTTGTCTGCGTCAAGTATAGCCACAAGTGAAACTTCAGGCAAATCAAGACCCTCCCTAAGAAGATTGACACCAATCAGTACATCATAAGTTCCNTCTCGAAGATCATTGAGNATTCTNATACGGTCNAGNGTNTCNACATCCGAATGAATATATGCACTCTTCACTCCNAAACTTTGAAGATGGGCATCAAGCTCCTCGGCCATNCGCTTTGTCAGNGTAGTCACNAGNGTTCGCTCTCCACGTTCTATTCTNANTTGNATTTCTTCAAGGAGGTCGTCGATTTGGTTCATTGAAGGACGCACCTCAATTTCAGGATCTAACAGACCGGTCGGGCGGATGATCTGTTCNGTTACGATNCCTTCCGATTTCTGAAGTTCGTAGTCTCCNGGAGTGGCACTGACATAGATAGTCTGAGGAGTGAGGCGTTCGAATTCGTCGAATTTGAGAGGTCTATTGTCAATNGCTGCCGGGAGGCGGAACCCATATTCCACCAGATTAAGCTTGCGAGCAAGGTCGCCGGAATACATGCCTCTCAACTGTGGGAGAGTCACATGGCTTTCGTCAATGATAGTGAGGAAGTCCTTCGGAAAATAGTCNAGAAGACAGAATGGACGCATACCAGGCTCTCTTCCATCAAAATATCTCGAATAGTTCTCTATGCCGGAGCAATGACCCAGTTCCTTTATCATTTCAAGGTCATAGTTTACTCTTTCCGTCAGGCGTTGGGCTTCCAAGAATCTCCCTTCGCTTCTGAAGAATTCTGCTTGTGTGCCTAAGTCTATTGCTATCTGATTGACAGCATTGTTGGTGCGCTCTTTGCTGGCTACGAAGATGTTGGCAGGGTAGATATTAAAGCCATCAAGTTCGCTCAATATAATNCCTGTTTGNGGGTCTACGGTCTGAATTTTTTCAATTTCATCACCCCAGAACACAACCCTGAGTTGGATATCTTCAAATGAAAGTTTGATATCAACGGTATCACCCTTTACTCTGAATTCTCCGCTTCCGAGATCGGTCTCTGTCCGGCTGTATAGTGAATCCACAAGTTGACGGAGGAAGGCATTGCGTGAGATTCTCTGCCCAAGTTCGATTCTCACTACGCTCTTCGAGAAATCTTCCGGATTTCCCATACCGTAGATGCAACTTACAGATGACACTACGACCACATCTCGACGTCCGCTGAGAAGGGCTGCAACGGTGGAAAGACGTAGTTTTTCAATTTGGTCATTGATCATCAAGTCTTTCTCAATATACTTATCGCTTGAAGGAATGTAGGCCTCAGGCTGGTAGTAGTCGTAATAGCTGACAAAATATTGCACAGAGTTTTCCGGAAAGAAGTTTTTCATCTCTCCGTAAAGCTGAGCAGCGAGAGTCTTGTAATGGCAAAGAATTCGGGTAGGGCGCTTCACTTGCTGAATGACATTTGCCATAGTGAATGTCTTTCCGCTACCGGTCACACCGAGCAGGGTCTGCGATGGATGTCCATCAAGCACACCTTCCGAAAGTTCTGCGATAGCTTCCGGCTGATCGCCTGTAGGTTTGTATTTTGATGTAATTTTAAAGTCCATATCAAAATGCCTTTTTAGGGCAATTCATAATTCTTACAAAAGTAATTAAAACATTTGGAAATTCAAAATTTAAGTCATCAAAAAAGCATCAAAAAAACATAAAAAGAGAAAGCTTCCTTTGTGGAGCTTCCTCTTTTTCCTTAAATTAGTGTGACTTCTGAATTGAATGTCTATTTTTCGATGCTAAGATTTGAGTATAAGGCGAAATATTTCCAAAGAGGGGCAGCCATAAGCGCTTGTTTCATTTCGTCTGCAAGTAGCATATCCAAAACATCCTTTTCTGAGAGAAGTTTTATCGTAATGTCTTCCGTCGCATCAAGGTGTTGTGTGCCGGTTTTCTTTACTCCTCTTGCAAGAAAGCAGTGGGTAAGATTGTTGCTGGTAGATGGATTCTGGCTGATTTCCATAAAAAGTTCCCATTTACCTCCTGAATATCCGGTTTCTTCAAGAAGTTCCCTTTTAGCAGCCTCTAATGGTTTTTCTCCTTCTTCGATCACGCCGGCAACAAGTTCTGTGAAATAATCCCGCAAACCATGGCGGAATTGCTCCACCATCACAAACTCTCCTTCATCCGTAATGGCTATTACATTGACCCAATCAGGATATTCCAGCACATAATATTCTGGATTGATCCGTCCATCGGGAAGTTTAACCTTATCACGTCGAGCTGTAAGCCATGGGCGACGAAAAAGATACTCACTATCAAGAATCTCCCATTTATCCTTTTTCATATTTAATCTATTTTATTTAAATCTTGAATTCTATAAAGAATTTATCCATTGTGTGATTATCTCCAGTACTTCTGGTGAAATGGTTTCCTCTGTCGTGGCGTATTCCTGGATTGAACCCGTCTTGCAATGCTGAAACAGATGGTTGAGATCATTTAATGCAATCACTTTATTTGATTTGTTAGATTGCAATCCCTTAATTAAAGCTTCTATATTTTTCTCGTAGAAAACCTGAGTATCTTTTGTTCCATTCAAAGCCAATACCGAACAGCTGACCTCACCTAATCTGTCGCTGACATCTAAAGTAAGGAAATACTGCATATAAGGAGTTTGCAATTGTCCAAGACCTAACTGCAAGTTTTGTTTTAATTCTTTCGGCACACTTGATGACTCTATTTTTTTGAGAATCTCTTTGTCTCTCTCGAATGCAGAAGTAAGAAGATCGCAATATTCATCCACAACTGATTGTGAATATCCAGCTTGAGAAAGCGAGTGTCGGTTTTGTTCCATAAGTGTTTCCTTGCCCGACACGATCATGCCGGCCAAACTAATGATAAAATCAACCTTTTTGTCAGCACCTAACATGAAAGCAATCGTGCCCCCTTCACTATGTCCAAGAACTCCAACCTTATTGAACCTTTGACGCAAAAGATTTATGCCTGCCAAAGCATCGTTCATCAAGTCTTCCGTCGTGCAATTGATTACATCACCCGTAGATTCGCCAAAACCGCGGTCATCGTAGCGAAGAGAAGCCACACCATTTCTAGCTAAGGCGTCTGCAATTACTGCAAATGGTTTGTGTTCGAACATCTCTTCATCTCGATTTTGGAGACCGCTTCCGGTCACCATTATAACAACTGGTGTATCCTTGCTATACCCCTCAGGCAAAGTCAAAGTCCCTTTTAGCAAAGCGTCTCCATTTGCAAAACTTACTTGCTCCTGGGCATAAGGGTAGGGCGGTTGCGGAGTCTGAGGTCTATTTGCAATTTTCTCCCCTGGGATAAGGGTCAAAGGAAAGGTCATTCCGCTCTGAGTGAATTTGCCGATTAACTTATTTCCTGAATTTACCCCCTTAAAGCTGGCACCAATAGCGGGGATAGTAATTGTAATGCCAACTGGAGCTTCTTTTGAAATCTGAATTGGCATACCCTTTACGGATTGCGAAGGAGAATCAACTGTAGGATTCTCCTCATCCAAATGAAACACAAGAGGAATTTTGATGCCTTGCACCTCCAGATCACCAGACCAAACACCACTCTGAGAATATGCTAACATAATTCCCATCAAGATATTGATTATTACTAAAGAAATCCTTTTCATTTTTATAAAATAAGATATACAATTTATCGAATAGTGNAACCGAAAGAAATATNNGGCCAGCGANAGCANTNCATNANATNNTGAGCAATNCAAANNACCGACCATGAAGGTAAGTCCTACTCGAAAGAAGAATCNNCTATTGNGCTGAAGGCNATAGCCGATATTCATAGTTCCAAAGATATTGAGTCTTACCCCATCTCTGATGTCTGATGAAGAATGAGAACCTCCGAATCGACTATATTTCATTTCATATCTATCGAGTATACATGGGGTAGCACCTATACCAAGTTCAAATTTGCTTGCTCGATTTCCAAGAATAGCATTTGCTTCTAATGGAAAGGTTACTCCTTTGAATTCAACATATGAATAATATGTATTTACGTGATTATCCCAATAACCGGTACCATCAGCATTACCATTTGTATAAGCAATTCCGACTCTGAATCCGAATGGTGAATTTGGTTTAAATCGTTGGTCGTAACCAAGTCCAATGCCAAAAGAAGGTCCCCATAACTCTACAAAGAGGTTTCGGCTAATCAATTCAGCTGATCTATTATTGACAATTATTGAATCTGAATCAGAATCAGCTTTAGTTACGGTATCCATATTATCCATTGCCGACACATTGCTGAGTGTCAACAATAACACAAATAGGGAAATAATTCTCTTAATCTCCTCTCTCTTTGCTCCTAATTTGCTCTTACTCCAATTACACATGGCGATATTTTTGTTTAGTTTTATTCTTATGACGAAAAAGAATGGAAAAGTCCTACTCTTTTTTCATCTTTTTTTAATTTTTCCATTTAAATTTTCAAATCACCAAAAATAAGATTATTCTAAGATGATTCTATCTGCAAAATTAAGAAAAAAATATGACATTCCTCTAAGAAAAAATATTCAAATGTTGTAATATCTTAGATGTTTCCATCCATCAAGTATAACTTTTAATCAGGCGTTAAACTAAATAAGAGGGTAGGGCGTTATAGTCAGTGAAAACACATTATAAACATCTAAAATTTTGATACTATGACACGCACAATGCTTAAAACCGCCTCCAAATATTGGTGGATTCCAGTGATTACAGGTCTGCTTTCTATCGGACTTGGTATATGGTGCCTCGCAAGCCCTTCCACTTCACTTCCCATTATGGCTTATACTTTTGCCTTGGTGATCTGCGCCGTCGGCTTCCTAAATACCGTTTTTGCACTTCTTAGCATCGGCAGTATTTCTGGATGGGGATTCAAACTTTTTATCGGAATAATAGAAATCATCTGCGGCGTATGGCTAATACTTCTTCCAGAAGCTTCCATGGTCAGCGCATTCATATATGGAATCGGATTCTATCTGATTTTTGTAGCGTTGAACGCAATTAGCGAAGTAATACTATATTACGGCGACACCAAATATTGGCTTGCAATGCTCCTCTCCTTCATAGTCTGCACATTGATTCTTGCAGTTATCTTCCTCGCAGGTCCTCTTGCCGGTGGGATTGCAGTATGGCTCTATATCGGAATTGCATTCATAACATTCGGTCTCTACCGTATGCTTCTTGGAATAAAGATCTGTCAAGCCAACAAGATGCTAAATAGATAAATAAGCGATAATAGAATAGATAACAATAGTTAAGATTGAGAAAAGGGAAGACTTGCGATTGCGAGTCTTCCCTTCTTTATGTCCGCCATTCCATTGGGTTGCTAATGGTCGGCATGGGGCGGGTAGGAACCCACCGTACATAGAGTCTTATTTGACAATGAACTTATGGGTTTCTTTTGAAGAGCCATTATCGATGACAACGACGTAAATACCCTTCTCAAGACCATCTGTGATGCCCTTGACGTCCGTACCCTTTACTGATTTAACTACCTGGCCGGTAAGAGCATCTACCACTGTGAAGGTGGCATTGCCGCTGACAGCCGCAATGATTTCCTCAACAGCTGAAGGAGTTAAACGATCATAATTTGCCTTAACGTCTTCTGCTGAGAGGGCATGAGGATAAATAGTTAACTCATCGAGAGCTCCATTGAATGTACGGTTTTCACGACCGGCAGTGGGTTCGTCATCGCCTCCGATAAACATGAATTCCTTCGCATTGAAATTGATAGCTCCAGTGCCATAAGAGCTTGAGACATTCAACACGCCGTCTGTATAGATAGTCAATGACTTAGCTTCTGAATTTTTTACACATACGATATGATGCCATTCTCCATCGAAATAGTCGTCAGGATTGTTAGCGTAGCAATCGCTCTTTGTCACATTGTCGTCAATTGAGAAGCAGAGACGGTTAGATTTATCATTCTTGAGACGTTCGAGTCCAACCCAATTTCCTGTGCCACCATCTACATTAGTAGTGTTGTGAGTACCTATGCAGAAGATGTAGCCATCGTTGTCAGTTGATTTCATCCAAAGTTCAATGGAGAAGTCTCTGTTGCCAAACATTATTTCATCATAGACTGTCTGTGTAAGGTAGCCATTCCCATTGAATGAAATAGCCCCATTGCTTACACCAGTGGTAGAGTCTACTGTCCCATTTATGTCGGCAACAGTTCCTGTCTTAAAGTCATTAGCTACAGTTTTAGCACCTACAGCATCGAATGAGAAATATGCGCTACGTCCGGTTTTGTCAATATATGTCACCTTAATCGTGCCGGAAATAGAAATGTTGTCCCCATCTTCAGCTCCTGTAGTGGTTATTGAATATTTCCATTCTCCTTCGCTTTCAGGCACTCCGGAAATATATCCCTTTGCGGAAGCATCATCGAAAGAGTATTCTACACCCTCAGGAAGCCCTTCAACAGTGGCACCTGAAGCTCTGATCACACTGAATTCTACTGTCTCAATAGCATCCCCAAGAGAAATTGCTTGCTGCAGAGAGCCTGATGTGACTACTATTCCAGGACGGGTGTCGTATTTTGATTCAAGATTGTAGCTGAGGTGAGGAGGTTGGTTGTAGGCTANATTTTGCCAAGCTATTGCTTCGCGGTACTGACGGTCGGTCATAAGACACGGCACTTTGTAGTCGCTTGGGATAGTTGTGGTGAAAATGATCAGGTCAGCCTGCGTTTCGCTATCATGAAGTATCACTTCCTCTCGCCAGTCGCCGAAGATGTCAGCTTGAAGGTTAGGAGTGGCTTTTGTAGTGTTGCAAGAAGCGGCATGAGATGTGCTTGCAAAGGCTTTGAGGGTAGAAATTGACGTCAGATTACTGTTTGGCTTCGTAATGGTAGTTCCGTCAAGAAGTTCATCGAGAAGGTCACCATCCCAGTACACTCGAAAATTTACAGATGGACGCTTGGACCCTACAACTTCACCGGAGTTCATCACATTGCTGTTGTAAGAAGACCAGTACTCATATCCGGCATGCTTAGAAGAAACGTTGGCTATCAGACCTCGTCCGTTGTCTTTTCCATTCATAGCCTGGCTATATAAAATTTTGCCAGTCTTGCCGTCACGAAGTGTAGTTGCGTATTTATTTGATGTATCCTCGTGAGGCATGAAGATCTCAAGACCTTCGTTCTCAAGAATGAAGTCGCCTACATGCAGGGCATCTCCGTGGCCAGCACCTGTCGAATGTAAAAAGGATCCATCATGGTCCACTGCTCCTGAACCAATGATGATTTCATCAAAACCATCCCCATCCAAATCGGCGATGGAAAGGGAGTGGGAACCTTGTCCGAAAATGCCTTCACCGGATTTTTCTGACTTGTGGAGCCATCTTTCCTTAAGCTCTTTACCGTCGAAATCTACAGCCCAAACATATGATGCCGTATAGTAACCTCTGACGAAAATAGCACTTGGCTTAACTCCATCGAGGTAAGCAACTCCAGCGAGGTAACGCTCAGAGCGGTTGCCATAGTTGTCGCCCCAACCGGTGGAAGACTTGTCGTTTTTGCGTACAGATCTGGGGGGATTATAGGCTATGGTGCTGATTTCAGCACCCGTCTGGCCGTTGAACACAGTCAGATATTCCGATCCAGACATAATAGTGCCGTCGCTTTTGCGGTAGTCATCGGTCACTTTGTCATTGCCCATAAGCACAGCTTTGCCTGTGCCGTCGATTGTGCCGGGAGCAGTCTTACAGATCAATTCTGCTTTGCCGTCACCATCAAAATCATATACCATAAACTGGGTATAGTGATTGCCGGAGCGGATATTTACNCCGAGGTCGATTCTCCAAAGCTTGGTGCCATCGAGCTTGTAGCAATCAATAAGAGTGTTTCCTGTGAAGCGAGTGTGTGAGTTGTCGGCAGCATTGGTTGGAAACCATTTTACGATGAATTCGAATTCACCGTCACCGTCCACGTCACCTACCGACACATCATCAGGCGTGTAGGTGTATACACGATCTTCCTTAGCTCCTCCCGCAGGAGATGTGCCTCCTTCAGGACGGTCAAGATGAATCTTCATAAAGTCAGAAGCCCAAACATTGTTGGCATTTGCAGATTCCTTCTCCTGTCCGTTGAGGATCGCTTTGATAGTGTATTTTGAATCTACAGTACCTTCAGGGTCTGTGAAATTGGTCACTTTAGTGAGGGGCGTTTCATTGATCTTCACTCCATCGCGATAGATGTCGAAAGCAAGTTTTGCATCATCTGAAGGAAGTGAACGCCATGAAACGAAAATACCCTTGTTAGCTTTCACAGCGAGTACTCCGCGTCCGAGGTTGTCGGCATTTATGGAATGGGAGTATTGGGCCCATGAAGCTGTAGTGGAAGCGGCAAGCAAAAGAGCCGCCATTGCAGTTTTCTTCATTTCTTTATTGTTAGGTTAATTATTGTTCTGAAAGTGCCTTTCGCATCTCATCTACCATCTTGGCGTATTCCTCATCGGAAAGATATACTTCTCCGGGATTCATACGGAAAATCCCCCCATAATCGGGACCATCTACATATTTAGGTGCGAGATGGAAATGTAGATGGGAAAGTTTGTCGCTGTAAGCACCATAATTGATTTTCTCTGGGTGGAACACTTTGTCCATTGCGCGGGTAACCATTACAACGTCTTTCATAAAAGCGTTGCGCTCTTCGTCGGAGAGTTCGTTTAGGTCATTGACATGACCGTTATAAGCCACGAGGCAACGNNCGCGATATGTCTGCTCNTTAAATAGGAAAGCTCTTGATACGCTGAGNGGNGCAATCTNAATCATGAGATNGTGGAGAGTCTCATTNTTGGTGCAATAGAGACAATNTTTNGNATCACTANACATAATAATATTTTAAAATATAGGTTAGTTTTTTACAAAATTAACACATTCTATTGAATCATAAAAGTTTTTCGACATAAAAATTGTTAACAAATTATTTTCAAGTGTCTTTCCTTTGATATGTCGGAAATTTTTGATAATTTTGCAAGGATACTAACGTTTAACCTAAGACCAGACATGCAAGCAGAAATAGACACTTCTGAATCGGAAGCGATCAATGACAAAAACTCGGGGTTTATAGACTTTGTTTTAAGCCGGGAGCCAGACGACTTGTNGGAGATGTTGGCATTAAGAGNGATCCCATCAATGATTCACTCCTTACGGAAGCATGAAATCACTGATTTTTCTAATCAATTTGTCAGGATATGGACGATCGATATGCTTGCCGATGGACTTAAAGGGAGTACTGTGAAGCGATATGTTGGCGCGTTGCATACTCTTTATAAAGATTGGTCAGCTGATAGAGGAGTGGAGCNTGACGAGAGTCTTTTCTCATTTTCTTTATCAAGTTTCGATACGGATNTCTCTCCCAAAAGGCAGAAAGAAATTGAAGCCAATCTGGAGGCCACTGAAAGATTNATGAAGATTTCAGTGAAGCAGGAATCAAAGGCTTTTCTGTATAATAAGGCGTTCCAATATCTTCTTTTCAATCCGTTTGCCACGCTTAGGGATATAGTCAACTTGAAATTTTCAGATTCCCGTCCCGACTGCCTGCATCTGGAAGATATTGTGACGTCAATGCGTGATGCTCCACAGGCAAAATACGTTTTCCCTCTTCAACAAGGCAAACGTCGGGAGCCAGCAATTATAAAGGATCTGCTCGTAGAGCTTCATGCCACCGGAAGAAGGGCTGGCCTTCAATTTGGAGAATCGTTCTCAAGAGAGTCAATAACTTCTTTGTGGATAGCAGCTGCTATCAAGGAAGATATTCCTTATGATGAAATAAGGGCAATGATTCCAAATCTGCCGGAGGCCTACTCGTTTTTATCGCTTCTTCCGGCTAAAGATATTTCTGAAGAGCGGAAAACCGAAATACTCAATATCGTGGCATACGCCATCACAAATAAGAATCCCGGTTGGTTTGTGCTAAGATTAAGGAGCGGAGTTACTCCCGAGAAAATAAAGGAACGCCTAAAGGAGAAGGAGAGTCCTCTACAGCGTCAGATACAATATTACTATCCGATGCGTACTGTCAAGAAACTTGAGAAGAAAAAGGTGGTGACAGTGGAGACGCCGGTCATTCCTGGATTGCTGTTCGTAAGGCTGCCTCACGACCGTGTCACCCCTCTGATAGCCACTAT
>WFLX010194327.1_pt1 | contig 12093 bp, 9 predicted proteins | sample 4967041 | NCBI WGS metagenome assembly WFLX01 (sample SAMN12857096, study PRJNA449069) | gut metagenome | isolation source: stool from male and female vole | host: Microtus ochrogaster | place: USA:Florida | collected 2017 | reverse complement strand
CCGGGACCGACGAGGTGACGCTGGCCGATATAATCATCGAGCGTCTTAGGGCGCAAACGTTCTGCCAAGGGTATATTCATCAGCCTCTATGTTTTAATTTCTCTGCAATAGCCGGGACATCGATAGCAGCAGTCTCATTAACCACGATGTCGCAGAAGGGCTCAAGCATGTCTGCGGGCACAGTTCCGGCAATTCCGACCACATATGCGCCGGCGTTGCGTCCGGCCTGAACACCCTGAACTGAGTCCTCAAACACTGCGCAGCGCAGAGGCATAGCCCCAACGCGGTAGGCCGCTTTGATATAGCCGTCAGGATCCGGCTTTGAAGCTGACACGTCGTCTCCTGTGATGATCACCTCAAACATCTCCTTGAGCTCGGGATGCTGGGCCCACAGATGAGACATTTTAATGCCATTGCTGCTTGTCACCAACGCAGCCGGAATGCCGGACTCCTTGAGTTGCTTGAGCACCCTCTCAGCTCCGGGCATTAGCTCGTAGCTGATGCGGTTCTCCTCCTCATAGAGCGCGGCCTCCACACGCCTTCGGACCTCGGGGTCCGGATAGTATGTGCTGAGGATGTTCTCAAGGGTTGTCCCCTTGATCACAGTCTCGAAATCGGCCACGCCGGTCGGAAATGCCTCATTTATGCGCCTCCATATGCCGGTGTATATTTTCTCGCTGTCTATGATGACGCCGTCCAAGTCGAACAGGAAGGCGATGTCTGCTTTATTCTCCATACCTTTATAACGTCTGAATCACCTTTGCAATTTGAAAAAAGTCATAATTTTTGAAATATTGTCTGAAATAATTTGCGGTCTCGGAATTTAAGGTTAATTTTGCCGAAGATTTGAGAACTCAATCTTTAACTATCCCTAAATAACCAATAGAATCATGAAAAAGCACAATTTCTATGCTGGTCCCTCCATCCTGAGCCAGTATACAATCAAGAACACTGCCGACGCAGTGATCAACTTCGCTGACATGGGCCTCTCCATCCTCGAGATCTCCCACCGCAGCAAGCAGTTCCAGGCAGTGGTCGACGAGGCAGTGGCTCTCGTTAAGGAACTCCTCAACGTCCCCGAGGGCTACAGCGTGCTCTTCCTTGGCGGCGGCGCAAGCCTCCAGTTCGCCATGGCTCCCATGAACTTCCTCAACAAGAAGGCTGCATATCTCGACACCGGCGTATGGGCTAACAAGGCTATCAAAGAGGCTAAGCTCTTCGGCGAAGTTGACGTAGTCGCTTCCTCAAAGGACAAGAACTATAACTACATCCCGAAGGACTACACCGTACCCGCCGATGTGGACTACTTCCACTATACCTCCAACAATACCATCTACGGCACTGAAATCCGCAAGGATCCGGACGTCCCCGTGCGCATGATCTGCGACATGAGCTCCGATATCTTCTCCCGTCCCGTCGACGTGGCAAAATACGACCTCATCTACGCAGGCGCACAGAAGAACCTCGCTCCTTCAGGCGTTACCATCTGCATCGTGAAAGATGACGCTCTCGGCCACGTTGACCGTGTCATCCCCACCATGCTCAAGTACAAGACCCACGTTGACAAGGGCTCGATGTTCAACACTCCCCCGGTGCTCCCCATCTTCGCTGCCCTTCAGACCCTGAAGTACTACAAGAGCCTCGGCGGTGTAGCTGAGATCGAGAAGATGGATATCGCCAAGGCTGAGAAGCTCTATGACGCTATCGACAACTCAAAGATGTTCGTCGCTACTGTTCCCAACAAGGAAGACCGTTCGATCATGAACGTCTGCTTCGTGATGAAGCCCGAGTACAAGGAGCTGGAGAAAGACTTCATCGAGTTCGCTACAGCACAGGGCATGATGGGCATTAAGGGCCACCGTGATGTCGGCGGTTTCCGCGCCTCCCTCTACAATGCTCTTCCCATGGAGAGCGTAGACGCCCTCATCGCATGCATGAAGGAGTTTGAGGCTCAGCACTAATCCGAAGTAGAACAGTAAAATTCAAAATAGAAATGAAGATACTGGTTTTCACAGAGAAGCCCTTTGCTGAGGCTGCCGTAAAGGCTATCGCAAACGTTGTCAACGCCTCCGGCAACGAGCTCGAGCTCGTTGAGCGCGGCACACGTGAGGATCTTCTCAATGCCGTCAAGGATGCAGAGGGTCTCATCGTGCGCAGCGATGTTATCGATGCCGAGGTGATGGACCACGCACCTAAGTTGAAAGTTATCGTGCGCGCCGGCGCCGGTTACGACAACATCGACCTCAAGGCTGCCACCGAGCATGGCATCTGNGTNATGAACACTCCCGGCCAGAACTCCAACGCCGTGGCNGAGCTNGTGTTCGGCATGGTNGTNATGATGTGCCGCAANCAGTATAACGGNACNTCCGGCTCNGAGCTNAAGGGCAAGTCTCTCGGCATCTACGCTTTCGGCCAGGTCGGCCGCAACGTAGCCCGCATCGCCAAGGGATTCGACATGAAGATCGAGGCTCTCGATGTCTTCGTGCCCGATGCAGTGATTGAAGCTGAAGGCGTGAAACCCCTCCACAGCGTTGACGAGCTCTTCTCGCAGAACGATTTCGTTTCGCTCCACATCCCCGCCACTCCCGAGACCAAGGGTTCAATCGGATATGACCTGGTCATGAAGATGCCCAAAAACGGTGTGCTCATCAACACTGCCCGCAAGGAGGTGATTGACGAGGCCGGTCTCATCAAAGCTCTCGAGGAGCGTCCCGACCTCCGCTATGTGTCCGACATCAAGCCCGGCGCGGCTGAGGAGTTCGAGAAGAAATTCGCTTCACGTGTATTCTTCACCCCGAAGAAGATGGGTGCCCAGACTGCCGAGGCTAACTTCAATGCCGGCGTGGCTGCCGCTGAGCAGGCTATCGCCTATCTGAAGGATGGCTGGAACAAGTTCCAGGTAAACAAGTGAAGCGCACTGCGCACCGGATATAACAAGGGCCTCGGATTTTTCCGAGGCCCTTGTTATATCTAATAGTCTATTTGATAATAACAAGCATCACATAGCAGGATGCATCATATCAAGGTTTGTCGTCAGGTGACACACTACTGCCGGAGCATTTGCATGAACTCAGCACGCAGGCCCGGATCGGTAGTGAAGCGGCCGTTGTAGTCGAGAGTAAGCGTAGAGGATTCCTGTTTCTCTACTCCTCGCATCTTCATGCAAAGATGTTCAGCATCGCAAGTCACAATCACTCCTTCGTTGGGCAAAGCCTCGGAAAGAAGCGCGCACACTTGCGATGTAAGGCGTTCCTGCACCTGAAGACGTCGGGCGAATGTATCCACGATGCGAGCCAGCTTGGAGAGGCCAATCATCTTACCCTTGGGAATGTAACCTATGGAAACTCGTCCGAAGAAAGGGAGGATATGATGCTCGCACATGCTGTAGAACTCTATATCCTTAACAATCACGATTTGTGACCCCGCATGTTCGAAGACCGCCTTTTGGGCGATAACCATTGCATCCTGCCGGTATCCCGCTGTGATGTCAAGGATGGCTTTAGCAGCCCGCTCGGGAGTCTTGAGCAGACCCTCGCGCTCAGGATCCTCACCCACCAGACGGAGTATCTCGCGGTAATGTGAGGCTATCTCAGCCACTAATTTCTCGTCGTGTGCTTCTTTACGTGCCACTTCTTCTCTTTGCTTTTGCTCCTTATTTTATGTTGACTATCTTGGATTTGACTACCCTCATCTCCGAAGCGAACTGCGGAAAGGAGGCGCGCAGTTCCTTGAGCGCGTTGTCGGCCTCATGCTGGGTGCGGAAATTGCCTATGCGGGTGTACCAGTTCGGCGAACTGGAAAAAGTATACACCTGGCCGCGGTATTTCGGAAACCTTGCTATGATGGCGCTCCCTCTCGCTTTGGCGCGGGCCTCGAGAGAATGCTGGTTGCGTCCGTCGCTGAACACCTGAATCCTGTAGCCGGTGGTCGTCATGCTCTGGCTGCGCGAGGCGTTGCCCGTCTTTTTCTGCTCGGGTGCGCTCAGCAGCAAATCCAGAAGCTCCCGGTCGGATATTATTTCAATCCTTCCCTCTGACTCCTCGCGCAGGCGTTCAGGAAAGTTCTGCGGACCATCGCACGCACCCCTATCCGACTGGGAGAAGAGTAACAAAGGGCTCAGTCCGGCCGCCAGGACCAGCACAATAGCCGGCAACGTGCGTCTCATCATCAATTGAAGGCTTCGATGATGCCCATGAAGCTGTCAGCCTGCAGGGCTGCGCCGCCGATAAGGCCGCCGTCAACATCCGGTTTTGCGAAAAGCTCCTTGGCATTGGAGGGCTTGCAGCTTCCGCCATAGAGAATGGAAGTGTTGTCTGCTATCTCCTTGCCATACTTTGACTCGATGACCTTGCGGATATGAGCGTGCATGTCCTGAGCCTGTTCAGCAGTGGCGGTCTTGCCGGTGCCGATAGCCCAGACAGGCTCGTAGGCCACGATAATCTTGCTGAAGTCTTCAGGCGAGAGGGAGAAGAGGGCCTCAATCTGGTAGCTGACCACATCATTGTAAGTGCCGTTTTCGCGCTCCTCAAGCACCTCGCCTACGCAGAAGATGGGCTGAAGGCCGTTGGCAAGGGCGAGTTTCGTCTTGGCAAGAAGCTGCTCATTGTTCTCGCCGAAATACTGGCGGCGCTCGCTGTGGCCAAGTATCACGTACTGGGCACCGGTAGACTTCACCATGGCTGCGCTCACCTCGCCGGTGTATGCGCCCTTCTCATGCTCTGAGCAGTTTTCAGCGCCGAGGCCGAGCACCTCCTTGTCAATCACTCCATGCACCGAAGTGAGGTGCGTGAAGGGTACACATATTATTACCTCGCAGTTCGGCTTGTTGGCCAGAAGAAGCGTGTTGATGTCGTTTGCCAGCTCGACACCCTCGTCGAGGNTGGTGTTCATTTTCCAGTTGCCTGCAACAATGTTCTTTCTNATNNTCATTTGTCATTTTATGCGGACATAGCCCGCAATTATACGNGAGCCCGCNGCGGTGAAACAGCGCAGCCGGGCCCATTATGATTTGCAAAATTAATAAAAATTTTTGGAACACTTCCGCCCGCAGTGCGGCAAAATTTCGTTAAATCGAATTTTTTGGCTAAATTTGCATCATGGATTTCAAATTGAATTCAAACTATTCCCCCACGGGGGACCAGCCTGAGGCAATTGCAGAGCTTGTCGAGGGTGTCCGCGCAGGTCAGCCCTATCAGACGCTGCTCGGCGTCACAGGTTCCGGCAAGACCTTCACCATGGCGAATGTCATCAAGGAGGTCAAAAGGCCTACGCTAATACTCAGCCATAACAAGACTCTTGCTGCCCAGCTGTATGGAGAGATGAAAAATTTCTTTCCCGACAACTCCGTGCAGTATTTCGTCAGCTATTACGATTACTACCAGCCGGAGGCCTACATACCCTCCTCCGACAAATATATAGAAAAAGACCTGATGATCAATGACCGCATCGAGCAGCTGCGCCTCTCGACAGTGGCCGCGCTCCTCTCGGGGCGTCGCGATGTAGTGGTCGTATCGTCAGTATCGTGCATTTACGGAATGGGCAATCCAGAGGATTTCACCCAGAGCGTTGTCCGCATAGCCGTTGGCGACCGTATCTCGCGCAATGCCTTTCTCCGCAAACTGGTCGACTCCCTCTACTCCCGCTCCGACATCGAGCTTGGCCCGGGGCAGTTCCGCGCCAAAGGTGACACTGTTGACATCCGCCTCAGCTTCGAAGACATAGCCCTGAGGGTGATGTTCTGGGGAGATGAGATTGAGAAGATTCAGACAGTCGACCCCGTTTCCGGAATGGCTCTCACTGACCTCGAGGGTTTCAACATCTATCCGGCCAATATATTCGTTCCCTCTAAAGAGAGGACACTTTCCGCAGTCAATCAGATTACGCTTGATTTGGGCGCGCAGTGCGAATTTTTCCGAAACGAGGGAAAGTTGCTTGAGGCGGAGCGTCTGCGTGAACGGGTGACCTACGATGTCGAGATGATAAAGGAGCTGGGGAGCTGCTCCGGCATTGAGAACTACTCCCGCTATTTCGACGGGCGCGAGCCAGGCATGCGCCCGTTCTGCCTTCTCGATTACTTCCCTCAGGATTTCCTGACTATAATTGATGAGAGCCATGTGACGCTACCGCAGATTCGGGGAATGTTCGGGGGAGACCTGTCGCGCAAGATGAACCTCGTGGAGTACGGCTTCCGCCTCCCGGCCGCCCTTGACAACCGTCCGCTGAAGTTTGATGAGTTTGAACGCCTGACACCGCAGACCATTTATGTTTCGGCCACCCCCGGCGACTACGAGCTGCAGCAGAGCGAGGGCGTGTTCACAGAGCAGATCATACGTCCTACCGGTCTTCTTGACCCCGAGATTGAGGTCCGCTCTACAATGAATCAGATTGATGACCTAATGGAGGAGATACGCCGACGCACTGAGGCGGGCGAGCGCACCCTTGTCACGACTCTGACCAAACGCATGGCCGAAGAGCTTGACGCGCACCTGCAGCGCTGGGGCGTGCGATGCGCATATATCCACAGCGATGTCGACACCCTTGAACGTATCCGGATTCTTGAGGACTTGCGCGCCGGCACTTACGATGTGCTGATCGGTGTCAACCTGCTCCGAGAGGGCCTTGACCTGCCCGAAGTGAGCCTGGTAGCCATACTTGACGCAGACAAGGAGGGTTTCCTGCGCAATCACCGTTCACTGACGCAGACGGCCGGTANAGCCGCACNAAATGTCCACGGCAAAGTAATNNTGTATGCTGACAGAATCACGGATNCNATGCAGCTNNCTATTNACGAGACGNAGCGACGCAGAGCCAAACAGATGCTCTACAATGAGGCCAACGGCATTACCCCGACCCCGATTGTGANGAAGACNCAGCAGGATTTGATTGACCTGTACGGTCCTGCGCCCGACANGTCANACCAGCCTATCGGAAAGAAGACCGACCGTCTGCCCGACACTCTGCGCAAGAAACTGTCTCGTCCCGCCGAGCCCGTTTCAAGACCTTATATCATGGAGCGCGAGCAGCCCGCTGAATTTGTCGCAGACCCTGTCACCGCCTATATGTCACCCTCGGAATTGGAGCGCCGCATCAACCGTGTCAATTCCGACATGGTGGCCGCGGCTAAACGCACGGACTTCATTGAGGCAGCCCGCCTGCGTGATGAACTCATAGCGCTCCAGTCCCTCTTAAAACAGAAAGAAAATGTCGGCCAGCAGTGATAATACACCTTCCCCGGCGAAATGGCAGCGTTCCGACTTCCTCCCTACGACAGCCGATGAGATAAAGGCCCTCGGGTGGGAGCGCCCCGACATTATCCTTTTTTCAGGCGACGCATACATTGATCATCCCTCGTTCGGCGCGGCGGTTATAGGACGCACCCTCCAGGCCGCAGGCTATAAGGTGGCAATCGTCCCGCAGCCTAACTGGAGAGATGATTTGCGGGATTTCAAGAAGTTAGGCAAGCCACGGTTATTTTTCGGAGTGTCGGCGGGAGCCATGGATTCTATGGTCAACCATTACACCGCAAACCGCCGTCTTCGCCACGATGACGCATATACGCCCGGCGGGAGGCATGGAATGCGCCCCGATTATCCTACTATTGTCTATTCACAGATTCTCAAGACATTATATCCGGATGTTCCTGTGATAGCAGGAGGAATAGAGGCTTCATTGCGTCGTGTGGCCCAGTACGATTACTGGCAGGATAAGCTTCGCCCATCAATCCTAAGCGAATCCGGCGCGGACATGATTTCTTACGGCATGGGGGAGAAAACCATGCGTTTGATTGCCGACCGCCTCGCTGCCGGCGAAAACATCCGCGACCTCACGGATGTCCCTCAGACGCTCTTCTTCTCCGATGAGACGCCGGGCAAGGATGACATCGTGCTCCATCCGTTTGAGGAGTGTCTGAAAGACAAGCGAAAGCAATCTGAGAACTTCCGCCATGTAGAAGAGGAGTCAAACCGTATGCGTGGCTCTGTCATCTGGCAGCAGACCGGAGGTAAAATGATTAAGATCAATCCCATGTGGCCCCCGATGGCGCCGGGAGAGATAGATGCTTCATTTGACCTCCCCTACACCCGCGTGCCTCACCCCCGCTACAAAGGAAAAACAATACCTGCGTATGAGATGATACGCCACTCCGTGAATATGCACAGGGGGTGCTTCGGAGGATGCGCGTTCTGTACAATTTCTGCGCATCAAGGCAAATTTATTGCCTCCCGATCAAAGGAGTCTATTCTTCGTGAGGCGCGCAAGGTCACTGAGATGGATGATTTCAAGGGATACATTTCCGATCTCGGGGGCCCCTCGGCCAACATGTANNCCATGNGTGGCCNCGACAAAAGCGTGTGCGCGTCATGCCNCCGCCCGNCCTGCCTTCATCCTAAGCCATGCCCGAACCTCAATACTGACCACCGCCNCCTTCTTGATGTCTATAAAGCTGTGGACTCNCTGCCGGGAGTAAAGAAATCCTTTATCGGCAGCGGTGTGCGCTATGACCTCGCTATGGCTCCGTGCAAGGACGGGGAAGTAGCCCGGGCCAACCGCCGCTATCTTGAGGAACTTATCGCCAATCACGTCAGCGGCCGTCTCAAAGTAGCCCCCGAGCATACCTCAGACACGGTGCTCAACGTGATGCGCAAACCCTCTTTCGGACTCTTCAGAGAGTTCAAGAAGATTTTTGATGATGTCAACGCCCGTCACGGATTAAGGCAGCAGCTTATCNCCTATTTCATATCCTCGCATCCCGNCTGCCGCGAGGAAGACATGGCTGAGCTGGCCGTTATAACCAAAAATCTGGATTTCCATCTTGAGCAGGTGCAGGATTTCACGCCCACGCCCATGACCGTGGCGACTGAGATTTATTACACCGGGATTCACCCCTACACGGGTGAGAAGGTATATACCGCCAGGACTGAGCAGCAGAAACTTGCTCAGCGTCGCTTCTTCTTCTGGTATCGCCCGGAGGCGCGCGCAGAGATTGTCAATGAGCTCAGGCGAATGCACCGCCCTGACCTGATAGCGCAGCTCTATCCTGACGGGCCATCATCCCGGGGCGTTACGCCGAGGAGGATGGATTCTGAACGCAGAATAAATACAAAGAGCAATACTAACCCAAAATCTAAGATTAACCGAAATGATGAAACTAAAGACAGCCGCTTCGGCGGCCCTGCTGATTCCCGCGGTGCTCGCCACGGGATGCAAAGAGGCAGGAGGAAGTGAGGCTTCTGTCATCGAGAAGCCGGAAGTCGAGATTGTCAACGGGCAGCTCACCCCGGAGGTGCTCGAGGCAATGGGCCGTCTGGGCGAGGCGCTCCCCTCTCCTGATGGAAAACTCATAGCCTTCACCTTGGCCTATGAAAGCATAGAGGAGAACAAATCCAATTCTGAAATTTACACTGTCAATGCCGATGGCTCGGACATGAAGCGCCTGACCAAGACCTCATCGTCCGAAGGCAATCTTCAGTGGATAGAGAACGGCGAAAGACTGGCCTTCATAGGCAAGGAGAATGCTGATGCGAAACCTCAGATTTTCTCAATAAGAGCTGATGGCTCAGACCGCAAGCGCCACTCTAATGTGGAGAGCGGCGTGGACTGCTTCGTGATTTCTCCCGATGGCAAGAAGGTGGTTTACTCCACTCAGATCAAGCCTTTCAACCAGGACACGACCCTCTTTGAGGGCCTGCCCAAGACCACCGGCCGCCTGGTCAACGACCTGATGTACAAGCATTGGGATGAATGGGTCACAGAGATTCCACACCCCTTCGTGGCAGGCTTCAGCCTCGCCGAGGATGAGCTTGACGATGCTCAGGACATCATGGCCGGAGAACCCTTCGAGTGCCCGATGAAACCCTTCGGCGGCACTGATGCCTTCGCCTGGAGCCCTGACAGCCGCCGGTTGGTATATGTGTCGCGCAAACTCACAGGCATGGAATACTCATTCTCCACTGACAGCAACCTCTATCTTTATGACCTGGAGAAGAAGTCCACGGAGTGTCTCACAGAAGGGATGCCCGGATATGACACTGACCCGGTCTTCTCACCTGACGGCAGCTCCCTGGCATGGCTGTCAATGAAGACTCCGAAGTTCGAGAGCGACAAAAAGCGCCTGATGGTGCTCGACATGAAGACCCGTGAAATGCGCGATCTTACCGAGAACTGGGATTACTGGCCTGAAGGTCTCGCGTGGGATAAGGATGGCAAGTCTATCGTGTTCAATGGTTATTATGAAGGCACCGAACCGGTGTTCCGCATTAATGTCGCCACGTGCGCTATAGACACCCTCGCTGCCGGACAGTATGACTACTCGGGCGTGCACACTCTGGCAGACGGCAGTGTCATCGCTGCCCGCAACTCTATGGTGGTGCCCAAAGACCTCGTTGCAATATCCAAAGGAGAGGTCAAGCAGATCACCGAGCTTAACAAGGATATCCTCTCGCAGCTGGCCGAGGTAAAGGTAGAGAAGCGCATGGTGCCCACATCTGACGGCAAGATGATGACCTGCTGGGTCATCCTTCCTCCCGACTTCGATGAAACCAAGCAATATCCCGCAATTCTCTACTGCCAGGGTGGTCCTCAGCAGGCAGTAAGCCAGTTCTGGAGCTATCGCTGGAACTTCCGCATCATGGCCGCCAACGGATATGTGATAATAGCTCCTAACCGCCGCGGAGTGCCCGGCTTCGGCGAGGAGTGGAACCGTCAGATTTCAGGCGATTACGGTGGCCAGAACATGCGTGATTACTTAGCCGCCACCGATTACATAGCATCGCAGCCATACGTTGACGCCAAGCCCGTAGGCGCTATCGGCGCAAGTTACGGGGGCTTCTCAGTGTACTGGCTCGCCGGCCATAACGACGGCCGTTTCGCAGCCATGATCGCACACGCCGGCATCTTCAACATCGAGGCCCAGTATCTCGAGACTGAGGAGATGTGGTTTGCAGATTTCGACATGGGTGGCGCTTACTGGGACACAGAGAACGCCATTGCCCAGCGCACTTTCGCAAACTCCCCCCACCGCTTTGTCAACAACTGGACCGCCCCCATGCTCATCACTGTCGGCGAAATGGATTACCGTATCCTCGCCTCTCAGGGCATGATGGCCTTCAACGCCGCCAAGATGCATGGCCTGGAAGCTGAGATGCTCGTCTTCCCCGATGAGAACCACTGGATTCTCAAGCCCCAGAATGCCGTGCTGTGGCAGCGCACATTCTTCCGCTTCCTCGACAAGTATCTGAAGAAACCCGCAGCGCTTCCCTCAGATCCGGAACCGGCTCCTAAGCGAAAATAATACATCTTTTTCTTAAATATTGTGAACGTCCGCCCGATGGCGGGCGTTCATTATATGTGCTCGATTCTACTTTGAGCTGTATTTATTAATTATATGCTATGAATGACACCACTACCCCGACACCGCAGAAAGCGGGACCAACGGGCTCTTATTTTGTATTTTTAGTCATATACCTTGCGCTACTCANCGCTTTCGGCTCTNTCGTAAATGACATGTACCNGCCGACGCTTCCGGCAATGATGCGCAGTTTCCACTNCTCAGTCTCCACGGTGCAGCTCGGACTGACAATGGGCATGGTCGGCCTTGGAGTCGGCGAACTTATTCTCGGCCCCCTCTCCGACAGGTTCGGCCGCAAGCCGGTTCTGCTGTTTTCGTTGGTCGTTTTCTGCATCGGAGCGGCATGCTCAGTTTGGTCAAAGACGATACATGTTTTCCTTTGGTGGCGCCTCGTTCAAGGCATCGGAGCCTCCGGCGGATACTTTCTCGCGCGCACCATTCCCGCTGATATGTATGCAGGCAGACAGCTCGCCAAGGTAATGGCCCTTGTTGGAGCCATCAACGGTTTCGCCCCCGCCAGCGCCCCGGTAATCGGCGGATTTGTTGCCAAATCCATCGGGTGGCAGGGCATCTTCNGGATATTATTCGGANTCAGTGCTTTGCTGCTGATCNTTTCCCNCGCGCTCAAGGAGTCGCTTCCTAAGGCCAAGCGTGTGAAAGGCCGTTTCGGCACATCCGTTCTCATCTATGCCGCTCTTTGTAAAATCCGCAAGTTCGTCACTCATGTTGCTCTGAAGGGCACAGCCCTC
>WFLX010219242.1_pt1 | contig 12094 bp, 12 predicted proteins | sample 4967041 | NCBI WGS metagenome assembly WFLX01 (sample SAMN12857096, study PRJNA449069) | gut metagenome | isolation source: stool from male and female vole | host: Microtus ochrogaster | place: USA:Florida | collected 2017 | reverse complement strand
GCTTTTTATACTGATTTTCGGTTAAAAGCAGATAAATTATTTGCGAGGATATTTTGTGTCCTGCAAGGAAGAGGACGACAGCAGGCTGACCGCCTGCCGGGGACAATGACGCAGCAGGGCGCAAAATAGACCGCAAAGAATGTCTGTNTTTAANCGAAGACAGTATTAAATGCTCTGCCGCAATAGCGGCATGAGTGTATCAGGTATTGTATTGAACGTACATACCCACCGCCTTTGGCGGTTTTTCGGCAAAGCCGAAGGATTTTGACAGTAGATTTTATCTGCTGTCAAAATGGGTATTAGTATAAAGGAGAAAAAATGAACACGGAACTTTTGATCGGAACCAATGACGGGAAAGACGCTTTTATGCCTATGGCGGAAAGCGCCGAATGGGAGACCGAGATAAGCGGATCGGCGGGGAAGTTTACTTGCAGTATTTTATGTGACAAGGCTTTTGAAATTTCCGAGGGCGCTCCCGTTCGTTTCAGGGCGGAGGGGAAAAATGTGTTTTTCGGTTATGTTTTCAGCAAAAGAGCAGGGTCTGACGGGAAGGTCCGCCTTGTCTGCTATGATCAGATACGTTATCTTCTTAATAAGGATACCTGCGTCTATGAGGGGAAAACCGCTTCGCAGCTTATCAGGCTGATTGTGGAGGATTTTTCTTTAAAGATCGGGAGCGTTGAGGACAGCAAATACGTTATCCCTTACAGGGTAGAGGAAAATTCCACCTTGCTGGATATGATAGAAAACGCTTTGGAGCTTACCTATCATAACAGCGGGAAAAGGTTTGTGCTGTATGACGGGTTCGGAAGGCTTTGTCTTAAAAATATAACCTCTATGTACGGCAATAACCAATGCTTGCTTATAGGGGGAGAATCGGGAGAGGAGCTTTCGCTTTCTTCCTCTGCGGACAAGGGCGTTTACAACAAGGTAAAGCTTTTTTACAACAACAGAAAAAGCGGGGTGAGAGATATTTATACTGCTTTTGACAGGAAAAATGCCGAAAAGCTGGGTGTTTTGCAGTACACGGGCTCTTTGAAGGAAGGTGAAAACGGTCAGGCTAAGGCAGAGGAGCTGCTGAAGCTGTACGGCGGTGAAAATGTCAAGGCAGAGGTAAAGGGCGTTTTCGGTGACGCGGATTTTCGGGCGGGTTGTATTGCTGCGGTTTCCCGTGATATTTTCCGAGGTATGGGCGGTGCCGATAAGGATCGCTTTATGCTGGCGGAAAGGGTGGTTCACAGGTTTTCGGGCTTGGGACATTTTATGGATATTGTATTGTCAAAGATATAGTACTAATTCACGATTGAAAGCAGACAAATTATTTGCGGGGATATTTTGCACCCTGCAAGGAAGAGGACGGCGGAAGGCTGACGTCTGCCGGGGACGATGGCGCAGCAGGAACAAATGGACAGCAAAGAATGTCTGCTTTCAGTATAAGGGGGGATAGTTGGTGAGCAATGCGGCGGAGCTTGTGAGACTTATTAAAAAAGCGGCGGTTGAGGCTGTGGAAGCGGAAAAGCCTTCGGCGGTATGTTTCGGAAGGGTTATAAGTGTGAAGCCGTTAAGAATATCGGTGGATCAGAAGTTCGTTTTGGGTGAAAAACAGCTTATTTTGACCAAGGCGGTGACAGATCACTGTGTTGACGCTTTAGTTGGATTTTTTACGGAGGAATCCGAGGAAACCGACACGGCAGAAAACCACAGGCATAGTTGCAGGGGACGAAAGAAAATCGTTTTGTTAAAGGGATTGAGAGAGGGGGAAGAAGTTATTTTATTACGGGTCGAGGGCGGACAGAGGTTTATTGTGCTGGACCGTATTTTTGACTGCGCTGCGGAGGGAGAGTGGATAGAATGATTCCTGTTTTGAGCAATGAAAACGGCGATTTTGAAAATCTGGAGATAGAGAAGCAGCCCAATCTTACCTATAAAATGGACAGAGAGAGGGAAAGAGTGATAGGTACCGCGGAGGAGCTTGAGGCTGTTAAACAGGCAGTGTATAAGATCTTGCAGACGGAACGGTATGAGTATCCCATTTATTCGGGGGATTACGGAATCGAGCTTAAGGATCTGTACGGGCAGCCTGTTTCTTATGTTTGTCCCGAATTGGAGCGGAGGATCAGTGAGGCTCTTTTGTGGGACAGCAGAATAGAGAGCGTGGAGGATTTTGACTTTGACACTTCTGTTAAGGGAGTTGTAACAGTGAGCTTTAAGGTGAATACCGTTTTCGGTGAAATAGATTCGGAAAAGGAGGTAAGGATCTAATGTACGAGGAAGTAACGGCAGAGGGAATTTTAAACCGTATGCTGTCAAGAGTTTCCGACAAGCTGGATAAAAGAGAGGGGTCGGTTATTGCGGATTCCTTGTCTCCTGCGGCTATGGAGATAATGGCGCTTTATATCGAGCTGGAAAGAGTGTTGAGGGAAGGCTTCGGAGACAGCGCTTCGAGAGAGTTCCTTATACTTCGCTGCAGGGAAAGGGGAATCACTCCTTATCCTGCCGAAAAGGCTCAGGCTAAGGGAGTTTTTGAGCCGAAAAGCGCTGANGTTTCAGGGAAAAGGTTCAGCGTTGGAGNGGTGAATTTTACCGCACTTGAANAGCTTTCCGACGGTGTNTACCGTATGGAGTGCGAGACGGTCGGAAGGGAAGGGAANCGATTTTTTGGTGAGATNATTCCCATANATTATGTTGNCGGCCTGGAAACTGCGGAGCTCACCGAAATACTTATTCCCGGAGAGGACGAGGAGGATACCGAGGATCTGAGAAAAAGATACTTTGCTTCCTTTGATGAAAAGGCTTTCGGCGGGAATGTGCAGGATTATANTGAAAAAACCAACNCTGTTTCTNGAGTTGGCAGTGTCAAGGTGAAAAGGGTCTGGAACGACGGCCTTAAACCCTCAGAGATGATTCCTTCCGCTTCGGTTGAAGGGTGGTATAACACGATAAAGGGTTCTTTGAGCGGAGAACCTGCACAGTGGCTTGAAACCGTGTTTACGGCGGCAAGGGATAAAAAGCTTACCACAGGAGGAACGGTGCTTTTGACGGTGCTTAACTCCGATTTCGATACTGCTTCCGATACCCTTGTTCAAACGGTGCAGAGGGCTGTTGACCCCGATGAATATGCGGGAGAGGGCTATGGTTTTGCGCCTATCGGGCATATCGTGAAGGTAAAGAGCGCTGAGGGTGTGGCTGTCAGGGTTTCTACCGAGATAGTTTTTGATGAGGGTTACAACTGGGATAATCTTAAAAACGCGGTTGAGGCGGCGGTTTCCGATTATTTGCTGGAGCTTCGGAAGGCTTGGGCTGATGACTCTTATTTAATTGTCCGCGTCAGTCAGATCGATACACGGATTCTGGGTATCAAGGGTGTTGTTGACGTGGGCAATACTATGATAAACGGTTCTGCGGATAATCTTGTTTTAGGGGAATATCAGGTGCCTGTTTTGGATAGTGTTTTCGGAGGTGAGAATAAGTGACAAGAGAGGTTGACCTGGCTGCTTATCTTCCTCCCTTTATGGCGGAGTATAGTGAGATAAACGCGGTTCTGACTGCTGAAAATCCCGAATTTGAGGCAGCGTGGAGAGCCGCGGACGGTGTTCTGCACAATGAATTTATTTCCACTGCCGATGAGGACGGGATAGCAAGGTTTGAGAAGATGACGGGGCTGCTGCCGTTAAGCGGTGATACTCTTGAAATCCGCAGGGCGAGAGTTATGAGCAAGTGGCTTTCGCGACTGCCCTATACTATGAAAATGCTTATTGCAAAGCTGCAGATCTTGTGCGGAGGCGATGACTTTACCGTTAGGAGAAGGTTTGACGGGTATCAGATCGATATTACCACACATCTGAGGGAATACAGTCAGGTGCAGGAGCTGGCTAAGCTGTTGGAGGAGATGATCCCTGCAAATATTAAGATCGTCAGTCTGAATATTACTGCCATAAAGGCAGACGGCGCAGCGGTCGTTTATTCGGGCTTTAGGCTTTCCGGCAAGCATAAGAAAATCAAGACGGAGGTGAAAAATTATGGCTTGGAATGAGGCAGTGGTTACTGCTGCGGGTATGGAGCTTTTGGCAAGGTGTCTGACAGGGGGAAATGTTGTTATATCAAGGGCAGTGGGAGGTGAAAGTGCTTCCGCTGCTTTGTCTTTAATGGCGTTAAAGAGTATTAACGAGCCTTGTCATGATATGAATTTGTTCAGGCTTAAAAACGAGGGCGGAAGGATAGTTGTTAACTTAAGAGTTCAGAACAAGGGACTTGCTGAGGAGTACACGCTAAGGCAGATCGGGTTGTTTGCAAGGCTTGATGATGAGGAAAGCGATGTGCTGTTTGCGGTCATTCAGGACAGTATAGGCGAGGTTATTCCCAAGGAAAGCGATAATCCCGAGTTTCTGACGGAGTTCGATTTTGTTATACCTGTTGCCAATGCGGAGAAAATTCAGGTGGAGATAACTCCTCAGACCTTTGCCGCTGCGGAGGATATTGCGGAGGTCAAAGGAGAAATTGCGGAGCATACCTCCGATAAGTCAAACCCTCATGGTGTGACTAAGGCGCAGGTGGGGCTTGGGAATGTGCCTAATGTGGCTACCAATGACCAGACGGTTACATATACTGCTGCTGATCTTGGTGAATTGGCAAGCGGTGAGAAATTGGGAGTTGCTTTTGGGAAGATCGCTAAGGCAGTCAAGGATGTGATTTCGCATATTGCCGATAATGTAAGGCATATCACCGCTGCGGAGAGAACGGCTTGGAACAGCAAGGCAGCGGGAGATCATACGCATACGGCGGCTGAGGTCGGCGCTTTGACTAATATCAAGATAGGCACTGTTACAACAGGAGCGGCAGGAAGTAATGCTTCTGCGACCGCTTCCACAAGCGGAACGGTGACTACCTTGAACTTGACTATTCCCAAGGGTGACACAGGCGCTCAAGGTGTACAGGGTGCAACAGGTGCCGCAGCAGGGTTTGGCACACCCACCGCTACTGTGGACGCAAATGTGGGAACTCCTTCTGTAACAGTTACCGCAAGCGGCGCAAACACTGCAAAAGTGTTCAACTTTGTCTTTAAAAATCTTAAAGGAGCAAAAGGAGACAAAGGTGACACAGGAGCAACAGGAGCACAGGGAGCAACAGGAGCAACAGGTGCAGCCGGTGCGGCGGCGGGTTTTGGTACACCAACCGCCACTGTGGACGCAAATGTGGGAACACCCTCTGTCACCGTTACGGCGTCAGGCGCAAATACTGCAAAAGTGTTTAATTTTGCCTTTAAAAATCTTAAAGGTGCAACGGGAGCGAAGGGGGATAAAGGAGATAAGGGTGACACCGGAGCGCAGGGCGCGGCAGGAGCTGCCGGTGCAACTCCTACTATTAAAGTAGCTGCAGGAACAAATATAAATGCAGTTGGAACGCCTTCTGTAACAGCAAGTACGTCCGGCACAACAACTACACTTACTTTTAACTATTTAAAGGGAGCTGCGGGAGCAGCCGGCACAAATGCAACCACCACAGCCGTAGCAACTCAAAGCGCGAATGGTTTAATGTCTGCAGCTGATAAAGCGAAGCTTGACAGTATAAAAGGGGACGCCATTCCTGTTATAACTGAGGGAAGCAAGTCAGTTGCTAAAAATGGCACCCTATCTATTGATGTTCCGTATGCATCGGGCGGTAAAAAAGTTGTGGTGAGTTTATGGCGTCGAACTACATCTTCTTTTACCGGATATGATTCAGTTTCAAGTGGTAGTTATGTATTAGGAACTGCAAGTATCTTGAGAAACTTAGACTGTGGAGGTACTGCAATAAACGTTAATATAGCCTTTGACGGTAGAGTGGATCTTTCTTCTTCTATTCTGTCAAAAGAATCAGAAGCTTGTACGTACTATTATCAAGTAATATGGTATTAAGGAGGGTGAATATATGCTTATTTTTAAAGATCATAGTTGGCAAAAAAATTCGAATTACACTGACATAAACTACCTTGCCGATATACCCGGCGCAGAACAACCAAAATGGGTCATTCCCGATAATTCAGAGTTGGCAAACAAGATAATGTCAACGCCTTATTGGGAGCCTGTGGAAGATGAGAACGGCAGGCTGGTTGATATTGTTCCTGTTGAGCCTGTTGTTTCCGATGAGGAAAGTATACTTCTGCTGAAAAGCCGGCTTGAAGATCTGGACAGGCTGGCTGTTCGTCCTTTGAGAGCTATTCTGACGGGGAATGATGTTGAAGAGGATCGGGATGTTTTGGCTGATCTGGAGGTGAAGGCACAAGAATTGAGGGAACAGATTTCGGAATTGGAGGAAAAGGACAATGGATAGCACTGTTGTTGCTGCAATAATATCGGGAGCGTTCACGCTTATAGGAACATTGGGCGGAATACTTGCAAGCAGTAAACTTACTGCCTATCGCATAGAACAGCTTGAAAAGAAGGTAGATAAGCACAATCACCTTGTGGAAAGAGTATATCATCTGGAAGAAAAGGACGCTGTTGTTGATGAACAGATGAAAACTGCGAATTATAGGATTTCGGATCTTGAAAGGAGAGTGGGACATGAATAAGATCAACTGGAAAAGAAAGCTGACAAGCAGAAAGCTGTGGGTTGCGGCTGCGGGGCTTGTGACGGGACTTATTCTCGCCTTCGGCGGTACGGAGGAGACTGCAGGTACCGTAAGCGGGTGTATTATGTCGGCGGCAAGCGTAACTGCATATATTATAGGGGAAGGGCTGGCGGACTGTGCCAACAAAATTCCCCAAAAAGAAAATGAGGAAGAAAACTCATAAAATTTTTTAAACGGAATAATTTGTATAGTACTAATACCCATTTAAAAAGCAGCAAAGCTACTTTTTAAATGCTCTGCCGCAACAGCGGCATGAGTGTATCAGGTATTGTATTGAACGTACATACCCACCGCCTTTGGCGGTCCTTCGGCAAAGCCGAGGATTTTGACAGTAGATTTTATCTACTGTCAAAATGGGTATTAGTTTAGGACAACATTTCAGGCAGCAATGCCTGTGGAAAGGACGGAACTATGGAAAGAGTAAACAGAAAAGGTATTGATATAAGCTATGTTCAGAAAGGCTTTGATATAGAAAAGGCAAAACGCGAGGGAGTGGAGTTCGTTATAATGCGCGCGGGAATTGCCGACAGAACGGATACCGAGCTTGCAAGGCACATTGACGGCGTTACAAGAGCGCGTCTTCCCTACGGATTTTATTGGTACAGCAGAGCTTTTACCCCTTATGAGGCAAGGGAGGAGGCTAAGGCTTGCATTGACGCTATAAAGAGATATTCCCCCGTTTATCCCGTATTCTACGATATGGAGGAGAGAGATCAGATAGAGGAGCTTACAAGCCGTGAGCGTACCGATATTATTCTCACCTTCTGCGAGGAGATCAGGGCAGCGGGTTATATTGCAGGAGTTTATCTCAATCCCTCATGGTTGGAAAACTATGTGGAGAAGGACAGAATTTTGGGAAAATATGAGCTGTGGCTGGCTCATTGGACGGAAAATCCCAATATACCTTCAAAGTATAATTACGGTCAGGTTTTATGGCAGTGGGGAACTGACAGGATCGACGGTGAGACTGTTGACGGTGATATTTGTTTTAAGGATTTCGGCGATTATGTTGATCCCGATCCTGAACCCAAGCCCGATCCCGAGGAAGAAAAATGGCTTCCTGTGGGAGATGTGGTGTATTTCTCGGGCGGTAAGCAGTATGGCGCAAGCAACTCCGACATCGGTTATCCTGCAAGGGCAGGGCTGGTAAAGATCTCAATCCGCGCAAAAGATTCCCTTCACCCCTATCATGTAATAAGCGAGGACGATTCGGGAGTATACGGCTGGGTCAACAGGGATACTCTTTCGCCCCGCGACGGAGAAGATCACGATGATAAATTCAGAGCGGGAAGAAAGATACTTCTGAAGGACGCCGATCTTTATGCCGCGGCGGGAGAAAAGAGAGCGGTAAGAAGGATCAGCGGTACTTTTTATCTCTATGACGGCAAGGATTTTGACGGATATTATCGTATCTGTCCCTCCGAGAAAAATGTCAACGCTGTGCCGATTGCACAGAATGTTACGGGCTGGGTCAAGAAGGAAAGTATAATTTTCGCATAAGAATATTAAAAACGCTTTGGGGGTTGTGCCTCAAAGCGTTTTTGTTTTATTTGCAATAAATCAATCGTTAATGTTGAATACGGTAAGTCCTTCGCAGGTCTTTAATGCTTCCTCGCTGCCCGTTACGCAGACTGCGCCTTCTTCTGCAAACTTATCGAAGATACTGCACAGATCAAGAAGCTGTTGGCGGGTGGTGCGGAGTATTTCTTTTCTTCTCTGAATTCTTTCCTCTTCAGTTACGCCCATAAACAGCAGAGAATCTGCGTAATCCGCCTGTTCGCTTGGAGTTCTCAAGGGCTCGGTGTCGGCAATGGTGGAGATGATGAATTTCTCCAAGGATTCGTCGCCCTCGCAGAATTCCTTGATATATTTGGACATTTCGTCGTATACGGTCAGGGATCTTGCGGGAGAGGGGTCGCGGTAGGAATAGCAGAATATATTTCCGCTCAATCTGTTGCGGAAGCCTGAGCCGTAAGCGCCGCCCTGCACTCTTACCACGTTCCAGAGGTAGCCGTAGGAAAGGATATTTGAAGAAACACTTAATACGCCGCTGTTTTTTCCGCCGCATTGGTTAAGGTTATAGCCTTTGACTGCATAGGAGATCTGTGAGGGGATAACAATACCCATGTTCTTGGGCAGGTCGGTTTTATATCCGACGGTTTTGGGCTGCTCCCTACCCTCGGGCATTGCATCGATAAGGTCATGGACGTCCGCTTCTTCGTCGGCGGTTACGCTTATAATAAGTCCGTTTCTGACAATGGCGTTTTCGTAGATCTTTCTGACTGCATTGCACAGATCCTTTGCCTTTTCGTCAAAGTTCTTGGCTAAGGTGTGGAGCGCTTTGAAGTTGGTAAAACCGTGGAGCGCCTCGTCTGCTGCACCTTCGGCGGAGTAGTGGGCAAAGGCGGTTTTAGTGCCTAAAATATGACCGTTGCGAACCATATACTGCTTTGCATCCGAATCCACCTGAAGTGCAATTTCTTTGATTTTGTCAAGGCTGTGGAACTTTGTTCTTAAAACTATTTCCTCGATAAGCTCCTTTGCTTTTTGGAGATTTTCCTTTAGCAGACCTGCCTTGACTTTTAAGCAGGGTGTGCAGCTTTCATGATCGTTTTCCTTTGCAAAGGAGCAGAGGGAGAAGTTAAGGCTGCCTATATAGGTTTTTATTTCCTGCTGCAATTCAAGTATGGAATAATTTTCGGTAGGCAATTCCGTGTAGAGATTGGGCAGAACTCCGATATCCGACAATTCTTCAAGAGATAAATTTGTGAGGGGGAAGTACATGGAGATATATACTATTCCGTGGGAAGCAACAGGGTGGAACAGCACTCTTGCACCGTTATGAGAATGCTCCTTGGTTTCGATAAATTCGGGCTTCTCGCTTACCTCGCTTAAGGGAAGTACGGGAAGGGACGCGGCGGCTTCGGGTGAATCGGGGGTTTTCTGCCACTTGTCCAGCTTTTCGTTTAACTCCTCGTTAGCCTTTTTATCCGCTTCGGTGAATGCAGAGGTTTCCTTTTTCAGTCTTGCTTCCTCTGTTTCTCTGAGTTCTTTTCCGAGAGTCGTTGAGGGGAGCAGGTGGAGCAGTGCGCAGTTGTCGTAGCTGCCAAGAAGCTCGTCAAGGAGCTTTTCAAAGCCGTTGCCCTCTGCCATTTTTCTGAGCTTTTCTATTGTTTCGTCAAACAAAAGATATGTCATTGGGTCGCCGCCGTAAAGCCAGCTGTTGTATGAGTTAATGGCTCTTTCCAGACCCTGCGGTTCGTCCAGCTGCTTTGACTTGTATGCAAAGCGGTTGATTGATGCGGTAAGGGATTTTTTGTCGATGCCTTCTTTAACAAGCTTTTTAACGGTGTCGGTGATAATTTCCTTGATCTTGCCGCTGTCGCTGTCTGCTAAATTTCTTGCGATAACTATCATAATGGGCTGTGAAAGTCCGTCCCAGACCTCAGCCTGAAATTCCTCGGCAAGACCCGATGAAAGAACGGCGCGCTTCAAGGGAGATTCGTTGGTGTCGGCAATGGTTCTGAACAGGACACGGGCAGCCAGAAGCTTATCTCTGTCAGCCCAGCCGCCTACGATTTTTCCTATTGCGAAAATTGAGGCTTTTGCTGTATCCTCGTTTTCAGCAACCTCGTAATAGCTTGTGCCTTCGTTGGTAAGGGGAACCTGATCTGCAATTTCGTTTACGGCATTGCTCCTGTCATATTTATCGAGGTAGGAGTTGATAAGGTCTAAGGTTTCTTCTAAAGGCACGCTGCCGTCTAAGAAAATTCTTGAATTGGAGGGGTGNTAGTANNTNTTGTAGGATNTCAGNTACTGTTCNTAGGTNAGGTCGGGAATNACNGCNGGGTCGCCGCCCGAATTGTGNCGGTAGATGCTGTCGGGGAACAGCAGGTTCAGAAGTCCGTGTTCTATGCGGTCGTCAACGCTTGACATCGCGCCCTTCATTTCATTGAACACTACGCCCTTATAGGAGGGAACACCGTCGTTAAACTCGGTGTGTATGCCCTCTTGGTGGAAAATGCTGGGANTTTCTCTTAATTTGGGGGCAAATACCGCGTCAAGGTATACGGAGGCGAGGTTTAAGAAGTCACGCTTGTTGCGGCTGGAAACGGGATAAATTGTTTTGTCGGGGAAGGTCATTGCGTTAAGGAAGGTGTTCATGGAGCTTTTTAGAAGATCCACGAAGGGTTCTTTAACGGGATATTTATCCGAACCGCAAAGGACGGAATGTTCAAGNATATGGAANACGCCTGTGCTGTCCTCGGGNAGNGTTTTAAAGCCGATGCAGAANAGCTTGTTTTCNGCATTGTTGTNNANCCANACAAGCTGNGCGCCTGTTTTATCGTGGGTCATTTCCACCATTGAGCCGTCAAGTTCTTTTTCTTTTCTTATACGGTCAATAGTGAAGCCTTTTAGCTTGGTGCCTGCTGATAAGTTCATTTTTTTGTCCTTTCTTGATTGGGGTTTCTTGTTTATTATTTTGTTATATAGTATAGCATAATTTTTGGGGTTTAGCAAGGGTGATTTTTGGCTCTTGATCGCACAACAATTTTGCACAAGTTTTTTGGGAGCATAAAATAAAGGGGCATAAAAATAGATGTGCTTTTGTGTTGTGCTTAAAATTTCAATCCCCTGCTGCTCGCAGGGGATTGTTTATTATTGTGTTGGTGGTTGACGGTTTACAAGTCATTTTGAATGTTGTGCTATCAGACTTGATTTTTTTCTTGTGATAGATCTTTTTGTTTCTCTTTTTAACAATTTTTGCTTATCTAAGTTTGGGAATTTCGCCCTCTGCGGAGGGCGACCAAAGGGCGCCGCCCTTTGGAAACCTGCCACCCTTTGAAAGAAGGGTTTGAGATTGGCACAAGTGCCAATCTCTGGACCTAAACTTTATCGGTTTAATTTTTCACAAGCATTTTTTTACTGCCCGGATTTATTTCCAGCCCTAAGAAAGTTTATCCCCTCTCTTAAAGCACCTTGCCACGATAAGCCCAAACACCACTGCCGCAGTAAGTCCCGCCGCTCCCGCAGTAAAACCGCCTGTGAAAGCGCCCAGAAGTCCGTCCTCCTCTACCGCTTTTTTAACACCCTCTGCAAGAGCGTATCCAAAGCCTGTCAAGGGTACTGTAGCTCCTGCCCCTGCAAATTTTACCAGCGGTTCATAAACTCCGCAGCCGCCTAAAACCACTCCCGCAATTACATATATTACCAAAATCCTTGCAGGGGTAAGCTTGGTGAGATCTATCAGAAGCTGACCTATCACACATAAGCCGCCGCCTATAACAAATGCCCAAAAATATTCCATAAAGGTTTCCAAAATATTTTCTCCTTTTTACTTTATTTTCCGCTCAGCTCTACGGCATGGCTTATTCCCGGTATGCTTTCTCCCTGCTGCACTAGCGTTGTCGACATCAGCGATCCCGTAGCGGCAAAAAGCACCTTGTTAAGCCTGCACTGCTGAATTTCTTTCAAAATACATCC
>WFLX010033855.1_pt1 | contig 12096 bp, 10 predicted proteins | sample 4967041 | NCBI WGS metagenome assembly WFLX01 (sample SAMN12857096, study PRJNA449069) | gut metagenome | isolation source: stool from male and female vole | host: Microtus ochrogaster | place: USA:Florida | collected 2017 | reverse complement strand
CCCGTATTTTCCATAAAAAGCCTAAAATTTCATACAAAGCCTGAACCCCATGTCCCAAGGTACCGCACCGCCCGCACCTTCGGGCGCGGGGGCGGCATAAGGTTCCAGACGCATGGCCAGATTGGGCGAGACGTTGAAATCGAACAGATGCGCATAAACCACCGCATCGACGATATTCAAGAAATACACCACGCCGGCTATAATCANNGTCAATTCAAAATTCTGCTCGTANTAATTCCGCAGACGCAACAATTCATCGTAAGTCGTTCCGGCCAGTTCCGGATTGCAGATGCTCTCGTCGGCATGATAATACCGCTTGTCTATCTCCTGCTCGTAAATTTTTTTCCCCTTCAGATTTAAATCGGCGAAATAGGCGATGACGGCGGCGCCGGCATAGATGACGGGCGGCTTATACCACTGCGCGTTATANCATTGNCCNAAGCCCGGCACNACGGCNGAACAGAGCGCCGCGATGCCCGGCGAACGGACGCCGCCGTGCTTCNTNGTNNGGAACGCGCCGCTGTTGCGCTCGGCAAACGTCATGGCCTTGCGCGCCTCTTTGGCCGTCAAGGTGTTCTTGGGCCGGGGCAACGTATCGGCGGCCGGTTTCGGCTTAGCCCCCGCCCAAGCGTAAACGTCTTCGTAATACCAATGGCCGACGCCATCGGATATGGGCGTCTCGCTCCGTTCGAAAGCCGTNTGTTGCAAGGAAAGGCGGTCGCTGCCGTGCCAGGCTTCCTGCCAATCGACGGCATAACGGTCCTGCGCGCCCAAAGAGGCGCACGCCACCGTCCATACGAAGCCCGTCACCAACAACCGGAATCCGCTATGCATTGAGTCGGTTCAATATCTGCCGCAGTTCCTTTTCGGAAGAAAAATGAATCTGCACGCTGCCTTTTCCACCCTTCTGCTTGCGCACTTCCACCGGCGTTTCCAACTTCTCGGCCAACTTACGGCTGTCTTCCACGCACCAATCCGGCAACACCGGCTTGGCCTCCGCCCCCGCCTTACGGGCGGGTTTTTCCTGACGCAGACCCTGTTCCACGGCGCGTACCGAAAGGCCTTTTTCCTTGATGCGGCGCACCCAGTCCACCTGTTTCTTCGGGTTTTCCTCCGCCAACANGGCGCGCGCGTGCCCCATGCTGATTTCGTTGTTCTTCAACGCCAACTGCACTTCGGCCGGCAGTTTCAACAGACGCATATAGTTCGTGACGGTGCTGCGGTCTTTTCCGACCCGCTTGCTTACCTCGTCCTGACTGTATTGATAGGCGTCGGCCAAGGCTTGATACGACAGCGCGATGTCCATCGCGTTCAATTCCTCACGCTGGATGTTCTCCACCAACCCCATCTCCAGCATCTCGTTTTCATTGGCCATGCGGATATATACAGGCACTTCGGTCAGTCCCGCCCGCTTGGAGGCGCGCAACCGCCGTTCGCCCGAAATCAACTGGTAGCATTTGCCGTGCTTGCGCACCGTCAGCGGCTGGATGATACCGTGTTCTTTGATGGAGTCTGACAATTCCTGCAAGGCCTGTTCGTCGAACTGCGTTCTGGGCTGTTGCGGATTGACGTCTATCAAATCTATGTCGATGGCCGCTATGGCGCCGATAACGCTCTGTTCGGCCTCCTCGTAGGCATGGCGCANCGTCTGCCGGTCGTCTTTCTGCGGCAACACATGGCTGTCGGCCGTCATATCGGGCGCGTTGATACCGAAACCGCTGTCTCCCAACAGCGCGTCCAAACCGCGTCCCAACGCGTTTCTCTTGTTCTTTCCGCTCATATCTTNTCTCCCTGTTTTTGCGCGGCCGCCGCTTCCGCCGCCGCTTGTTTCTCTTCTTCCTTCCGCAAGATTTCCTTGGCCAGGTTCAAATAGTTGACGGCCCCCGCGCTGTTGATGTCGTAAGCCAGAATGTTCTCACGGTGGCTGGGCGCCTCGGCCAGTTTCGTGTTATTGTGTATCAACGTCTCGAACACCAGCTGATGGAAATGCGAACGCACCTCCTCCACCACCTGCTTCGACAGGCGCGTGCGCGAATCGTACATCGTCAGCAACAGGCCTTCCAACTGCAGGCCCGGATTGAAACGGCTCTGGATGATGCGGATCGTATTGAGCAGTTTCGTCAAACCTTCCAACGCATAGTACTGGCACTGCACGGGCACGATGACCGAGTCGGAAGCCGTCAGCACGTTGGTCGTGATCAACCCCAAGGACGGCGAACAGTCCACGACGATGAAATCGTAATCGTCGCGCACGGTTTCCAAACAACGCCGCAAAATCGTTTCCCGCTGCGGCAGGCCCACGAGTTCCAACTCCGCGCCCACCAAATCGATATGCGAGGGCAACAGATACAGGTCTTTGGTCGGTGTTTTGAGAATCAATTTCTTAGGGTCGGCCTGCTCGACCAAACAGTCGTAAACGCTTTCCCGTATCGAATCGGGATTGAAGCCGCAGCCCGACGTGGCGTTGGCCTGCGGGTCCGCGTCGATGAGCAACGTCTTCTTCTCCAAGGCCGCCAGAGCCGCGCTCAGATTGATGGCGGTCGTCGTCTTGCCCACGCCGCCTTTCTGGTTGGCGATGGCTATGATTTTTCCCATGGTTTTCCTTTCTTCTTAAAACAACAAAAGCCGCCCCGTTGACAAAGGACAGCTCGTCTGGTTATACCGTAACGGCTAACCCAACGTTTCCGAAAAATCCGCATCGAAACCGAACGGATCCGCCGGGCGGTCGGCATCTTCCGTCCGTTCCGGGTATTCGCCCGTTTCCACGAACCGAATGGCCTGGTCCAAGCCCTTCCGGAAATTATCGAAATCCTCCCGGTACAGAAAGATCTTGTGCTTCTCGTAAACGAAACGCCCCGTGCCTTCGTCGAAATGACGCTTGCTCTCCGTAACGGTGATATAGCGGTCGCCGCCCTTGGTCTCTTTCACGTCCATGAAATAAGTCCGCTTGCCGGCCCGAACCGCCTCACTGTAAACTTCCTCTTTTCCAGTTCCGAAATCTTCCATTTCGCTTTGTTTTATTTAATTCTCCCCTCTTCGGTCGTTCCCGAAAAATTTGCAAGCAAAGGTAGTAAAAAAAAACAAATTTTTAATGTATCTTTGCACGTTTTTTGGCCAAAGCCTTCCGCCTGACGGCGCTACCGTCGGCCGGCACGGGGCAACCCGCCGAAGGCCAGCCATACCAAGTTGATAAATAACAGATTAAATAACCGTAATAAACTTTTAACATGGACCAAGCAACTAAAGCGCAGAATTGGAAGATCAAGCTCGGTTTGGCCGAGATGCTGAAGAACGGCGTCATCATGGACGTCACGAATCCCGAACAGGCCAAGATTGCCGAAGACGCCGGCGCCATCGCCGTCATGGCTTTGGANCGCGTGCCTTCCGATATCCGTGCCCAAGGGGGTGTAGCGCGTATGAGCGACCCGAAAATGATTAAGGAAATCAAGGCTTGTGTCAGCATTCCCGTCATGGCCAAATGCCGCATCGGCCACTTCGCCGAAGCGCAGATTCTCGAATCCCTGGGCATCGACTTCATCGACGAGAGCGAGGTTCTGACCCCGGCCGACGAGGACTTCCACATCTACAAACACGATTTCAAGATTCCGTTCGTCTGCGGTTGCCGCAATCTGGGCGAGGCCCTGCGCCGCATCGGCGAAGGCGCCGCGCTGATCCGCACGAAAGGTGAAGCCGGTACCGGCAATATCGTGGAGGCCGTTCGCCATATGCGCGCGCTGATGCAGGGNATCCGCCGTCTGCAGGTGTTGCCGAAAGAAGAATTGATGACGGAAGCCAAGAACCTGCAGGCGCCGTACGAACTCGTATGCGAGGTAGCCGAAACCGGCAANNTGCCCGTNCCCAACTTCTCCGCGGGNGGTGTGGCCACGCCGGCCGATGCGGCGCTGATGCGTCAGATGGGTGCCGAATCCGTATTCGTAGGTTCCGGTATCTTCAAGTCGAGCAACCCCGCCAAGGTGGCCAAAGCGATTGTGGAAGCCACGACGCACTACAACGACCCCGACAAATTGGCCGTATTGTCCGAAGACCTGGGTGAACCCATGCACGGCATCGACGTACGCCAGTTGGATGAGAAACAATTATTCGCCACGAGAGGTTGGTAAGACCTCCGTTTTTAGGTTCAGCTACGGGAAAGAAGATGAGAACGATCGGTGTTTTGGGCATTCAAGGTGCCATTGAAGAACACGTCCGCATGGTGCAGTCCCTGGGGCATGAAGCCCTTTGGGTCAAAGACGAGGCGACGCTCGACCGTGTGGAAGGCCTGATTTTGCCCGGCGGCGAAAGCACGAGCATGGGCAAGCAATTGGAATGGTTCCACCTTCTTTCTCCGCTGCGCCGCAAGATTACGGAACGCAAGCTGCCCGTTTTCGGCACCTGCGCCGGCATGATCCTGCTGGCCAAGGACATCGAAAACAGCGACCAGTTGCGCATCGGCGCGATGGACATCAAGGTGAAACGCAACGCCTACGGTTCGCAAATCAACAGTTTCGTGACCGACATCGACGTCAAGGGCATCGACCATCAGGTGCCGGCCGTCTTCATCCGCGCCCCGCGCATCGAATGCGCCTCGCCGGAAGTGGAGACGCTGGCCGTGTACGACGGTCATCCCATTTTCGTAAGACAAGGCCATATGTGGGCGGCCAGTTTCCACCCCGAATTGACCGACAGCGCCGACATTCACGCGCTCTTTATCCAATCCATCTAAATCGGTATGTTCAACAGACGTTTCATACGGGAAAAAGTCATCCAGTCGCTCTATGCGTTTTATCAGGGCGGCACGGAAAACGGACGGGTCTGTGAAAAGAACATGCTGTTTCACCTGCAACAGATTTACGAGCTTTACATCTACCATCTCGCCTGCCTGAACGCCTTGGCCNACTATTTCCACGAACGCGCGGAACTGGCCCGCAAGCAATTCATCCCGATGCCCGATGCGTTGACGCCCGTCGATTTGTCGCAGAACGAAGTCATCCGGCAAATAGCCGCCTGCCCGCGCTTCACGCTCCCCAACGAAGCGTTCAAGTTCAACTGGAGCCAACAGGAAAGCCTGTTCAAGACGCTTTACGACGAGGTGCTGGCCGCGCCCTTCTACCAGGAATACGTCGCCGCCCCCCGTTCGTTCGAGAACGACCGCACGTTCTTACAGAAACTCTATAAGAAAAAAGTCGTGCCCAATGCCGTTTTCCGCTCGCTCTGCGACGACCGTTCGATTATCTGGGCGGCCGACTACGACAGCGTGGCCTATTGGGTCTATGCCTCCATCAAGGAAGCCGAAGCCGGCGACGACAGTTGGATTCCCGACAACTTCGCCCGCACGGGCGAGGACGAAAGCGCGGAAATCACGTTCGGCAAACAGTTGTTGGAAAAGACGTTGCTGCACGGCAGCGAATACGAACCCCTGATTGTGGAACAGACCGAGAACTGGGAGGCCGACCGCATCGCCGTCATGGAGCTCATCATCCTCAAGACGGCCGTGGCCGAATTCGTCAACTTCCCGTCCATCCCGCTCAAAGTGACGCTCAACGAATACATCGAGATTTCGAAACGCTTTTGTTCCGAAAAAAGTCGTATATTTGTCAATGGGTTGCTGCACAAATTAAGTGCGGAACTCCAAAGCCGCCATATGATTAAAAAGACCGGGCGCGGTCTGATATAAGGCGGCACCACTGATTTATAAACCCTAAAACTCCTTATCATGAACCTTTCCACGATTTTACTGCAAGCGGCGGCCGCGCCGAAAGCGGGCTTATGGCAGAACCTTTTCCTGATTCTGATCATCATCGTCATCTTCTATTTCTTCCTAATCCGTCCGCAGATGAAACGGAACAAAGAACAACAGCAGTTCCGCAACAGTCTGCAAAAAGGTCAGAAAGTGGTGACGATTGGCGGTCTGCACGGCCGTATCGCCGAAATTCAAGACAACACGGTAACGTTGGATGTCGATAACGTCAAGATGAAATTCGAGAAATCGGCCATCGCTTCCAGCATCAACGACCAGCTGAATACGGAGACCAAATAAATAGACCTTTGTGATACGCGTAGGCCTGACCGGCGGTATCGGAAGCGGCAAAAGTACGGTAGCCCGTATTTTTGCCGCTTTAGGTATTCCCGTGTACGGCGCCGACACGGCCTCCAAACGGATTTTAGCGCGCGCGGACGTGCGGGCGCAAGTCTTATCCCTGTTTCCGGAGATTGAAGCCGCTCCGGATTTCTCCCCCGATTCTTTCCTTGCTTTCACACGCGCTTTGGCGCGTATCGTATTTCCTGAGCCTGAACGGCTCGCGGCCTTGAACGGCCTGCTGCACCCGTTGGTATTCGCCGACTGCGACGCCTGGCTGGAGAAACAGGCGCAAGGCGACGGCACGGCCAACCGCCGCCCGCCCTATGCGGTGGTGGAAGCGGCCATATTGCTGGAAAGCGGCCTCTACAAACGGATGGACCGTATCATCAGTGTGGAATGCCCCGTTGAGATTCAGATTCAACGCGCCTGCCGGCGGGACGGGGCAACGGCAGATATGGTAAAGGCGCGGCTCGCACGCCAATGGTCGGCCGAACAACGGCGGCCTTATGCCGACTTCGTGATAGAAAACGACGGACGGCAAAGCGTATTGGCGGCCGTTCTCGCTATCGACCGCCAATTACACTAAGCTTTCTTTAAAACCATTTGACCAGACGGATGTCCTGGCGGTGTACCAGGCCCGGGTGCTTGGGATAGATGCGGAACGCATAATCGTACACGCCGGACACATCCACGGGCCAAACGCCGGTATAGTTCACTTCGTCCGGATTGTCGAAACGCNCGTCGGTAGGCGTCAGTTCCTGCGTAANCAGAATCTTCCGCACCACATCGTTTTNCTTGCTGCCGAAAATCACTTNCNCGCCGATGTCTTCGGGCTTGAGGCCGCCCAAATCCAGACGGATGCCGAAGTTGGCGTCTTCGCCCAAGGCCAGCGGCCCCTGTGAGGTTTCAGGCAACTGCACGTCCACGCAACGCACGCCATCCCAACGGTTGATGACATTGAGCCGCCACAGCGCCAACGCCGACGCCTCCCGGTAATGGTCGGCCGACAACCGGTGGCTGCGTTCGGCCAAGGCATGGTAATACTGTTTGTAATAATCGTCCAACTGACGGCGCATCGTGAAATGCGGCGCGATTTGGGCGATGTTGTTCTTGATGTACTGTATCCAACGCGGGCTCATGGCACCGTTTTCGGCATAGTAGGCCGGCACNATTTCGTTTTCGATAAGGTCGTAAATCGTTTCGGCATCGAGNTGGTTCTGATAAACGGGGTTNTCGTAGGTCTGTTCCTCCTTCAACGCCCAACCGGCGCCGGGACGGTAACCTTCCGCCCACCAGCCGTCCANCACGCTCANGTTCAGCACNCCGTTCATGATGGCTTTCTCGCCGCTCGTACCGGAGGCTTCCAACGGACGCGTCGGCGTATTGATCCATACGTCCACGCCCTGTACGAGATAGCGGGCCACGTCGATGTCGTAGTTTTCGATGAAGATGATTTTGCCNCGGAACTCCGGACGGCGCGATACCTCTATAATCTGCTTGATCAAATCCTGACCCGCCTTATCGGCCGGATGCGCCTTGCCCGCGAAGATGAACTGCACGGGACGCCCTGTCTGCCCTACGATTTTGGCCAAACGGTCGAGGTTGCTCAACAGCAGGTAAGCCCGTTTATAGGTGGCGAAACGACGCGCGAAACCGAACGTCAGGGCCGACGGGTCGAGCGAAGACAGCACCTTGACCATTTCCTGAGGCGTGTCGCCGCGCGAAGGCATCTCGGCCTGCAGACGTTCCTTGACGAAGGCGATGAGACGGGCGCGCAGTTGCGTCCGAACCCGCCATACTTCCTCGTCCGGCACGTTTTGGATATGCGCCCAGCAATCGGCATTGGAGACGTCCTTGCCGAAATCCGCGCCGAAATGCTTTTCGTAAAGCTGTTGCCAAAGCGGATGCGCCCACGTGCGGTAGTGAACGCCGTTGGTCACATAACCTATGTTTTCCAGTTCTTCAGGATAATAGCCCGGATACATGGGCGCGAAGATTTCGCGGCTTACCCGACCGTGAATCCGGCTCACGCCGTTGATTTCCTCCGAAAGATTGGCGGCCAGGAAACTCATCGAGAACTTGTCGCCCGCGCTTTCGTCGTCTTTCTGCCCCAAGGCCATGAACTGTTCCCATTCGATTTTGAGACGTCCCGGGAAAGACGACATATAGGTACGCATGATGTCTTCCGAGAACGCATCGTGACCGGCCGGCACCGGCGTATGGGTGGTGAAGAGCGTGGCCGAACGCACGAGTTCTTCGGCTTGCAGGAACGGCAGGTTTTCGTCTTCGACNTATTCCCGCAACCGTTCCAGCCCCATAAACGCGCCGTGGCCTTCGTTGCAGTGGTAAACCTCCGGATGCAGGCCCATGCAGCGCAATACACGCACGCCGCCCACACCGAGCAACAGTTCCTGTTTGAAACGGTTTTCCCAATCGCCGCCGTACAGCTGGTGCGTGATGCTGCGGTCGGCCGGCGTGTTTTCCTCTATATCGGTATCCAACAGATAGAGCGGCACGCGCCCTACGTTCACCAACCATAATTTGGCGGTCAACTGCCGTCCCGGCAACGAAATCTGCACGGTTTTCCACAAGCCGTCTTCATCGCGTACCGGCAGAATCGGCAACTTGGAGAAGGCCTGCGGGATGTAATCGGCCTGCTGTTCGCCNAATGCGTTGAGCCNCTGTTGGAAATAGCCGTAACGGTAGAGCANNCCGATGCCNACCATATCGACGTTCTTGTCGCTGGCNGNTTTGAGATAGTCGCCGGCCAAAATGCCCAAACCGCCCGAATAAATCTTCAGGCTTTCGTGCAGCCCGAACTCCATTGAGAAATACGCGACCTGAGGGCCCGTCTTATGCGCGCCCTCGGCCATATAGGCCGTGAAATCCGCATATACCTTGGCCAATCGCGCCATGAAATCCGTATCGGCCATAAGCGCCTTGATGCGCTGGGAGGAAAGGCCGTCCAGCAAGGCCACCGGATTGTGGCCGCAGGCTTCCCAATGGCCGGGATCCACCGACTCGAACAGCGCCGTGCCTTCCGGTTGCCACGACCACCAGAGGTTCTCAGCCAAGCGTTCCAAAGCCGACAGGGCTTCGGGCAACACGCCGCGTATCATAAGTTTGCGCCATTGCGGCAGAATGGGACGCACCGCCGAGAGTTTCTGCAACGTAAACGGCAGTTCCTTGTTCAACAGCGTGGCGTCTTTATTCCATTTGTCGGCGGCCATGTCGTAGGCCGTCGCGTATTCTTCCACCAAATTCTGCCACANNGCCTGACGCGAAACCGCATAGGCCTGCTTGCGGCATACGGCCATATCGGCGGCCGACAGGGCCGTCCAACGGCAGAGTTGCTCCACCATCCGCGCCACGACGTCCGGGTCGTTGCTGTCGTTTCTATCCACTACCACAACGCCCTGCTGGGCCTCGCGCACGCTTTCCTGTACCCAAAGCCCGAAACCGGCCACGGAGGTGGTCATCGTGGGCAAAGAGAAGGCCGCGCTCTCCAAGGGCGTGTAGCCCCACGGTTCGTAATAGGACGGGAACACCGAAGCGTCGAAGCCGGTCAGAAAATCGTAATAAGACAGGTTGAAGATACCGTCGGTGCCATCCAAATAGCAAGGCACGAAAATCACCTTGACCTTGTCTTCGGTCCGGTTGTGCAAATCGTCCAGACGGAGGCGGTTCAACACCGGGTCATGNTCGCTGTCGCTCAGATAATGCGTGCTGAAATCGTCGGTATGCGCCTCGCCCACGGCGATGCCTTCCTGTTGCAGACGCTGCCGCAAATCCTCGCGGGCGCCGGCATGGCCGGAGGGCACGGCGATAAACGCGATGACCTGACGGTTAAGGTCGGTGCGACGGTTGAGCTGCGCCAAAGCGTCGATATAGAGGTCTATGCCCTTGTTCTTGAATTCGTAGCGGCCGCTGTTGAGTACGAAGAACGCATCTTCCGACACCGGCACGTTCAACAAGGCCTCGCTTACGCGGCGCAGCACCTGACGGGCTTCCCGCCGCTTGGTTTCATAGGCTTCGCCCTGCGGCACGAAACGGTCTTCAAAGCCGTTGGGCGTTACCTTATCGACGCCCTTGCCGAAGAACTGCAGGCATTCGCGGTCGGTGATGCGGCTCACGGTCGTGAACGCGTCGGCATGGAGGGCCGACAGTTTCTCCATCGAGAATTTGGCGCGGACGCCGAACTTATACGACAACTCCTCGCCGTTATACGTCTGCAACGCGCCGTAGAGCGGTAGCGCGTTGCCCGCGATGCAACGGCCCAAGACGGTGGCGTGCGTCGTAAAGACGGTGGCCACGGCCGGCACCTGTTTCTTGAGGTAGAGCACGCCGGAGCCCGTCATCCATTCATGGAAATGGGCATAGACCTTTTCCTGCGGGAAGACCGTATAGTTGTAGAACGTTTCCACGACACGCGCGGCGGCGTAGCCGAACAGCACCGGTTCGATATAATCCCATTGGCCGGACAGCGAATCCAACTGAAAATCGTTCCAAAAATCGGACAGAATCGCGTCTTTACGGGCGATGAGCGACATAAAATCGACGAGTACGACCACCGGCTTGCCCTCGGTGTTCCAACGNCCGATGCGGAACGAAACGCCNTGGCTTTCGGCATAGGCGCGCCACCCCTCATACAATTTCTTGTCTTCGATGAACTCGCGGTTATCGCGGTCTTTCCATACATCGGGGCCTATCAGGAAATAGCGGTCGCCGAACATCCGCTGCATACTGCCGACCTTCGTCGATATAACNGTATATATACCACCCACCTTGTTGCAGACTTCCCANGAAGTCTCGAACAAATAACTGTCTGCTTTCTTTGTCATCATAAATACTTGCTATGCTTGTTTAATGCTTTAATCCAGTCCGAGACGCTGCGAGAGGTCGGACAAAACGTTCATGTAATTGATATAGCCGTCGTAAGGGCTGTCGTAGGGCCGCAGGTAACGCGGCGAAGGCGTGTCGGAAAACCATTTCGTACTCATGAAATGCAGATGGTCGGAACCCGTCAGATACATGAAGTCCTTGATGATTTCCTTGTCTTTGGTCTTTTCGACGGCCGCCCACATCCGTTTCAGGTTGGCCACGGCGTCGCGCTGCATATCGTTGCCGTAGCAGGCCGTCAGGTCGCGTTCCTCGTCCACGCACGAAATGGGCGTGGGCACGTGCAAATCGCCCACGGGCGTCTGTTTGCAGAGTTGCGAAGGCGTGACGAACGCATAGTCCTTGCGCTGCGCCACTTGGTCGATGAGCGCGGAGAAGAACGCGAAGATGCCGCTTTCCTCCGGCTGGAACTCGCCCAATACGGCATAGTCGATGCAGAGCACGATTTGCGTGTCGCCGGCTTCGGCATCCACGGCCTGCAGGAACTTCTCGACGGTATAGGGCCATTGGTCCCAATTCCGGTCGGAGAANCGCAGCGAAAGGTTTTCGCTCANCGCCGGGTCNCGCAACAANAGCGGCAGGCCCGTTTCGGGATGGGCGTAGAGATAATGCGGGCTCTTCCAACCCAAGATATGGCGCGCGCCTTCGGCCACCATGCCCTTGAACTTCATTTCGGTGGCCCATTGGCCGATTTCATCGCTATATATCAAATCGGTGTTCAACAGCACCGACGGCGTTTTCTTGAAAACCGCCCGCAATTTCTTGCGTTGCGCCTCCACCTGCGAGCAGAAGAAATTACGCGAAATCAACGAGCCCAATGAGCAGGAATAGGGTTCGGCCAAAAATTCGACTTCCTTATGGGCGGCCAAGGCTTGGAAATCGCCTAGCAATTCGGGCGCATACCACTGCATCTGATCCATGGCCGTACCCGAAAACGCGAACGAGAACGCGAACTGCTTGGGATAACGCGCCAAGGCGTCTTTCATCAAGGCGTTGGCCTTGTTGTAGGACTGCTCGGCAAAACGCTTCAGCGCGTACTTATTCTGATAGTCATCGTAATAGTCGTGATTCTCGCCTATGTCGAAAAAACGGTATTTCCGCAGGCGGAACGGCTGATG
>WFLX010009226.1_pt1 | contig 12098 bp, 9 predicted proteins | sample 4967041 | NCBI WGS metagenome assembly WFLX01 (sample SAMN12857096, study PRJNA449069) | gut metagenome | isolation source: stool from male and female vole | host: Microtus ochrogaster | place: USA:Florida | collected 2017 | reverse complement strand
TGGGGCGTGCTTATGGGTAAGCAGCTCAAGGCTATGGGTGTCGGAACCCTTGATTCCGAAGCATTTAAAGATGGTGTGAAAGTGGCTTTCGATGGCGGTACTCCTGAAGTTCCAGAAGAAGAATGCCAGAAGATGATCAATGATTATCTCATGGATCTCCAGCAGAAGGCTGAAGCCGCTGCTAAGGAAGTAGGCCAGAAGTTCCTCGCTGAGAATAAACTCAAAGAGGGCGTCAAAGAGACTGCTTCAGGTCTGCAATATGTAGTAGAAAAAGAAGGCGAAGGCCCTCAGCCTACAGCTACCGACGAAGTGACCGTACACTACACCGGTCGTCTGCTCGACGGAACTGTATTCGACTCTTCTGTAAGCCGTGGCGAACCTGCTACATTCCCTCTCAACCGTGTAATCCCCGGTTGGACTGAAGGCGTACAGCTNATGAAGGAAGGCGCAAAATANACATTCTTCATCCCAAGCGACCTCGCTTACGGTGCNCAGGGTGTGCCTAATGCAATCCCNCCTCACTCNACTCTTATCTTCGATGTCGAACTCATCAAGGTAGTTAAAAAATAATGCGTAATGCATAATGCACAATGCATAATCAGAATGCACGAGGCATGATTAATTATGAATTATGCATTATGAATTATGAATTAAATTAATGATAATGAAAAAAACATTCAGATCAGCGATTGCAGTCATGGCTATGACTGCAACCGCTTTCTGCATTGCTTCTTGTGGCAAGCAGAAACCTACTGCTGAAGACACAGCAGCTGTTGACTCTCTCGTAGGCGAAGTGATGCAGGCTCAGCAAGACAGCATCGCTGCCGCAGATGCTGAAAATGCAGCAGCCTCCAAAAACATGGCCGACTATGGGGCAGCCTTTTTCCAGGGCAATTCCGGCTATCAGACCACTCCCTCTGGCCTCAAGTATGTCACTGTAGTGGAAGGCACCGGCGCATCTCCCGTTGCCACTGACGTAGTCACTGTCCACTATACAGGCCGCCTTCTCGACGGAACTGTATTTGACTCTTCTGTAGAGCGTGGTGCTCCTACTTCCTTCCCTCTTCAGGCAGTGATCAAAGGTTGGACTGAAGGTCTGCAGCTCATGAAGGTTGGCGGGCAGACTGTCTTCTATATCCCAAGCAACCTTGCATATGGCGAGATGGGTACTCCTGGCGGTCCGATCGGTCCTAACCAGGACCTTATCTTCGAAGTCGAACTTCTTGGCATAGGAGATCAGCAGTAATGAAGACATTGAGAATGATCGGCCTTTTGGCCATGCTGTGCTTCGTCATGCCGGCTTTTGTAAGCTGCGATAAAGACGATGATGAGCCAGGAGTTGCAGATGCTGTTATTGGCACGTATTCAGGCACGCTCAATTATTCAGTGATGAATTATGAGCCCGGCAACATTGAGGGCACTTATGAGGTGAAGTTCATTAAGGATTCAAATGACGCTGATGAAGTTTCTGTCGTTCTTCCAGAATGTTCGTTCACTCCTCCAATCCCTCAGGCATCATCCTTCACAATCCCATCNATCACTGTCNACGATGTAGATGTAAAAGGCAATGGGAATGTTTACATTATCAGTGAAGATGAATTCAAAGTCGTACTTGATGGCACCACTTACACTGGCAACATTTCCGGCACCATCACCGGAAAAGATGTGCAGATTAAGTATATGTTGCGTCCAGGCCGCATGCCGATGGATATAAATTTCACATTCGAAGGAACTTTAAAGTAATAAATTGGCAATCTTAGGATTGATAATGGCTTTGATGGCCGGGGGCAGTGTCGCTGACACAGCCCCCGACTTTATCGTGTCTGCTCCCGACACTCTCGAGACGGTCGTAGTGACAGCCACCCGCACCCCAAAACTTCTGAAAGAGACTCCGGTAGTCACCAGAGTCATTACTTCCGCCGACATCTCACGTAGCGGAAAACCCGATATTGGNGCTCTNTTAGAGCAACAGATGCCGGGAGTGGAATTTTCCCTTGGAATGGGACAGAATCCTCAGATCAATATGTCTGGTTTTGGTGGAGGTGGCATCCTGTTTCTCCTTGATGGCGAACGCCTGTCAGGAGAAACTCTCGACAACCCCGACTATTCCCGACTCAATCTCCAAAATGCAGAGCGCGTAGAGATTGTAAAGGGGGCTGCATCTTCACTTTATGGCTCGAATGCCACCGGNGGAGTGGTGAATATTATCTCCGCGCGCCCTAAAGTCGGCTCTCACTTGCGTCTGAATGCCCGCTATGGTTCTCACTCTCTTCAGAGCTATGGAGCGCTCGCCACATATCGTAAAGGTAAAGTTGCCAATTCTCTTGATGCCCGCTTCGACTCGCAAGCAGAGATTAAGTTCCCTCGTAAAGGCGACTTCAGCCGTGCATACGCCACTCATAGCTGGAATGTAAAGGATCGCGCCACCATCACTCTTAGTGAAGATGCGTCAATAACAGCTCGCGCCGGCTACTATTGGCGTCAGCGAAACAGCACCAATGCTACCCACGACCGTTATTCAGACGTTTCTGCAGGTCTTTCTGCCCGATGGAAAGACTTCATGGCAAAATACTCGTTTGATTCCTACGATAAATACGACTATGAGATATCCACCAAAGAGCAGACTCGTGACTATCGAAATCGTCAAAATTCATTCCATTTCCAGTATTCCCATGAATTTGACAAGGTCGGCACATTGACTGCTGGTGGCGACTGGATCGACGACTATCTGATGTCGTATGAATTTGACAGTGGTTCTCATTCGCAGACCAATCTCGATGCCTATCTGCAATGGGATTGGCATCCGGCAGAGCATCTATGGCTGGTGCCCGGCTTAAGATACGATTGGTTTTCTGCTTCCCGCGCCAATCGTGTTTCGCCTAAGTTCAGTGTGCTTTGGCGCCCTGGCAAAGGAAACTGCTCCCTTCGTCTCAACTATGCCGCAGGCTTCCGCGCTCCCAACCTCAAGGAACTCTATATGGACTTCGACATGGCAGGAATTTTCAATGTCTATGGGAATCCTGACCTGAAGTCGGAGACGAGCCACAATATGAGNNTNTCNGCTGAATACCTGAAGGGAAGCCGAAGTGTAACGGTCTTGCTCTTCCATAACTTAGTGGATAACCGCATTTCCTACCTTTGGAACGATGCTCTCCAAGGTCAGCAATATCTTAACATCCATCGTGTGCAGATCAGTGGCATAGATGTGTCGCTGATGAAGTCGTTTGATTTTGGTCTCACTCTTAATGGCGAGTATATATTCACCCATGAGAGATACTCCAAAGAGGACATTAAGGCAAATCCGACACGTCCGCACACACTGACCTTCAAAGTAGACTATTCACATCTGTGGAAACCAGACTGGCGTTTTACTGCCACTGCCAATTTCAAATGGCTTTCTGCCGTCACAGGCGATGTGATGTCGTTCTTCTCCCAAGAGGCTGCCCGGCAGCAGCGTTATCCAGCCTATTCACTGCTTGGGCTATCGCTTAGCCAGACGTTTCCGAAAAATTTCACCCTCGGAGTAAACATCGATAATCTGCTCAACTATATTCCGAGTTATTACTATTATAACTCTCCGCTTACCACTGGAATCGGAGGTAGCGTTTCTCTGACATGGGAGTTGTAACCTTTCAGCATTTCTCTTGTCTAATAGTTAAAACCCAAAATCTATCTATATGAAAAAATATCTCTCACTACTCGCATCGCTTGCTATCGCTGGCACAGCAATGGCACAGACTGCTCAGTCAGATACCATTCCCGCAAGTTTCCCCGGCGGCGATAAGGCCCTTGCCACTTACATAAATAAGAATCTTAAATACCCACAACCCTCCATCAACAATGGAATCGAGGGCGTGGTGCACGTTAAATTTTTAGTGAAGACCGATGGTAGTCTCAACAATCTCTCTATCGTACGCCTTGTCGATCCCGACCTTGAGGCTGAGGCTATTCGCCTCGTCAAGGGTATGCCGACTTGGACACCTGCCACTGTCTCCGGCACTCCGGTCGACAGCGAGTCTACCGTTCAGGTCACATTCACCCTACCAGATGAACAATAAGCGAATATTCCTATTTCTATTTTTACTATTTTCATTGCTGTCTGTCTGCCGCATTTTTGCGGCGGATAGCACTGTTTCTTACGTCTCTAAGCTCGTTAAGATATCCTCCGACTCCGAACTCGACTCCCTCGCCAATCAGGGAGTCGATATCTTGCGCCGTCGAGGAGATATCCTGCTTTGCTTCTTTCCTGATCCCCATACCCGCAGCAACGCCCATACGAAGCCTCTACGACCCATTGCGCCGACCCTTGATGTGGCTAAATCCTACTACGATGCCAGGTCCATCCAAGATGGAACTGCTGTTGGCACTCCCTTTACAGGAAAGGGTGTAGTGGTAGGCATTTGCGATATTGGCATCGACCCCCTTCATCCTGCATTCCTTGATGCCGAAGGGCGCTCTCGAATCAAACGAGTGGTGCAATATATTGAAGAAGAAGGTGTCCGCATCCAACTTGACGGGGATGCTGATTATCGCGGTTGGGTCACCGACAATCCNGAGGAATATCATGCCACTCATGTCTGTGGAATTCTCGGAGGCAATGGCGCGGGCACGCCCTATTCCGGCATAGCCCCCGATGCTGAGATTGTAGTCACTGTCTCAACTCTCACTGAGGTGGGGCTTTTAGCTGGAGTTGAAGACATTATCGACTATGCCAAGGAAGCAGGCAAACGTGCTGTGATCAATATATCAGTCGGAGGATACACTGGTCCTCACGATGGCTCGACTCTTTTTTCTCAGTATCTCGATATGTGTGCCGACGATGCAGTGATAGTCATGTCGTCGGGCAATGAAGGCAGTCACTATAATTCTCTCATATCTGAATTTACTCCAGAAGCCACTTCTGTTGCTGTCCGGCTTGGCAATAAGTCGTGGAGTCAATACAATATGTATGGAGCCACTGAAATATGGAGTGGTTCAGAAGCCCCATTGTCTGTCTCGCTTGGCCTTTACGACACTAATCAGAAAAGCGTAGTGAGATGGATGGAGCCTCTTACTCTGGTGGATGGCGATATCCGCTCATATAAGTGGGTGGAGTCAGGGTTGGAAGAGAAGGAGTTCCCGTTTATTGGAGAATTAGAGCTCGAAGGGGGAGTGGATACTGAAAATGGGCGCCATTCCACCGTCTTAAGCTATAAATTTACCTCTCCCGAACAGTCTTCCTATGGTGGATGGGCGAGATATGAACTTGCCCTCAAAGTTTTCGGCGAGCCGGGGCATGATGTGGAGATTTATGCCGATGGTGTCTACACGCGCCTGGTAGCAATGTATGGAAGTCCTGCTCCCACTGCCGATCGTTCGGTCAGTGATCTTGCCTGTGGCTCAAGAGTGATTAGTGTCGGTATGTATGGCAATAGGGATNCTGTGCCCGTTTCTGTCTTTCCTAATTCTCNTTCANGCGATATTTCTTGGNTATCATCGGGCTATGAAGGGGGCGCCACTGTGCGCTATAGCAGCTATGGCACTCTGCGCGATGGCCGCGTGCTTCCCCTTACGGTAGCTCCCGGGGCCACTTTNATGTCGTCGGTCAGCAGGCCGTTTCTCGACCTTTATCCCGACACTCCCTACTTGCAGATGGGAGGCTCCCCTTGGATCTCTGAGGGAGGCACCTCGATGTCTTCTCCCTATGTGGCAGGGTATATAGCCACATGGCTTGAAGCTGTTCCGTCGTTGACGTCAGAAGATATAATGAAGATAATTTCCGAATCAAATCGCCTTGATATTCCAGACCCTTCCGACCCTCACAATGCCTCGGGCTATTTTGATCCGGTTCGTGCTCTTAGGATGGCTCTTGCTCAAGGAGGCGTGGAAGAGGTGGAGAATCCTGGTTCGCTTCTTCTTCCAAGTGACTTCGTAGAGGTCTACGACATGGCAGGAGTCAAAAGATATGCCGGAGCAGCTTCAGGACTGTCCGGCATAACACATGGATTGTATGTGGTGAAGACTCCTTATGGAGTTATGAAGGCTTCACTTCCGCGTCGTTAGAAAGCTTGGCGGAAGCCATTGTTGTTCCGATTATTGTTTCGGTTATTATTGTTCCTTCTGTTGTCGAAGGGGTTGGCACCGAATTCATCGTCTTCTTCCTCCTCCTCTTCTTCTTGGCTTTGCCTGTTGTTGTTTCGTTTAGGCTTGTTCTTCTTTATCTTTGTCGGTTTCTGGAGGTCAAGGGCTGTCTCAAACACATCCCACGTCTGCTCCATATCCCAGTTTTTCTTGACGTTGATGGTCTTTGGATAGTAGTAGACGTAGTCTGGTTGGATTGCTATCAATATGTCTTTCCCTATTGAGTCTGTCTCGATGGGCACAAGGCTATAGCCGATTCTGCGCAGACTGTCTACAATCTCTCCATCGTTCAAAGGCCTTATGAATCCCTTGTCGGCGGCTGCCGGAATTGTCAATGTTTTTTTGGCTGCTATCTCAATAGAGTCTCCTGCAAGGGCAATGAAATCAGCCGGCATTGCAATTGAGTCTGCGGCAAGGGCAATGGAGTCCAGAGGAGTTGCTATGGAATCTACTGGAATAGCGATAGAATCAGCGGGAATGGCCATAGAGTCGCTTGGCATCTCTTTTGGGGCAGGAATAGTATCTGCTGGCTCTCCAAACACTTTTTGCATCCTGTAGCTGCCGGTAGTGTATTTGCCATCTCCATTGAAGTCTTCATAGAGTCGGGCATAGTATTTGCCTGCATCTATTCCTTCAAAATTTGCTGTCCCGTTCACTACCGGGGCCGTATATTTAGGTTTGTCGCCAGAGGCCATAAGCTGCACAAATGCGGGGATTCCCGGTTCAAGCCCAATTAGTGTGAGCTTGAGGTTGGATAGGTCTTCAGCAGCTTTTGTCTTGAATTCATATTCAAGACGTTCGCTATTCACTCCATATATATCTGTGCCGGCGAGGGAGTCAACTGTCAATTTGTAGGTTTCTCCCCGTTGCCATGGATATTCTATCTTAAATCGGCGTTCTGAGAGTGTGTCGGCTTTTTCAAGGCGATATCCCCCTTTCACGGGCATCCAGACAGTGTCTTTTTTAGTCTCAAGTATAAATGCAAAAGTATCGAGGCGTGCCAAGGGCACCGGCACTTCTATCGCGAGGGGTCGCCTGATATCGGTCTCTGGTCCTTTAGCAGAGAATGCAAATGTCGGTATCTTTGGCTTCTCTTCTTCCTCGTCCTCCTCTGTAGGCTTCTTTGCTTCAATAGAGTCGTTCACTGCCGTCGGAATCGAATCTGATAGATTTTCGGGAGGTGTGATATCTTTATCCTTTTTGTCGTTCTTTTTATCAGATTTCTTTTTCTTTTGGTCTTTCTTCTTCTTGGGAGCCTGCTCTTTAGGCTTCATCAGTTTCACAGTGTCGTTCACAATGCTCTCGATGCCTGTCAGCAGTTCTATGCTTGGGTATTCCAGNGCCAGCCTCAGAGTGTCGCGTGCTGCTAATTCTTTTGGGAGCCAGAAGGTCAGGGTGTCGTTGCCTACTGAGGTCTCAGCCTTCAGAGGCGTGGAATACACCTCATCATCAGCTATCATTATCTTGGGCTGCTTTTTCGTCGGGGAGTTGAAGATAAACTCAAGCTTCGTAGAGTCAGGGCGCGTGTAGCTGACGAGATATTGAGGCTTAAGTCCTGTATTATACATTCGTAGCAGGACATTGTTGGGGAGAAACCGTGTCCTTGTTCTCTCTACAATAGTGTCAACAGAGCCATCATATAGATTTCGGATAGTGTCATTGACCACTATACGCTCCGATGAAGGGCGGATTATGTCTTCAAACCATGCTATGTCTTCCTCCGGATTGGCATAGTGCCGGTCGTTGTCNAGATCCTTGAGTGCGAAGAGGCGGTAGGTNGTGTCTTGCAGACCTCTGATTATAAATCGTCCGTATTCATCTGTGCGTGCCAGGCGTTCGAACGGCATTCGGGTGAAGGCAGAGTCCTCCTTTGATATGTAAGCTCCTACAAATACTCCCTGCTGGGGCTCCATATCTTCAGCTCCTATCACCATGCCGGAGATTCTCAGTGAGTCGAGCACTGGTCCGGTGGAGAAAGTGTAGGCGAAGCCGGATAGTTTGTTGGCTTCATTGTTGTCTTCGATGGCATCGCCGAAGTCAATCGTATATGTAGTGTTGGGAAGCAATGTGTCTGTGATATTCACCACTACACGCCTTCCGCGTGTCGACACGCGGGGCGTAGAAGCACCCGGAGGGGAGAGCACCACCTTCTGGAATGCATCTTTCACGTTGACAAGCTCGTTGAAGTCGATATTGATATTGGTTGGGTCTACATTTACCGATCCCGGAGCTGGATTAGCGCGAATGAATCGTGGCGGATCCTCATCTCGCGGTCCTCCCGAAGGATTTCCTATCGATGCGCATCCCCACAGCAGCACCACGCTGGCAGCTGTGGCCGCCAACACTCCAATATGCTTCTTAAATGATCTATTCAACATAATGTTTGTTTTTGTGACAAATTGTCAATNTGACAATTTGACAATTTGACTAAAATTACCGATACTCCGGTGGCAATATCTTGGNAGGGTCGGCTGTGTCTGCCTTTATGATTATCATTGATGTCTCCCCTTTCCANGGNAGCGGAGCATGATACGTCTCATATTCCACTCTCACAGGAATGCATCCAAGCATCATCCTCTTCATCACGGCGGCAAGCGAGTCGCTCTCCACGCTGAATTTCACTTCCTGGAAGTAGAGTGGGTCGGCATCCCCTAATTCTTTGTAAGGGATCATTGTCCCTTCAAAAGTCTTTATGATGGATCCACGCCTCTCCATATTCCTGATGTAGCCATATTTTGTCGCATTGTCAGCATACGGACGAAAGAACCATATCCAGGCGAATATTATCAATCCCAAAATTGCTATCACCCCAGCCAGCTGCCATCTCCATGTCTTTTGTGGCTTCGGAATGATCGTGCTAAGAGGCGATTCCTCTTCAATCCAATAGTCTGGATCTTCAGGGTCAAGTTTCGGTGCCTTTGGCTTCTTCACCGGTGCCGGCTCATCGTCAGAGTTGAAAAAGTCATTGTCATCATCATCTTCATCCTCCACATTCTTTTTGAAAAATCTTCCCCCTCGGGATTTTGGAGTCGCCTCTGGCTCCGGGGCAGGCTCCGGATCGGAATAGTAATCATCCTCTTGTTCTGATTCCGATTCGTCGTTAGAGCCATGGTCGTCATAGCCTTGGGGTGTGAAAGTTTGGTCGTGCGTGTAGTCGTGCACGGGGGGTATAGGGTCGGATGAAATTTCAAGTTCGTCGTCCCAAAGATCATTGTCCTCCTCGCGGTCGAGGTATTTGTCATCATCTTCGTATCTCATTCTCTTATCCCAATTTATGCTGTCTGCTTTTGGATGAGGTAGCCCCGATCCAGATAGCAGTGAATATTCCAAGTATTATGAGCATCACAGTCTGCCCGCTCCATTGCAGGATAGAAAACGCTGCTCCCTCTACGTCTGCCACTCCGTAGATGGCGAGTCCGAACATAATGGCGATGTTCCATGGTCCGAGTCCTCCGTTGCTCGGCACTGCCATGCCGATTGAAGAGAACACGAAGGCCACGAGGCATGGCAGCAGTCCGAATCCCAGTCCGGGTTCGTGGCAAAGTGCCCTCGTGAAGCTGAACGCATAGAATGCCACATATAGTTGCACGAAATAGCATCCCCATATCGCCACTGTCAGCATTAGGAATTTCCATTTTCCGGGCATAGTCGCCGTCACGGCAAACCCTTGCCATATTTCTTTAGTCCACTTTCGGAGTTTGCCTACAAAAGCCGTGTCGCGAAATCTGTGAAGTGCCCACCATCCGATGCCGATCGCAATGGCGGCAGCTATCCATAGGGTTGGGGAGTAGAGCATATGCAATATGTTTTCCCCTACTGGATATTTGGCCATGAAAGAGGCGAGGGCGGGGGCAGCAATCACGAATGTCAGCAATATGAGCAGGAGCACCATCACCGAGTCGGCCATCCTGTCGGCCACCATCGAGCCCATTACCGTAGTGAATGCCGCCTTAGAGCGTCTTGCTACGAAGGTGCATCTCCAGAGCTCACCCACGCGGGGAAGAAGAAGATTGAGGGCATAGCATCCAAACACTCCGCATGTGAGCTCCATCAGCGATGTCTTCACATCGAGCGCATTGAGCTGGATGCGCCAGCGCATTGCTCTGAATACGTGTGAAAATATGCTTATGCCCATAGCTGCGAGTATCCACCAATAGTCTACTCCATGGCTGATGATCTCCATGGTCTGTCTGAAATCGACTTTCCTGAAGAGATACCATATCAGCAGAGCCGACAGGAGCACTGGCAATATGTATTGCAACGCCTTCTTCATTGTCCCGTCAGGCTTCCGTAGATCTCAAATGCACTTCTGATATCCTCCTCAGTCGGCAGAATGTCCCATTGAGGATTGCCTATCCCATTAAGCAACGTGAAATTGATATGCTCGGGCGATGCGTTCTTTTTGTCGTGGCGCATCAGTGATATCAGGGTGTCGATGTCGGTGCATTTCACTCCCGCTGCAGGGTAATACTCCTTCAGCATAGCCGCATAAGGATAAAGCTGCTCGGAAGAAAGCATGGATTCCCTTTGGTCCTTGCATGCGATGACTGACAGCACCATCTCCCAAAGCAGACCATGTGCCACGGCAATTCCATGAGCCATCGGTCGCCCGTTCAAGAGGGCAAATGATTCGATTGCGTGTCCTGCTGTATGGCCGAAATTCAGTATCTTGCGTTCCCCTTTCTCTTTAGGGTCGCGTGTGGTCACTCCTGTCTTGATCTCAATGCATCGCATGATCCAGGGAAGGAGCAGTCGTCGGTCGTTGAGATATTTCTCCACGTCTAAAAGAGCCGTATACATTTCAGGGTCGGCAATCAATGCAGTCTTCAGCATTTCCGCATATCCTGAAAGCAATTCCTCTTCAGGAAGGGTGTCGAGAGTCTCCGGTATGATCACTACATCCTTTGGCATCGCAAAGACACCAATTTCATTCTTGAGTCCGTCAAGGTTGATGGCGGTCTTTCCTCCTGTAGCAGCATCCACCATTCCCAATAGGGTCGTGGAGACATTCACGCAGTCGATACCTCGCTTGAAAGTGGCAGCGGCGAATCCTCCGAGGTCGGTCACCATTCCTCCGCCGATGCAGAAGAGAGTGGAGCGGCGAGTGGCGCCACTTTCCGAAAGCATACGCCACACTTTTGTCAGCGACTCAATGTTCTTGTGGTCGTCGCCGGCTGGGATCACGCAACGTGGCAGGTCTCCTAAGTAGGTTATTTGCTCTGCCAGACGGTCTACAACCATTGTCGAAGTGTTCGAGTCTGCCAATACATAGGGAGATTGCGCATTGATAAGGTCGATTACCAAAGGGAGCATATCGGCAAACTCATTCATCGAGGGGAAGATGCCCCAAGCCTTTTCATCCTCAAAATTCTTTTTTGGAATCGGACCTGTGCAGACGGCCATGGTGCGGATTCCGGCAGCCACACCGGCGCGTACACCTAAAGGTGCATTCTCAATCACGATAGCCTCTTCCGGCTTCACACCGGCTTTCTCCAGTCCTCTCAGGTAGGGCTCCGGGTCTGGTTTCCCTTTCGTCACGTCGTGAGCGGTGACCATCATTCCGTCGCCGAAGACTCCGGGGTAATCTTTCCTGATATTGTCGATAAGTGAGGCCTGGCCGCTTCCGGTCACCAATACGCACTTGATGCCGCGGTCGCAAAGTGCGCGCAGCATGCGGTCGGCCCCGGGCATTGGGTCGTTGCCTCCGATGGTCTTGAAAATCTTTGTCTTATAGTCGTATAGCGCAGTGCGTTTCTCCGGCTCGCAAGGATGTCCGAACTCACGTTGCCATATAAGGTCGATAGTAGCCGCGCCTGTCATTCCCTCATAGAGGTAAAACTCCTCGCGGCTGCACTTGATACCATTCTCCTCCATCATCTGTCGCCAGGCGAGTGTATGGTATTTCATGGAGTCGTAGAGCACTCCATCCATATCAATCAAAGCAGCTTTAATCATACTGCAAAATTAGCCAAAAAACT
>WFLX010078369.1_pt1 | contig 12101 bp, 9 predicted proteins | sample 4967041 | NCBI WGS metagenome assembly WFLX01 (sample SAMN12857096, study PRJNA449069) | gut metagenome | isolation source: stool from male and female vole | host: Microtus ochrogaster | place: USA:Florida | collected 2017 | reverse complement strand
CAGTCTTGTAATTGCGAGCCATGCCATCGAAGAGAGTCCAACTTAGGGTGGGATTTACTTCCCAATACATACTGTGATCACCGAAGAGATTTTTAGCTTCGTGGGCCTGTGTTCCAATCGATCCTGTCAATGAGAGAGTGGGAAGGAAATCTTTTTTTGCTATTCCTACCTGTGCAGCATATTGGGCGAGTTGATATTCAGCTTGCACAATGTCCGGGCGTCTGCGAAGGAGGTCGGCAGGGACTCCGAGGTTTGCACCGTATACGACGTTGGGCATTGGAGCGGGTGTGGAGAGCCAAGAGCTGATTTCTTCAGGATATTTTGCTGTAAGAAGGCCGATAGAATTGATAGTAGATTCGATCATCGCCTCAAGAGAAGGGATTGAAGCTTTAGTAGAGGCAACTACGGTGCGAGATTGTGACACTTCAAGCATGCTTGCAAGTCCGGCGTGAAAACGGGCTTCCACAATTTTTAATACTTTTTCTTGCTCTTCAAGATGACTGTTGGCAACTTGAAGTTCATTTTGATAAGTTCGGAGATTAATATAGGCTTTAGCTACATTGGCGGCAAGACTTACCATTACGCCGTCGTATTCAGCTCTTGTAGCGTTGTAAGCAGCTTTGTTGGCTTTTACATTTTGTGTGATTTTTCCAAAAAGGTCGATTTCCCATTGCATGGATGCACCCAATGAAAAATAGTCGTAGGGTGATGATTTTGCAACTACGGGCCCAGATGCACCTGAAGACTGACCTTTCGACCATCCGGCAGATAGATTAATAGAAGGGAAATAAGCTGATTTAGCTACATCGAGAGTCTTTTTCGCCATTTCGATACGAGCGAGGGCTGCTGAAAGGTTATAGTTTTCTTTTTCAGCCATGTCAATAAGAGAGTCGAGGGTAGCATCGCCGAAAGTTTTCCACCAGGCGTCTTCGGTCGGTAGTTTCTGAGAATAAGCGGATTGATAATTCCAGTTTTGAGGGATAGAATCGAGTAGCCAGTCGCGTGGGTCAGAGGCGTTTGCATTCAAAGCCGAAGCAGAGGCTACCATTGTCAATAAGGCGAGTTTAACGGGTGTTTTCATAGTGGGGATGCTTTATGGTGTCAAAAATCCTTTTGAAATGTTAACGCAAAAAGAGGGAGAATGTTCAATCGAAACGGTCGTGCTCGTATAGCGTTTCCCTCGTTTCACGTATTTACTGATGAAATTGTAATGTCATTTTGATTGAATGTGGTTTGTTAAATTGGTGACGAGGTGATAAAAATATGGAAAAATGTTGCGATGTAAATTTTTTTTTGTTATCTTTGCGCATTGAAAAGAAATATCATATGTCTGCAAAAAAACCGAAAATACTGCTTATATATACAGGAGGGACTATCGGAATGATAGAAAATCCTGATACAAAAGCGTTGGAACCATTCGATTTTAATCATCTTCTTGACAATGTGCCTAAAATAAAGATGCTTGACTTCGAAATAGATAATTTTCAGTTTGATGTGCCGATCGATTCAGCCGATATGAATCCGTCGCACTGGGGACAGATGGCAAAAGTGATAGAAGATAATTATAACTCCTATGATGGTTTTGTGATATTGCATGGCACTGACACTATGGCTTACACAGCCTCTGCGTTGAGTTTTATGCTAAATAATCTGACGAAACCAGTAATTATCACCGGATCTCAGCTCCCTATAGGAGAAGTGCGCACAGATGGTGAGGAGAATCTCATCACAGCCATTCAAGTGGCTGCTGCCAAAGACACTGATGGCGGCCCGATGGTGAGGGAAGTGGCTATTCTTTTTCAAGATTCTTTGTTGAGAGGAAATAGAAGCACAAAATTTTCAGCAGATAATTTTGATGCGTTTCAGTCGAGCAATTATCCTGAGCTTGCGCATATAGGTCTTGACATCACATATAACAAGGATGCACTTCTCCGCCCTTCACAAGGAAAAGAATTCAAAGCCGAATATATAATGGACACTAATGTGGCTTATCTTGATATCTTCCCCGGTATTCAGGAGAATGTAGTCAGAGCCACTTTCAACATCCCGGGCTTAAAAGGTGTGGTGATAAAGACATTTGGAGTAGGAAACGGGCCCAGTTGTCCGTGGCTTTTTGATTGTATTAGGGATGCCGTTGGAAAGGGGCTTCTAATAGTCAATATATCGCAATGTTCTAATGGTATGGTATCTCCGATGAAATATTCAGCCGGAGTAGGCCTTGCCAATGCCGGGACGATCTCCGGTCATGACTTGACATCGGAGGCGGCAATAACTAAGATGATGTATCTGTTCGGGATGGGAGCTACTGCTCAACTTGCAGGGAAGTATATGGAAAAGAACTTGCATGGAGAGCTGACGGAGTAAAAAAATTATGTATAAAATCAATTGGACCAATTAGACTATCATAATCTAATTGGTCCAATTATAATTAATAACCAAGTTCTTGACCTTTGCGGGTGATGGGGATTCCTGATTTCATCCATTCAGGCATAGGGTCGCCTTTGAGATAATGATCGAAGAATTGCTGAAGGCGAATGGTGATATCCTTGCGGTTGCGACGCTCCTTGAGATTGTGTGCCTCTCCGTTGTATTGAAGCATCCAGACCGGCTTTTGCAGTCTTCGTAGAGCCATAAACATCTCAATTCCTTGATACCATGGCACTGCACCATCAGCATCATTGTGCATAATAAGAAGAGGTGTTTCCACCCGGTTTGCATGGAATACCGGTGAGTTGGCGATGTAAAGCTCAGGAGCATCCCAAAGATTTCTTCCTATTCTGCTCTGTCCTAATTCATATTGTCCCTGACGTGAATCCCCGCTTTCCCAGCGTATGCCGCCGAATGCTGATGTCATGTTTGCAACAGGTGCCCCACTTCCGGCGCAAGCAAACATATTTGTGCGCGTTACGAGATAGGCAGTCTGATATCCACCCCAGCTTTGACCATCGATACCGATACGCTCACGGTCGATCCAAGGATAGCGATCACACATGGCTTCCGCTCCGGAGCATACGAAATTCCAGGCGCATTCACCGGGCACACCTGCAGTGTAATGGATATCCGGCACGAACACTACGTATCCGCGGCTTACATAGAACGGATAGTTTACCCAGCTCCAAGATGGCTCCATATTATAATGAGTGTAAAGGTCTTCCGATCCGGTCTCGTAGAATACGCAAAGCATAGGATATTTCTTTGTAGGATCGAGGTCTTCAGGGACGTAGAGCACACCGTCGGAAAGTGTNCNATCATANGCATGCCAGCTTACNAGGCGAGNGGTGCNCCANTTGTAATCNTTCACTTGAGGNTTAGAATCGCTTACTTTTACAGCTTTGGCAAAGATACCTTTAGGAGCTATCCACACATCAGGCATTACTGAGAAATTAGCTTCCACAAAAGAGAATGATGGAGCATCAAGAGCCTGACGAATCTGAGTGAAACTCAGGGTGTCGATGACAACATTTTCAGGTTTTGATGCGACTCCATATTTCATTGATGCGAGTCCGTTACGCTTATCTTTATAGTTGAAAAGTGTAAGGGTCATTAGGTCNCCTTTTTTCAGGAAGCGTCGTTCCTTACCGAGAGTGTTGACGTAGCGTATTTTCAGATTGTTGTCACGTCCATAGCTATTTGTCAGGCATACAGGAGTTGTCTTACCTGTGGGATCAACGCTCCAGATATCAAAACGATCATACACAAGCATCCGGGCATCTTCTTCAGTCCATGAAGCAAAGCCATAGTCTTGGCGGACTCCGGGATGATCGTCGCTCTCGTCCCATACGGGATATGGCAGATTCTCAGTAGTGTTCACGATATTGCCCGAGGCTATTTCATAAGCAAACCAATTACCATCCTTAAACCAATACACGAATTTGTCTTCGGGCGATAGTTTTGCAGTTCCATCATAGATTGTGGCAATTTCGCGTCGTTCTCCATTGTTGACATTAATGACGCTAATCTCTTCAGGAGCATAATAATTCCATTGTTGGCTTACAATATCCTTGCTTGGATCTCGCAAGAGAGCCCAGTCAGCATCCCAACGGTCAGGCGCAATTATTTTAGCGAGTGGATTTGAATCGAGAAGTCGGTAGTCGCCACTTTCAATATCTATTACTACAGGGAATGTCTTTTCCTTTATCTCCTCAAGATTGCTTTTTTCCTGTGGAGGAGTGTAGGGTGCATCCCAACGCCAGATATCGAGTTCCGGACGTTCGAAACTGACAAGAGTAGTATCATCAGGAGCGATTTCAGGAGCAACCCCTATCACAAGACGCTTCCCGTTATGGCTGAAGATAGGTTTTGAGTATTGGTTGACAAATAAGGATTTTGGCGCATTCTGAGCCATCTTATCTTGCCACTCTTTCATGAGTTTTTCCTGCAATTCCGGATCGGATGAATGAGGACGCTGTAAGTTCGGTCCCTTTCGTCCGGAATAAATATCAAGATTATACTCCTGCAGGTCAGAAGGTTTGTCGGAAAGAGATGATAAGTAGAGCTGCATATGTCGGGTACCAGTCTCATTGCTGTCGTTAGTTGCAGTATATGCCAACTTCAGGCCGNCGGTNGAGAAGACAGGATCACCATAANANTTNTTACCTTCGTCTATNACGAAATCCTTACCATCCNGGAGATAAAGAACGCGAACACTTTTAGTATATACGGAATCCTTGGCAACAGGTTTGGAGACAGCAACGAGCTTCTTTCCGTCTTCACTGAAAGAATAGTTCCCTATGTAAGGATATACTTTAATGTCTCCCGAAGATAGATTGCGGACCACNAGAGGGAGTCCAGCCTCCTTGTCAGAGAGTTTCATATCTTTGCTGACAGTGGTGTCGCAGCTACTATAAGCAACCCAGTCACCCCCCTTTTGTCCAATCTTAAAGCCCTTGACAAGGGGTATTTTTGTGACAGATATATTCTTGAGATCTATAATAGCTAAAGAATCCTGAGGCATTTCGAAGTTTTTCTTTTTGTCGATCTTTGCCTGTCTGGTGTCTTTAAAAAGAGGTTTGATAGTGGCTACAGCCCATCGGCTGTCGGCAGTGAAAGCTATTCCATANCCTCTNTGGATATTGATTTCTTTAGCATTGACAGTGTTTCTAAGAGTCAGAATGCCATCGCCTTCTTGGGGGTTTATGCTGAAGGCAGCCCATTTGCCATCGTTTGAGAGTGAATGGTTGGTNACTTTTTTCCAGTCATCGAAAGATGTATGGTCAAGAACCTTCTTGGCACTCGATTCCATAGATAAGGCAATCGAGAGGGTTATAAATGGGATGGTTAATATATTTTTCATTATTGAATTAAACACATTGGAAAANTTACNATGGATGCTTTAGAAGGGAGGTCGGAAANCCTCCCTTCTATAAATCAACTGAATTTTAGGTTGTGGCCCATGCGCTCTTTCTTAGTGTGCATATAGAATTGGTTGTATTTATTGGGCTTTACTTCNAGAGGTACGTTTTCAACGGTTTCTATACCAAAACCTTCAAGCCCGATGCGTTTCATCGGGTTATTGCTCATAAGGCGCATTTTCTTAATTCCAAGTGAATGTAGGATAGATGCTCCAACACCATAGTTGCGTTCGTCGGCCTTNTGTCCGAGATGAAGGTTGGCATCGACTGTGTCGAGTCCCTCTTCCTGAAGTTTATAAGCCTTTATTTTATCCATCAGTCCAATCCCTCGACCTTCCTGATTTAGATAGACTATTGCGCCCCGACCTTCCTTCTCAATGAGTTCCATGGCTTTATGTAGTTGCTCGCCGCATTCGCAGCGCATAGAGCCAAAAATATCTCCAGTGGCACAGCTGCTATGTACTCTGACGAGGACCGGCTCGCCATCTGTGACATCACCTTTAATAAGGGCAATATGCTCGAGACCGTTGTCTTTCTGGCGGAATGGAATCAGGCGGAAATGTCCGTAGGCAGTAGGCATATCCACTTCCTCCCCTTTTTCAAGCAAATTGTCATTTTGAAGGCGATATGAGATAAGATCGCGAATGCTGATTAGTTTAAATCCCCATTGGTCGGCAAGCTTGCGAAGTTCCGGAAGTCGAGCCATAGATCCATCCTCATTCATGATTTCCATAAGCACACCTGCAGGCTCAAGACCCGCAAGGCGAGCGAGATCGATAGCCGCTTCGGTGTGTCCGGCACGAGCGAGAACCCCTCGGTCTTGAGCGTAAAGGGGATTAATGTGTCCGGGACGTCCAAATGTCTCAGGGGTAGACTTAGGGTCGGCAAGGGCATTCAGTGTTGCTGCACGATCGTGGGCAGAAACTCCGGTGGTGCATCCTTCAAGTTTATCGACTGTGATGGTAAATGGAGTGCCAAGCATAGAGGTGTTTTCTTCCACCTGGAAGCCAAGATTGAGTTCCTTGCAACGTTTCANTGTGAGAGGNGCGCANAGCACTCCACGTGCATGTTGGAGCATNAAATTGACTTGCTCAGGAGTAATTTTCTCAGCTGCTATAATNAAGTCNCCTTCGTTTTCGCGGTCTTCATCATCTACCACNATCACGAATTGTCCTTTNTTGAANTCTTCTATTNCGTCTTCAATAGTATCTAATTTGATATCTTTATCCATATTGATTGATATATAGGGCCAATAAGCCAGATATGGCTAATGGGATTAATTCTAAATTCTGAATTCTCAATTCTCAATTATTCTAAAGAGTGAGAAATTTACTGATCCGTAAGCTCGGTGCTGTTCAAATCCGGGAAGCGAAGAAAAATCATGTTTGTCATTATGCTCAACAATCACGAGAGAGCCAGGCTTGACGAGAGTTGATTCGAGAATCAGACTTGGAATTTCATCAAATCTTGGATGGTCGTAGGGGGGATCCGCAAACACTATGTCGTATGGTTTTCTTGCAGAAGCAATAAACTTGAATACGTCTCCTCTGATCACACGCAGAGCTTCATCACCAAGTTTTTCTTTGACACTTCTAATGAAATTAGCTTGTGTTGCTGCCATCTCTACAGAAGTCACTGAAGCAGCGCCTCTCGATAAAAACTCAAGGCTGATAGCACCGGTTCCGGCAAAGAGATCAAGCACATCTTTCCCTTCAATATCTTCAATATTTTCAATGACATTGAAGATATTTTCTTTGGCAAAGTCGGTAGTGGGGCGCGCCGTGATATTGTGAGGCACGTCAAAGCGGCGTTTGCCATATTTACCTCGTATGATACGCATATCTTTTCTTTCTATTGATAGCCAGATAGACAGCCGTTGGAATTTCTTTACCGTCAAGGTCATGATTTTTCTGGCTTATTGACTTAAAATAAGGCGTTAGTGTCTTGCCGAGCGACTGTCTGACTTCACGGATTCCACTGAATGCGATTTCCGTTTCTGGAGTTTGAGCCCCGTATGTCTGGAGGATATTAAGCAACATATATCCTATATCGGCTTCCGTCTTCCAAAGATGTGTTGAGGCACTTTGCAATTCTCCCCTTCTGAGAAGGATTAGATCGAAAGAAGCTTGACGTATGTCGAGAAGACATTTGAAGGATTCGTGAGGTTGTACGGAAGCTTCTTTTAAGAGAGCCTGCTGACTCCAGATACGCGCTCCTGGGAAGGAGCGCTGCATGAATGATTTAAGTCCGGGAGTCAGAACGAAAGCGCATTTCTCAGCTCCAAGATCGTTGACCATAACATCAAGAATGTCACCGCCNTATACAGAGANGTATGCATCAGCACACTCATCGTCGGATGAGTAGATAGAAGATGGCAGCCAAAGTTGCCTGTCGCTTTCTATAATGATGTCGGCAGAGTAATCGTCGAGAACAATTGGATTGTCATAGACAGTGTCTTCTATCCTGCGAAGCAAACCTTCTTCATAAGGGAGCCAAGCAGTAGAGACAATCACACGTGGAGTCGCTCCGAGAGATTCATCAGGAAGCAACCATGCACCGAAACCGTGCCTTGATATGTCGACAGCGAGATGCCACTGACCGGTATCGAGAAGGTCAGAACGCATGCCGGGTTGGGATATATTTTCACTCATACTGCAAAATTAACAATAAATCCGACTAAAAACAACTAAATTTTTGTTTGTTTCGGAATTTTTTTTCAAATTTGCATTATGATAAGAGAAAAAGAGGGCGAAAAAATGTCGCTTGACCGGAAAATCGTGCAGATGACAGTGCCGACGGTTCTGAGCAATATCTCAGTGCCGTTGTTAGGATTGTGCGATACTGCAGTAGCCGGACATATGGAAGGAGAGCAGTATCTCGCCGCAATAGCAATAGGCTATGTTATGCTCACCACCATGTATTGGCTCTTTAATTTTCTGAGAGCGGGCACATCCGGCATCACTGCAACATATTTTGGTGCAGCTGACAGAGANGGTATGGGAAGGAGCTTGCGAAACTCCGTGGTTCTTGCTGTGGCAATTGGACTTTTCATACTCGCTGTCCATGCCCCAATGCTCGGAGTGCTTCANAAAGTAATGGGGGCATCTCCTGAGGTAACCCTCCTTTCGGGGGAATATTTTAAGATTTGCATNATGGGGTCGGTGCCTTTGATGGTGGTTACCGCCCTCTCGGGCTGGATGATAGGAATGCAATCTACCGCAGCAGCGATGGCNGTCAATATAGGAATGAGTGTCTTGAATGTAATTGCNACNCTNACATTGGTCTACGGTTTTAATCTTGGTTTTCATGGCATAGCCTATGGTACTCTTGCTGCGCAATGGCTGNTTTTGGTNCCAGCGCTATGGATAGTAGCGCGTCTTTGTCGTAAGCACAAAGTGTCGTTGCATTCANATAGCCGACANTTGCTTTCAAAAGATGGATGGAAACAGATGATAAATGTCAACTCCAACCTGTTCTTTCGTTCGGCATGTCTTATAGCACTGACATTGATGCTCTATGCCAACAGTGCTCGATTGAGCGATGTAGGGGTTAGCGCAAATGCCGTAATCAATCAACTCTTCATCTTCTTCTCCTATTTTATGGATGGTTTTGCATTTACCGGGGAGGCTCTGATAGGAAGATATTCCGGAGCTAACGATGGGCACATGCTTGTGGTAGTAATAAGAGGATTACTAAAATGGACAGCAATCATAACCCTTCTTTTTGTCGCTGTCTATACTATTGCACTTCCTTATATTGTCAGGCTGCTCAGCGACTCCTTGGCTGTCGCAGAAAGTGTAAAGGAGTGCCGACTATGGGTATCGCTGTTGCCNATAGCGGGAGCTTGTGCTTTCATTTACGACGGTTTCTATATTGGACTCACACGCACCCGTCCTATGCTCATATCTACGCTCTGCGGAGTCGCACTTTTTGCCATCTTGATATCCATCGTCAGCCACACCCTATGGATGCTCTGGATGGCGTTTACTTGCTATTTAGGGTTGAGGTCGGCACTTCTTATCGGGCTTTTTCCTTATAATAGGTTGCATATGAGAAGGTAGAGCTTTATCGCGCGGGGGCGCATGCGGAGCATGCTTTGTTACTAAAATGGGTTTGCTTTTTCGCGTGGGGGCGCTTGCGGAGGAAGCTTTGTTGTGAAACTTAAATTAATTAATGTAAAATTGAAACCATGATAAAGTTTGTGAATGCCAAGTTGAATCTTGGACTAAATATAGTAAGAAAGCGCCCTGATGGATATCATGACCTTGAGACTGTGTTTTATCCTGTAGGGAAGTATAACGGAACTCCAGAGAATCCGGAGCCATTCTGCGATATTCTTGAGATAACCCCGGCAGAGAAGACAGAATTTCGTTTTACGGGCCGACAGGTTGACTGTACGCTTGAGAAGAATTTAGTCTATAAAGCATGGAAAGTGTTTAAGGAAGAGTATCCTGATCNTGGTGAATATTTGANTACTCTTGAAAAGCATTTGCNTGATGGNGCAGGTCTTGGAGGAGGAAGNGCAGATGCTTCCGGAGTGCTTTGCATGCTAAATGAACTGAGCGGATATCCTTTTAATAAAGAGGAATTGGCAGAGATGGCTTTGCGACTTGGTGCTGATTGTCCTTTCTTTATATATAATGTGCCTTGCTATGCTGAAGGGGTAGGGGAGAGGTTGGAGCCAATAGATCTTGATTTGTCGGGAATATGGTGTCTGCTTGTAAAGCCTGAAGTTTCTATCTCTACTAAGGAAGCCTTTGCGGGTGTGCATCCGGTTAAGCCGGAGAAGAGTTTGCAAGATATTATTGAAATGGACATTGAAGATTGGAATGGAAAAATGGTCAATGACTTTGAAGGGTCTCTGTTTCCGGGACACCCCCTTCTTGGAGAAATAAAGAATATGCTTTTGTCTTCTGGAGCATCTTATGCTGCTATGTCGGGATCCGGGTCAACTGTGTTTGGACTTTTCCATGAAAAAGAAGAGGCTTTATGCATTGCATCAAAGTTTAAGGAATACTATGTAGCCGTTTGCTTACTGTAGTTTTAATTTATTGTTCGCGTTCGGAGAAAAAAAAAACAGCTACTTTCCCAAGCCGCTGTTTTTTGAAAGTTTTCCATAATACTTTCGAACTAACCTAACATCATGAAACGATTTATTCATTTAAAACAATATGGAATATAAAATGTTCAGAAAAATTCGAAAAAAAACTATAAAAAGCCAATGTGTTTTTAATAATGTTCGTAAGTTGCTGAAAATAAATTGCCTTTTAGCTTTAACATTGGTTGGTTCAGAGAATATCTTTTCTGAGCGGCTCGTCATTACCTCTCCAATAAAAGAAGGAGAGTATATAGATCGTATTGACATAGAGGAAGTGGAGATAGCATCCGGATGTGGCATCACAGAAATTCCGGATTATGCGTTTTTAGGGTGTACATCATTGCATAAGGTGACGCTGCCCCCCGGATTGACAAAGATAGGATTTCAGGCTTTCAGCGAATGTGAGGCTCTTCAATCGATCAATTTTCCATTGTCTCTTGAAGATATTGGAAGTAATGCTTTCACTTACTGTTCCAGCCTCGATGAGTTGGAATTTCCTTCCTCATTGAAGCATATTGGGCATAATGCTTTTTCATTTTGCACATCACTAAAAGAAGCTATTCTTCCTGACAGCCTTGAGGAGATTGAATCGTATGCCTTTTCTGATTGTGATTCGCTTCAAAAGGTGCGTCTTCCTGCTAATGATCGTTTGCTTGGAGAATTGATGATGAATTGCTGTCCGGAGCTGATAGAAATCGAAGCCCCATCAGAAAAAGCCCCAAAGTTTGATTGCGAGAGCTATATTTTTGATCCTGAAGATATGGCTGCTTACGAAAGATGTGTGCTCAAATTGCCTGAAAATGGGATAGATAGCTATAATGTTTCAAAATCATGGCAGATCTTTAATAAAATTGTAACATACAGTAAATGAACCAATAAGGTTTAAATAATGTTTAGAAGGTATAAAAATCAAAAAACTTGATTTAATACTGAAAAACACAAAATCATACTTGAGAAAACACACATATTATTAACACACTTAATCTTTAAAGCTATGAAAAAGTTATTTACCTCTATCGTCGCAATTTCTCTCTCAATCGTAGGAATCAATGCAATGGCAGAAAGCGCATCTCCCGATGCATCTCCGGAGGCAAAGGCAACTCCGGCAACAGTTGAAGCTCCCGCTCCGGCACCTGCAGTCAGCACTGCAAGTCAAGTAGAAGTTCCTTCTGCTATAGCCGATCATATAGCTCTTCGATTCCCCGGCTCATCAGTGCAAGGAATCACTCGTGAAGGCGTGACATATGTAGTGGATCTTGGTGATGGACTTCACTTGCGCTATGACAATTGCTTCAATCCTATCTGCTATGGATATCATAACCATGAACATTGATCAATCAACGATTAACGATAAACTATCAATGATCAACGTTCAACCCCGAATTGCCTTGGTCTATTGTCAGATAAAAGGACACTTTTAGTCAATTAACGTGCAAAAGTAGTAATTAACACGCGAATATCCCGAAAAGTCTATGTTTTTTTAACTATTCCGGTCTCATTTTTTCTGCATCGCCTTACGGCGCTCGCGCGGGATCATGAGCGAAGTGTAGAGCGTCAGCACGCCGCCGGCGAGAGTGAAGGCAAGCCAATCATTGCCGCGCCCTTGCGGAGGGAAGAGGAACGCTGCTCCGGCCACGAAGACAAGAGCGGTC
>WFLX010072205.1_pt1 | contig 12102 bp, 7 predicted proteins | sample 4967041 | NCBI WGS metagenome assembly WFLX01 (sample SAMN12857096, study PRJNA449069) | gut metagenome | isolation source: stool from male and female vole | host: Microtus ochrogaster | place: USA:Florida | collected 2017 | reverse complement strand
ATATATGGAAGCATCGAATATCTGAGATTGATCATATCGAGGATGGCATCATAGTAGGGAGTGCCCGGCTCTCCAAAATGCCATATCTCGCGCGGAGTGTCTGTGCCATGGCTTCGCAGGATAGGGAGAAAAGTGCCCCATTGAAACATCCGGGTATAAAACTCCTTATATCCATCGTCGGCCACCCCTTTCGGGAACACTCCTTTTCGAAACCATCGGCCATCTTCTCCAGTGAAGAAGCAACCTATATCAGTGGTCCAATATGGACTCCCCGTTGCGAAATAGTTGATGCCACCGGGAATCTGTTTCTTGAAAGAGTCCCAAGAAGCATAAGTATCGCCGTTCCAGGACACTGTGGCATATCTCTGCTGTCCGGCATAGGAGGAGCGGGTAAGATTGACCACTCGTTTTCTATCAGTCTCTGCACGCTGATGCTCATAGATTCCCTTGGCATGGTTGAGGGAATACAGACAAGCCCTTTCTGCACCCAAAGCCTCAGAGAGAATCTCATCGTTGAGTCGCCAGCGGCGTTCATGGTTATCCCATGAATATTCCACACCATTTTCCGGCTCCGGCATACGGTTCCAATCGCCATCAAGAGGCTCACTGCTATCACACCACCAACAATCAAAACCATTGGAGAAAAACTCATCATTCGCATATTTCCAATAGAGCTCCCGCCCTTCCGAACTGAAAGCATCATACACAGAATGCTCAAGCATCAGACCCTTGCTCCGAAAATCCTCCTCCTCAGGACAATACTGAGGGTTAGCCCATATGCTCACCATAAGTTTTGCATCCAGCGAATGCACAGAATCTGCTAAGGCCTTAGGGTCGGGATAGTATTCACGATTCATCTTCATATATCCCCAACCTTGGGGCCAATAGTTCCAGTCTTGCACTATCACGTCAAGCGGAACATGCCTGCGACGATATTCCTTCACTGTGTAGATAATGTCATCTGAGGATACATAACGCTCCTTCGACTGTACATATCCGAACATATAGCGAGGCATCATTGCGACATTGCCTGTCAGATAGCGATACCCTTCTATAACTTGTTCGGAAGAGGGACCCAAAATGAAGTAATAGTCAACTGTATTGGCTGCCTCCAACTCCATAGTGGTCTCATATTCTGGTGGAGTCTCATCATAGACTGGCTTTTCTATCGGTTTGCTTTCAAACTTCATAGAGCAGCCTGCATCAAAGAGCAACCCAAAGCCTGCCGTAGAGACGAGCATTGGAATGAAGGTCTTGAGGTTATGCTGGGTGAGATAGAGAGTTTTTCCCTTCAGATCCATATAATCCTCCATATGAGACCCAAGACCATATAAAGCTTCATCATCATAGGTCAGGAAGGAAACTCTAAATCTACGATTCGACCCAATCGTATCTCGACGAAGCACATCCTTTACGGTCACCTTTCCATTGGCTGTGTCTTCCATTCGTGCAGAAGNATCATCATATACTACGCGTTCTCTGACTACCGTATCGCATTCATAAGGATTGGGTAAATAAGTCTGAAGACCNGCTACCGGCAATCCATTTCTCTCTGCTATGAACATTATATTTCCATCATCACCAANCAATAATGTCAATGAATCTGATTGCATAATGGTCAACTCCCCTCTTTTCTCGATTTTTACGTCAACATGTTGGGGTGTATATACGCAGACTCCTGTGGCATTGTCAGTGGCAATGCCATCAGGATTCCATCTTACTCTTACTATTGTGGGGGTAATGAAGTCTATCAGCGGTGCAGCTGGTAGGGCTGTGAGGGATGTCAGCAAGAAGAGGCTAAGCAAGAAGGTCTTAGTCATCGGAAAGTCATGTCTTTAGTTACCAATGGTCGGCTCGGGGCGGTTAGATACCGCCCACTCATTCACTATGTCGGTCTTTTAATCTTGGCCGGAGATGGTTTGGATGCGGCCGTCGGCATCGTAGGTCAGTTCGCAGACTTTCAGGCTGCGGAGCCATGACTTGCCGCCGGAGGGGACACTGTCGTGGTGGAAGAGATACCACTTGCCATCATATTCAATGATACTGTGGTGAGTGGTCCAGCCCACTACCGGGGTCAGGATTTCACCCTGATATACGAATGGTCCGTAAGGATTGTCTCCTACTGCGTAGCAGAGAAGATGGGTGTCGCCAGTAGAATATGAGAAATAGTATTTGCCATTGTATTTATGCACCCAAGAAGCCTCGAAGAAGCGATGTGGGTCATTGGCCTTGAGAGGCTCACCATTTTCATCCACTACCTGCACCGGACGTGGATCTTCAGCAAACTGAAGCATATCCTTGCTCAGACGCACACAGCGGCTTGGGAGNGATGGCTCCTCCCCTTCAGGGAGATAAGGAATTTCAAGAGCCTTGTTGTCTTTGTATCTCTGAAGCTGACCACCCCACAGACCACCGAAATACATGTAGTATTCATCGCCATCCTTAAGCACACACATATCGATGGAGTAGCTGCCACGGATTGGATCTGGCTGGGGAATGAAAGGACCTTCAGGACGGTCGCCGATAGCTACGCCTACTCGGAAGATGTCGTTCTTATCTTTAAGCGGGAAATATAGATAGTATTTACCATCTTTTTCAGCTATGTCGCAGTCCCAGAGCTGACGTCCTGCCCATGGAATATCTGCGATATCGAGGGCCTTACCGTGGTCAGTGACTTTGCCTGTCATCGGGTCGCCATCGATGGAGAGGACATGCATGTCTTTCATGACATACTGGTCGCCATTGTCGTTTTCTACGTTTTCGCATTCCCAATCATGAGAAGGATAGATGTAGATCTTGTCGTTGAAGATGTGTACACTGGGGTCAGCCATATAGTCGGCAGGGAAAAGGTATCTTTTTTCTGGAGTAAGCATGATGTTTAAATATTAAATATTAAATATTAAANANNAAAGANTTAAGATTAATNCTTATCTCTTAATNCTTATCTCTTAATTCTTATCTCTTAATTCTTATCTCTTAATTCTTGGAGTGGCGGGCTTCAATCTCTCGATTTATTTCGTCGATACGCTCGTCGGTAAGTTCGTAGCGGGAGATGATAAACATTGCAAGGATAAGCAGAATGGCAGGTATTATTGCTACAAGCCAGAGAATACCCTGCTGCGCAAATACAGTCTGCTGAAGAGCAGCACTATCAAAACCCACGAATGCCAGTACAAGACCAGGCACTACTCCACCAAGAGCCATACCAGCCTTGTAGAAGATACCTGTAAGCGCATTCACAATGCCAGAAATACGACGACCATGCACATATTCACCATAAGAGATCACTTCTGGCACAAGAGCCCACATATATCCTGTAGCCACGATGACACCGGTTGATTTAATGAACTGGGCAATATACACGAGCCACATATGCTTGAGGAAAGGGATCACTGAAACAATATAGAGCATTGTCATACCCACAATTGCCGTCACAAGGAAGATATTGAACATTCCTTTCTTGCCCACCATCTTCTTGATAGAAGGTATCATCGGCATAAAGATGAATGCTGGTATAGATCCGAGACCCATGAAAATTGACAGTTCGGCTGCATTGCCATGCATATTGTAGTTGATATAATATGCTCCGGCAGCGTTGCCAATAGCCATCATGGCAAATGCAGTGATGAAGAAGAATGCGAGAACACGCAGGGGGCGATTGTGCACAAATTCCATCCAGAGATCAGAAACCTTTACATTTTCGGTTTCAGCCTTGTCCATCACTACTTTCTCCTTACACTGGAAGAAACAGAAGAAAAGAAGAGCAAGACCTACAAGACCATATATTGTCATAGTTGCGAGCCATGCTGAGTCATGGGTCGACATATCCTCTGTCTCTGCAGGATCGAAAAGTTTCAAAATGATTGGAATACCCATACCTACTGCAAGCCCTCCGACATTAGCCATAAACATACGCACTGATGTCAGTTTTGTGATTTCATTGGTGTCGCGGGTGAGAGAAGCATTCAAAGCTCCGTAGGGGACATTGACAAGAGTATAGCACATCGAAAGGCCNACATAAGTGATATATGCATAAAGGAGTGAGCCTGAAAAACCATTCCAGAAACAAAGGATTGCGAAACCTGTCAATGGAATACCACCAAAGATCAGATATGTGCGATATTTGCCAGTTTTTGGGTCGTGCTTATCCACGAATGTGCCTACCAATGGGTCCCAAATCACATCGATGATTCTTACTATAAGAAACATCACGGCAGCCACTGCGGGATCGAGGCCGTAGACGTTGGTGTAGAAAAACAGCAAATACATGCTGATGGTCTGATAAATCAGATTCTGGGCAAGATCGCCAGAACCGAAGCCAATGCATTTGAGCATCGAGACTTTGTAGAATCCTTTCGATTCGAGATTGTTTCCGTTGTTATAGGGTTCCATGGGTTATGTTGTTAGTTTATTATTAGTACTTTAGAAGAGCAGCTCCGTTCTGTGGCACNGAAATCTTTATNGTGCCTTTTTTAGATGGTTTTGCAGTTTTGAGGGAGCCACTTAGTTTTTTGTCGTCACTATACATTGCGATTTCTTTGCCTGCAATGTAGCCAGGGAGTTGGATTTCTTTATTCAGAGGAGATTCATCTGCATTGATGGCTGCTACATACCAGTCGTCGCCACTGCGGCGAGCCATGATGATGTATTTGCCAGGATATCCATCGATAAATTTGAGATCGTCCCAAGTAGTCGGCACATTCTTCATAAAATCTACAGCCCATGCCGGTGCATCATCGAGATTATTGGGTGCCATTGCGAAATGCTGCACCGGACTTTGGAAGAGAACTGCAGTGGCGAGAGCAAATACATCGCTCGTCATTCGCTTAGAGCCGTGAGCATTGTCGGCAGAGTAATATTTGTTGAGAGTGCTTCCACCGAAATCCATACTTCCTACGGCATTGCGGATGAAAGGATGCGTGGCAGCATTTTTTGCTTCTGCATCGCACATTCCTTGTGAGAAATGGAGATTTTCGCTTGCAAGCACTGCCTCGGCTGCCGCAAAGTTTGGATACATTCGGTCCCATCCGCGAGGAAGTGTGCATCCGTGAAAGATCACAAGGATACCATAATCGTTTGCATCAGCAAGGATATCATGGTAGAGACGCATTGTCTCCTGCTTGTCGCCTCCGAAGAAGTCAACTTTTATGCCACGGATACCATTTTCCTGCATCCATTTCATATCCTTACGACGCTTCACAATGTCGTTCATCACTCCACGTGGACCCTGNGGAGCATCATTCCATGTGCCATTTGAATTATACCAAAGATAGAGATCTACACCTTTTTCNTTGCCATAGGCAGCAAGCTTTTCTATTCCTTCATATCCTATCTGGGAGTCCCACAGAGCGTCAACAAGAACTGTATCCCAACCCATAGCAGCTGAGAAGTCGATATATTTTTTCTGCTCCTCGAAGTTGCAACTTGGGTCCATCTTTATGATCCAGCTCCAACTCCCCTTGCCATAATCATATTCCTTTGACGGCTCATACAAAGGCTCCACTACATCGAATGGTATTGTGGTCTCCACGATTGGGGCGAGATTCTCGCCGACTGTAATAGTGCGCCATGGGGTTGCGCCCGGAAGAGCGATAGCGGCTCCAGTAGATCCAAACCCATTCTGCTCATTCGGCATTGCATAGGCAATTTCATAAGCATTTCCCTCTTTATTGGCAATATGAGATGCCACATAGTCTCCGGCCAAGCCTGTCTCTGATATCAGAGTCCAACCATTTTCCCCATTTTTGAAGAGGCAAGGAAATGTATAGCCATTGCCCCACCCGTTCTTTCCCATGGGGGCATCAAGATCATAATTCGTCTCATAGCTGGGCGCAGTGCGTGCAAATCCTGTCAGAGGCTGCATCTGTGGGCAGAGAAATGTAGTGGTGCCATCGGGCATCACAAAACCGGTAGCCTCACTTTCTACTACACAGCAAAGGGTTTCCTTCTGAGGAAGCATCACATACCGAAAAGCGATGTTGTTGTTGCTTACACGCATTTGAAGGTCGAAAACCGGTTCTCCGGCAAGAGAAACAGTAAATGTCTCTTCATTTGCAATGTAATCAACCTTATTCTTCTTGATTTTGTCAAGAGTATAAGAATTTGAAATCTCTTTTATTCCAGATGAAGCGGTAATGTCGAGACCCTCAGTGAAGTCACCAATGTTAGTCTTGAGTCCAAGGGGAGAAGGGAGCAAGAAATCCTTGCCATCGTAGGATACGCTATAGCTTAGATTCATTCCATTGTCAGTCACCGTCACTACCGTCTTGCCGTCNGGNCTTTTCACCTGATAANTGTCAGGCTTGAACATCCCCTCCGCAGAATAATTGAGCTTGGGGTCGTTGATACCCATCGTCTTGAGCATCTCTTCTGCGTACCTGCTACCGAGCTCACGATAAGCGTATGCTGTAAAGTGAAGTCCATCTCCACGCTGAGGAAGATTTGCCGATGAAATCACATGTGCCGTCGGTATCACCTCGGGAAGAGTGGCAATTATGGCGTTATGACCGCCGCAAATACCACCCTTATCTGATGAAACCACTTCTCCTGCCAACAAAGGGATTGAATTGGGTTCCAACCCAAGGTCAGCGAGAAGATCATCGTAGACCTTCTTTACCTTATTCGGCCATTGTGGATCGCCATTGTTTGACTCACCTTGATGGAGAAGGATTCCTTTTATGATTCCATCTTTCTGCGCTTTTTTAGCGCACTCTACCAGCCTGTCGTAAGGCTTGTTATCGTAAGCTTTCATGAAATTTTGAAACCACTGTGCTTCCGACACCACTGTAGACGGATCATAATCCTTACTGAGATGTTCGATCTTACAACCACCCACTGCTACAGGAATTACACCTACAGTTACATTTTCGGGAAGGTTATCCACCATTGTCCGACCGAAATAATCAGCAGGAGTCAGACCTGTGTTTTCGCGCACCAATGGAGGAACTGCCACATACCACTCCCCTTTTGTGCGGGGAGGATGGTTATAGTCTACAGCCGACATCACTTTGAAACGATCAGGGACATTTTGGCGATCTTTAGCTTCAACTTGGGCATTTCCTTCCATATTGGATTGNCCAAGACAAAGGTANATATGGAAATTTGGNTCTTGNGCNCTNNNTGTCAAAGCAACTGCCAATAATGTCGATCCCAACATTAGCGATTTCAATCTTTTCATGATAATATTTTTTTCATATAGAGTCTTAGATTCACAATTGGAATGTAAAATTACGAAATCTTTTATAATAGCACTTTATCATTCGTATCTTTTACGTTGTAATTCGTATGCTGTTAATGCAAATCTAAGGTTTAATAATTTTTTTGCCGTTTATGATATATATTCCAGGGGCTGTCACATCGGAAAGTGAGGAAGCAACCCGAATGCCCTGGAGATTATATACTGTGCCTTCCGCAAATGGTTCTCCTGCGATAGACTCTACGGCTGTGGCGTGAGCATCGTTGGAGGGGAAGATATTCTTCACCTTAAATTTATGACCTCCATATGTCCAGAATCCAACTATATATAGATGAGATGGATCGACTTTTCGATTATCATTTGACATCATATTGTTCAGCTCCACCACAATTCTGGAATTGTTACCAAAATCATACATTGCAGGATCAGTCCAATAATTATCTTTATCAAATAGACGCAAAGAGAGTCCACCTCCAGGATTTTCCACTTCGCAGATAAGATATTTATAATCTGAGAGGTCAAGACCACTGCCATATTTCCAACCAGCAAAGCCATATTGTCCGGTTGTGATCTCGCCAGTTGCTTCATTAAATGTGCCGGTTTCCCAAATTGATGGATTGAAATATCCATTAAGCAACGGGAATGGAGTCGAAACAAAATTGAGTGTTTTTGTATACTCTTGTCCGTCAAGGGAATAGTGTATATCACAAGATGCCTCACCGNGACGCGTAGCAGTGAAAGAAGCGNCATCCCATTGCAATACATTGNGATTGGAGATANCCACCTCAATGTCACCATTTACANTGAAATCAAAACCCANTCCACGGTCTGCAANCAGAGCTGCTCCTTTTGAACTGCCCGTAATAATTACAGTGTTGTCTGTAGTCTCGACACCTCTCGGAGAGAAATAAATATCTACATTTTCGACTTCTGGTAGCTCGAAACCTGCATATTCTTCAAACCAGTGATATGCCGACCACATGCATCCTTCAGGATCATTATACATTGTGTAGGAGCCTTCTTTTCCTGGTTTGCCATCGAATTTTGCAAGAAGTTCAGGACCTGTGAAAAGCATCCACCCTACGTTGCCTGTGCGGTCAGCAAGAAGTTTGAAATTTGCTCCAAAACCTGAACCCAACATCTGACCTGTAATACTTTTGCCCCATGAAGCCTGATACTTTGAAGGCATCCAGTCCATTTCTGTGACCAGAATCGGAGCAATAGCAGCACATGGCTCTATCTGATTTTTCCAGCCTGCTGCAAATGAGTCGTATCCTCCGCCATAGCTGCCTCCAAGTTCATGGCTTGGTTCAATCGCATCGCTACCATACCATCCTGGATAGACATGGATTGCATATCCTATGTTGTCACCCTTTATAGGATATTTTGCAAATCCTGCATACTGTGATTGATAAGACGTACCGGGTACCCAAAGAATATTCTCACAACCACTCTCACGCATAAGGTCTACAATCTCCTGAAAAAACNGAGTAAGAGCTTGATTGCACGCGTCACTCCCTNAACCATATTGTCCATNCGTACCTTTAATTTGAACTGGCTCGTTGGNGNGCTCAAACATTATGTAAGNNTTGTCNGCCNACTNTTTCTTAGCAGCAATATAGCCCCAAACCGTCTTTAGATAATTGTGATAGGCTCCTCCCACTTCAATTCTCTCAGGACATACACCCGGCGGACGCATTACTACATAGAGCCCTTTTGAGATTGCATACTCAGCCATAGGGATGAATACGAGATCCAAATATTTTGCAAATCTTTCGAAGCTGAAAGCTGAAATATCATTTTCGCCAGTAGTCTGAACACCGGGAGTATTACTCCAATATGGATCCATGTGCATACGAAGGTAGGTCATCTTCCAGCCTGCTCGGTCAATGACTCCATCAAGAATATCTTTGTTGTAATCGAGGCAGCCCTTGACATCATAGTTGTTCCATTTCGAGCCCATTTCGTTGAACCATGGGCTATATGTCTGACCAAAACCGTGTAAATTCACCTTATTGCCATCCTCGTCCATCAGCCAGCGCCCGTCTATATGCAGTTTGGGCATGGGCATGCCAGGATAAGCTGCAGATTGAAGAGCAGCCAAAAGAATAATCAGAGATGTTAGGATTCTTCTCATAATGCTAACGATATTATGTCTGGCTGAGATGCCAGCGCTCCACAATTATTTAAAGAGGAGCGGGACGAATTCGTTGAGTGAGCGGCGCCACGTGAGCCATTCGTGGTGGGTTCCGGGCGATTCGTAGTAGATATTATTGACGCCAGCTTCTGTCAGGGCATTGCAAATTCCGGGTGCTCCGAAATTTTCTTCCGATCCCATGCTCATAAACAGAACCTTCACTTTGTCGTTGAAAGCCTTTGGATCCTTGAAAACTCCTCCATAAGCATTTTCGAGATTGTTTTGTAGTCCGAAGATTGCTCCGCTAAAACTACCGATATGAGAAAATTTATCAAGGTTGGGGAGAGTTGTATCAAATGTTTCCTTGCCACCCCATGACAGCCCTGCCATAGCACGATTGTCACGGTCGGTCTTGACACGGAAAGTATTTTCAATATAAGGAATCAGATCGTTGAGAAGAACAGGAGTGAAAGATGCACCAAACTCCTGCATTGTCTCTCCTTTCCGCGATCCGAAGATGTGGCTGCAGTTGCCATTGTCCATCACTACGATCATCGGCACTGCTTTGCCGGAAGCGATGGCATTGTCCATAATGTTTGCCATCATGCCTTGCTTTGACCATCCAGTCTCATCTTCACCCATCCCATGCTGCAGATACAGCACAGGGAATTTGGCATTGGGATTAGTCTCATATTCAGCTGGGGTATATACGAAGCACCGTCGTTGCTTACCTTCAGTATCCGAATAATATTTGCATTCCCTCACTTGTCCGTGAGGAATGTCTTTATTGAATTTATAATATGCNGCAGCNTCTNNNNTNTCGGGAATTTCAATNCCGGAAGCNTTCTTTGCCNCAGCCATANAANGTCTCAGANNCNGGGTCNATNACCGANACACCNTCGACAATNAGGAANTAATAGTGNAANCCNTCTACNAGNGGATCAGTNGTNNCNGACCANACNCCGTTTTCATCCTTNNNCATGTCATATTTCTTACCGCAGATATCCACCTTGACATCTTTAGCTTCTGGAGCATGGAGTTTGAAAGTGGCGCGCGAATCAGAAGCGACGCATGGATAAGCTGCCTCGGGCACGTTGGTNGAGGCAGTGATCCCTTCTATAGGATTTTCGGCATNCGAAGAAGCGANACCTAAGAGTAAGAAAAGTGCAGTAAGCTTTAAGTGTTTCATGGTGGTGTTAGAGGATTTATAATTATTCCCGGGGCGAGACCTTGCCGCCCCGGGAATTTATGAGCTATACTTTTAGATTATTTTTTAATAACCTTCTTGCCATTTGCGATATAGAGGCCAGGAGCNGCAACTTCATCAAGAGATTCTGCTACCTTTACACCCTGNAGGTTGTAGACACCATTGCGAACTGCTGTAGCTGAAACAGCCTGCACTCCTGCGGCAGCTGCGAAGTAAGCGGCTTTGAGGGTAAGTGTGCCAGGCTCGCTATTCTGGATTGCAATCTGCTTGATGGAATTCTTGCGTGCTGGGTCAAGGTCTACTACGAGTTTGCTTTCACCAGCCTGTGCCTGTACTGCCTGGTCGTCACCTTCATTATACTGTACCATTACCTGAACAGTGTAAGAAACTGGCTCGAACTCAAGAACGAAAGTGTCATATTCGCTGAAGTCGCCTTCACCATACCACCAGTTGACCCAGCCCCATGCTGCTTCGAAATTGATGGTCTTCGTAGCTGCATCATAAGCGTCGTTGCTGAGATTTGGGAGCACGTCGAGTGTATTACCTGCAGGATCNACTGGAGTTTCGNCANNTTCGTNANTGTATGTAATCTTTACATTAGNGACGGTGTATGANNCAACGNATTCGCNTNANTGAAGAAGAAGGTNTANACNAGCTTCAACATCAGCACTGGCTGTGCCTCCGAATGTGATGGTCTGCCAATCAGCATTCTCTTCTACAGTTGCTGAGCCTGAGAAAACGTCAGCACCCCAAGCACCCAAGACATAGTGAAGAGGACCAGAAAATCCTTTAATTTTTATTGAAACAGTATATTCTGTTCCAGCAGTTACAGCCATGTTATCAGCCACTATATACTGGATATCCCAGAAATTGGGTGTGGCAGCGTCGTTGGTGATAGTCAGACCTCCGTCCTTGATTTCAGCGTTAGTTACATCTGATTTCCAGAATGTATAAGCTTCAGCTGAAGCGAAGTCTGTCTCTGCCAGAACTACTTCAGCGGCAGATGCACTTGCAGCGATGAGGGCTGCTGCGGAAAGAAGTAAAATTTTCTTCATGGGTTAAAATGATTAAGTAATTAGTTATTATGTAGTTGATATTGTCTGCTTCGGAACCCAAATTCGGATTCCGAAGCAGATTTTTTATTTAGTTTTCGCTGAGTGCGTCAGCAACGCCGCCGTAGGTCGGTTTGCGCTGGAGGTTGAGATTCCAGAGGCCAATTGGGCAGTTGGCTCTCCATCCTGAGTTTTCAGGGCTGTCGGTCTGAGCCCACTGGCAAATGCCGAACTGCTGGGCAACGGGTATGATTTCGAAATACTTAGAGATAATAAACTTATAGTATTCTCCCATAGCCTTATGCTGATCAACAGTCACATCATCGGTATTGATAGAGTTGCCATTTTCATCATCGATTCCCATGTCAAGCTCTGTGATACGGATAAGCTTGCCAGACTCTGCAAGAATCTTAAGCATATTGACCACAGCGTCCTCACGCTTCTTCTGTTCGGTAGGATTGCAGCTATAGCTTACGTGCATCTGGCTACCGATACCATCGATCTTTGTCAC
>WFLX010301027.1_pt1 | contig 12106 bp, 7 predicted proteins | sample 4967041 | NCBI WGS metagenome assembly WFLX01 (sample SAMN12857096, study PRJNA449069) | gut metagenome | isolation source: stool from male and female vole | host: Microtus ochrogaster | place: USA:Florida | collected 2017 | reverse complement strand
ATTTATTATTCCCGAATATGGTTTGTGGCTTATATTATTTTCATGCTTCTTCCTTTCACTATGATTTGGAAGCTGAAAAAGGATTTCCTCAAGCCTATATATACCCCATGATTATTGAGAAATGAAAAATATATTGCGTCAATTTTATCATTCATTCCTCGGCGAGTTCCGACTGATTAAAGGAGATATGGGAGTATTGATTTTCTTCCTGCTTCTCCCGATAGCCTATCCTATCGTTTATTCTTTGATTTACAATCCGGAACTCGTGAGAGATGTAGACATAGTTGTGGTTGACAACGATCGCACCCAATTGTCGCGCGAACTCGTCAGGAGATTGGACGCCACGCAGGGCACCAATGTAATCGGTTACGCTCTTGACCTCAACGATGCCCGGAACGCCGTAAATAACCACAAGGCTTACGGCATCCTTGAGATTCCGGAGGGATTTGCAAAAAGAGCCGGAATCAATGAGCAGGCAGAGGCAGTGTTATATTGCGAAATGTCGTTGATGTTGCGTTATAAGTCTCTTTTGATCAGCGCCACAGACGTGATGATGGACCTCGGAGCCACCATCACCGCTCAGCGCATCGATGAAGTGGCGCCATTGGCGGAGACAATCTCTTCGGGCGATATCATGCCGATTGAAAATATCCAATTGGGAAATATAAAAGGTGGTTTTGACTCTTTCGTTATGCCCGGCATCCTTGTCCTTATTCTTCAGCAAAGTATTTTGCTCGCTGTAGGAATGTGTGGAGGAGCCAAACGCGAACACCCCGATCTCGCGCTTTTCAATCCCGCCACCAAGCGCCCGCGTGTGTTTGTGGCAATGTTGGGTCAGACACTCGCCTATCTGACAATAATGATTGTTCCGACCCTCTACATTCTTCATTATGTCCCGCTAATGTTTAAATTTCCCATTGTCGGAGACCTTTTCCAGAAATTCCTGTTCATTCTGCCGATGCTCCTTTCCACAATAGGACTCGGATTCATTCTTCAGGGAATCGTAAGGGAACGCGAAAGCATCTTCGTCATCTGGGTTGTAACCTCTCTGATTTTCCTCTTCCTCTCCGGACTGACATGGCCTCAATATGCCATCCACGGCTTCTGGAGATTCCTCTCCGATTGCGTGCCTGCCACATGGGGCGTGGAAGGTTTCATAAAAATGAACACCAACGGAGCTTCAATCGCACAAGTTTCCGGAGCATATATCAATCTTTGGATTCTGACAGGCGTCTATTTCCTTTTGGGTTATATAGTGCAACGCTTCGTGCAGCGCCCGGCTATCATCAATGCTGAAAAAAATCTGCAAACAGACGATAATCCATAACCCCCCGTCGGCAACCGCAAATAATCCAATCAACCTAAAATTCGAATACGATTAATCTAACTATTATATGAAAGATTTGATAATGTTCATCAAGCGTTTCGCTCTTAAGTATATCAAGGGCTTCTCGCTGAGCATATTTTTCAATATCATCACTACTCTCTTCACAATCTTCTCTTTCGCCTTCCTCATTCCGATTCTCCAGATTCTTTTCGGANTTGAAGAATCGAAAGTTTATCATTATATGGAGATCGGGTCTGCCCCGATTAATGATGTTGCAGTAAATAATTTCTATTATTTCACCGACCAATTAATCGCCAATCACGGGCAATCCTACACTCTGGCTGTCCTTTCACTCATCCTCATCGGAATGACAGCATTGAAGACAGGCACATACTATCTCTCCGATTTCTTCTTAACGCCTCTTCGCAACGGCATCACCCGCGACATAAGAAACGAAATGTTCAGCAAGATTGTAACCCTTCCCATAGGGTTCTTCACAAATGAGCGCAAGGGGGATATAATCGCGCGAATCTCCGGTGACGTTTCGGAAGTTGAAAATTCAGTCAACACATCCATTATGTCGCTCATCAGATACCCCATAATGATTCTGGGTTATCTCATAGTGATGATTTATGTCTCCTGGAAACTCACACTTTTCGTTTTAATAGTCCTGCCGATCTTCGGATTCCTTATGGGCAATATCGGAAGAAAACTTAAAGCTGGCTCTCTGAAAGCTCAAAATATGTGGGGCGCTATCCTCTCCACTACGGAAGAGACAATAGGCGGCTTAAGAATCGTAAAGGCTTTTAATGCCGAAAAGCACATGAAAAATCGCTTTGAGGGGGAAACGAAAGAACTTTTCCGGCTCGCAANCCTTCNTANCNGGCGTCTTGCTCNGGCTCATCNTGTGAGCGAGACTATCGGCACAATAGCAGTAGCCATGGTGTTATGGTTCGGAGGAAGCCTTATTCTTTCGGGCAATTCCACTATTGACGCCGCCCAATTCATCTATTACCTTGTTATTTTCTATAGCCTTATCAATCCGGCTAAAGAATTGTCAAGAGGACTATACACCATCCAGAAAGGGCTTGCAGCCCTTGAAAGAATTGACAAAATCCTTAAGGCTGACAATCCGATTAAAGACCCTGCCAATCCTACTCCACTCCCTGAAGGAGAAGCGCGGGGAACCATTGGCATCAACAATGTGAGCTTCAGTTATGACGGCAAGAAAGATGTATTGAAAGATGTCTCAATAAGCGTTCCCGCCGGCAAAACAGTAGCTATCGTCGGCAAGTCAGGCTCAGGAAAATCCACCCTCGTCGACCTCATTCCCAGATTTTGGGATTTGCAAAAAGGCTCAATCACTGTGGGAGGTAAAGATATCCGCAATTATAAGGTGCATGACCTGAGGTCGCTGATGGGAAATGTCAACCAGGAGGCGATTCTCTTTAACGACACCATCTTCAACAACATTGCTTTCGGAAGCCCCGATGCAAAAATGGAAGACGTGATAAGAGCCGCTAAAATCGCCAATGCCCACGATTTCATCATGGAGACCGAAAAAGGTTATGAAACCCGTGTCGGAGACCGGGGAAGTCGCTTATCAGGAGGTCAGCGCCAACGAATCAGCATCGCACGCGCTATNCTTAAAAATCCGCCGATTCTGATTCTCGATGAAGCCACCTCGGCACTTGACACTGAAAGCGAACGTCTCGTGCAGGAAGCTCTGGAGCGACTTATGAAAAACCGCACTACCATCGTCATCGCCCACCGGCTCTCCACTATCACCAATGCAGATAAAATTTGCGTCATGGAAGATGGTAAAATTATAGAGACCGGAACTCACGCCGAACTCCTTGAAAAAGACGGACAATATAAACATCTTGTGAATCTTCAATCCACCCAACCATAAATCAGATGAAAAAATTAGCAATCTTAGCTTCCGGCAACGGAACTAACGCCGAAAATATTTACAATTTCTTCTCCAAAGGGAATAGAATCGAAGTGAGCCTCGTAATCTACGACCGCGCCGCGGCAGGAGTGGCTGACAGAATGAAAGCTTATGGCGTTGAAACCGTATATATCCCCAAAAGCGTGTGGGAAAACAATCCCGCTGAAATTATCGACCTGCTGAAAGCACATTCAATTGATTTGGTGGTACTTGCCGGATTCTTACGTGTCATTCCCTCCGAAATCACTCAAGAATACGCCGGACGAATCATCAACATTCATCCCTCTCTGCTTCCCGCCTACGGAGGAATGGGTATGTTCGGACATAAAGTACATGAAGCCGTAATGGCAGCCGGAGAAACAAAATCCGGAGTTACAGTGCATTATGTAACGGAAGAGGTAGATGGCGGAGAGATTCTTATGCAGGAAGAGGTGGAAATTACTCCTGAAGATACTGCCGAAACTCTTGAAAGCAAAATCCACGAGATAGAATATTCCCTCTTCCCGCGAGCAATCGTGGCTGCACTTAGGAAACTTGACGAAGAGGTAGCAGTGCCCCCGGAATTGCCGCACACATCTCAGACTCCTCCCCCGCTCCCTTCTCCTGCTGAGGAATGGGCTGAAACATTAGGTGTGAAATATGATGAATCAAAACTGCAACCCGAAGTTGAGTCTATAGATCATCATGAAGCCGAACCCCCTCGGATTCCACAACCGAATTCTAACGGCAATAAATTTAATCATATCCCGGCACACAAGAATGAAGAATTGCCCCCTATGCCCCAGACATATCTCGTATGGAGCATCCTGATGACAATATTTTGTTGTATGCCGGCAGGGATTGTTGCAATTATTTTTGCTTCGCAAGTCAGTTCCAAATATTATATGGGTGATTATGAGGGAGCGGTCAAATCATCTGAAAGAGCACAAATCTGGATTATAATTTCTTTCGTTTTAGGACTATTAACCACTACCCTTTATCTTCCGTTCTTGCTCATTGCAGGCTGATAAGTCAGCTTTATATGATTTCCGGCAATTTATTTAAAATCTCAAAGACACGCCTCCGGCGCTTGCTTATTCTTGCAAGCGTCGGAATTGTCGTTTTCACCTTCTATTATTTTGTTGACCCGTTTTCCGCCAAATGGCTCCCGAAATGCCTTTTCAAGCAACTCACAGGCTTTGATTGTCCCGGNTGCGGATCTCAAAGATTTCTCCNCGCCTTGATTCACGGCGATTTGCAACGCGCGGCAGAGGCAAATCTTTTTCTTCTCTTTTTNACACCCTATATGCTCTTCTGGGGATGGGTGGAGACCGACCCGGGTTTGACCCCCAGGCTTCATCGCNCAANNAATTCCGTTCCCGCCATAATTATCCTCCTCACTCTCATCCTCGCATGGACAATCCTCAGAAATTAAGAACGCATTTGCCGATGGAACGTCCAGTGGAACGGCGATTTTCAATCGCCAAAAAATGCAAATATCGGTTTTATGTGAAATTATGCGCTGCGTTGCCGAGCAATAATGTAGGAACGTATCGGCAAAGCCGGTGCATGTAATGTAAAATTTAAGAATATACTCTCGTATCGATATTTCTGAGAATTTTATTAAAAATCTTTAAAATCAATTGTGATTTACAAAAATTTTATTAATTTTGGATTTTAACGGGAAATAACACAATATTTCCTGCGTTAAGCCTTTAGTTGAAAACTGTTCAAAAGATAACTTATCTGCTTTTATTGCATTTAATTTTGAAATCCATTTTTCTTTNAGGNACCTAACATTANTNACATTATAAAAACCAANTTTTTAACCATATAACTTAATTTTTTTGACATTATNNTGNGTAATTACTCAAAGGCTATTTTTGCAAGTCTCTTTTCGATGCTTGTAATAACCTCCGGTATTATTGCTTCTGCTCAGAACGAAACTGAATGGAAAGCAATGCGCAACGGCGTTGTCTTGCCGACATCACAAAAACCAATGAAAGTGAAGTCGATGAGTGAAACCGTGCGTAAAGGATTGGGTATCAGAACTGCCGGTTCGCAAATCGCTCCCTCGAAAGACGGTATGCGCCCGACGCCCAAAGTTTCTCAAAAACCCAATAATTTGCTTCGCTCACCGGAAAATCCGCGAGGCAATCTTTATGGTGTTATCAACCGTTTCCCCAATATGGAATACAATTCCGAGGCTTTCGTAGCAAAATTTGATATGAAGTCCGGCTCAATGACCAAAATGTATTCCGGCTATCAATTCTGCCCCTATATCGGCGATGACTACACTCTTCAAACAAACGTATATCGCAATGGCGCAATCTATTCTCCGGGACAGAAAGTTGAAATTGACGGTTCATATCAATATTGGACAGTCACCGACTTCTATTCAGGCGAAATAATCAATGAGTTCAAGTACAATTCAGATGCTTGCGCTTACACAATGTGTTACAATAGCGACGAGGATAAATTTTATGCAGTCAGCATCAACAACATGTCTGAGCAATACAGCCTCCTCCAGGTTATTGACCCCAACGATTCCAAACAACCTTTCAATGTAATTGATTTGGCAGACCTTAACAGCGATTTCCGCACAGGATTCATCTGCTCTATCGCCTACAATTCAAAGGATAAACTTCTCTACGTCTTCAATGCTGCAAACGTCGTTTACACCATTGAAATTAAAAATGGTCAACTCATCGTGGCTGAAGCAGGCTTCGTTGACAGCAATGACATCCTCTTTGAAGAAGGCGTAACCACTCCTCTCGTCTACAGCCCTGCCGACGAAATGTTCCTGATGGTATATCGCGACAATTTCCTGCGTGCAAACCGCTTGCTTTACGTTCATCCCGAGACTTTCGAGGTGTTTGAAGGTCCGCTGCTGGCTGAATCCTTCAGACCCTATATCGCTTCACTCTTCGTGACTGATGATTTCGCAGAACCCGATGCACCCGAAGTTGTGGGCAAAGTGAATGTCAACTTCACCAAAGCAAACCTCACAGGTAAAATCTCTTTCACTTCTCCTGAATATACTTACGCAGGCGTTGAACTCGGAGAGACTCCCATTAAGATGGTCGTTACCATTGATGGTAAGGAATATTACAACCAGAACGTAAAAGCCCTTACCCCCGTTTCTCTTGATGTAACTTTGGAAGAAGGCAGCCACGTGCTTGAAATAGTGTCTTACAACGGCGAATTTGCAAGCCCGAAACGCACTGTTGAATTCTACACCGGTTATGACGCTCCAAAATCTCCCGAATACCTGACTCTCCAAGGAAATACCTTGTCTTGGGAACGCCCGGGTGAAATAGGCATGCACAACGGCTTTGTTGATGCAGATGACATCACTTATAATGTTTATCTCGACGGCAAGAAGCTCAATGATGCGCCCATCACTGAAGAACAATACGTAGTTGAGCCCAAAGATGCTCAGAAAGTATGTGAATTCAGTGTGGAGGCTGTGTCTCACAATCACGCATCCGACAAGACTTCTCTCAAAGAAGTATTCGGCTCAGCCATCAATCTTCCGTTCTTCCAAAAACCGACAAGCGTTGAAAAAGACATGTATCGCGTCATCAACCACAATGAAGACGGCAGAATGTGGTTCTGGNCTGACGNAACAGCTGACNAGGGCTCTGACATGTANGGCTGGGCAATGAGCGTCGGNTATATGNACGCAGCTGATGACTGGTTGATTTTCCCGCTCATCAACTTCCCGGACGCATCGAAACTTTATTCTATCGATTTCGACATCGCAGGCCTGATGCTTGATTACACGACTTGCGAAAGTTATGAATTATATCTTGCCAAAGAGCCTACTGTAAAGGCAATGCTCTCCGGCTTGTGCATCTACAAAGACAACTATTATATGACCGACGATGGCTTCCAGCACAAGTCATATAACTTTGCGGTGAAAGAACCCGGCGATTATTATATCGCAATGCGCATCAATTCCACCAAGGATACGGATCCCTCCGGATTCGGTGTCTTGGTCAACGACTTCAACGTGAAAGTTGTCGACGGCAAGAGCAACTCACTCCCTGCCGACCCAACCAAAGTAACCGTTATTCCTGACCCGGAAGGTTACAACTATTTCGATGTTGAAGCAACTCTGCCCACTCTTGACATCACAGGCAAACCGCTTCCCGCCGACCAGGTGATAACCCTCAAAGTCGTGGCTAACGGCATTGAAAAGACAGGCACCGNCAAACCGGNCGNGACTATNATCGTGCCCCACGNTGTCGACTNCCCGGGCTTCGTGAACATTGCCATTACTCCTTCAAATGAAGCAGGCGACGGATACACCCGCTATCACCGCAATTATGTGGGCATAGACATTCCATTGTGTCCGACCAACATCAAGGCCACAGCATCTGCCGACAACCTGACCATGCACTACACTTGGGATGCCCCCGGTGCGATTGGGGAAAACAACGGTGTGGTAAATGTCGATGAACTATACTACAAGTTCTATGTCCGCAGCGGCATCGCTCTCTCTTATATTGACAAGACCACTGAATGTAAATATGACTTCAAGCCTTTCGGCAACCAAGCTCTCAAACAGGAGGCTACTCTTGCAGGTTCTTCAGCAAACAATGAGGCAGGCGAATCACGCTATTCAATCTTCTATCAAGACGAAATCGGTGTGCCCTACGAACTCCCCGTCAAAGAAGAATTCAACAGCACCGGATTCGATTTCAGTCCTTATCGCTTCCTCGTGGATGGAGAATTTTCTCAATCTGAAGTGACCAACGTTTCCAGCATGGACGGTGCGGGAATCGATGACCCCAAGTTTGTTCAAGGAGGTCTTATCGCTTATTGCACAGGCATCATCACCGACAGCCGCGCCGTGCTCCCGAAAGTTACGACTTCAGGCATCTCACGCACCATGGTAAGTGTTCGCGTATGGGATTATTCTCACGCTCCTGAAGTTATGCAAATCTTCGGCCGTCGCTTTGAAAAAGAGGAAGAGCAATTGATCGGTGAATATCGCTTCACTCATCCTTCAAAGGGTGAATGGGTGGAATATGAACTCCCGCTCCCGGCTGAATTCAACAACTGCCCGTGGATTCAAATCCGCATCGGCTGTCCGCTCAAGGGTGAACAATTACACTCCAACGAGTATCTTGTCATCGACAATTATCAGATTTATCCCGACCTGAACTACGACCTTAAGATTACTGATCTTAACGGTCTCGCAGTAGCGACTCCGGGCGAAACTGCAACTTACTTCGTGAAAGTTGCAAATGCAGGTCGCGAACGTACTTCAGGCAATTTGATTATCTCCGCTGTCAACAGCGAAGGCAAGACTATCGCTTCAAGCGAAACTCCCGTGCCGATGATTAATCCTTATCANTTCNTNGANCACGAANTNCAATNTGAATTAANCGGTGACTNCANGAANGGAGAGTCAGTAGAAATCATTGCAAAAATTGAATNTGACGANGATGACAANANCANCNATAACACTANGAAAANCTCTCTCCAAATGAGAAATTCTGGTGTGCCCGTCGTAACCGATCTTGTCGGCACTCCCCTTGATGACGAAGTCGAATTGACATGGTCTGCTCCGCAAGGTGAATATGGCGACTTCGAGAACTTCGATTTGTTGACACCCTATCAGGTTACTGATAAACTCGGTCAATTCAAGAATGTAAACGGCGATGACCTTTATCCCATCGCAATCGGCAACGGTGCCCTCACTATCGAATGGCCCGACTACGAAAAGAAGCAGGCTTGGACCGTGGTCAATATGGAAGACCTCAAGTTGATGAACGATACACGAATGGCTCCTCATTCAGGCAAACAGGTGCTCATCGCCCGCGCCGGATGGTATGATCAGGAAGACACTCCGAAGCAATCAAGCAAATGGCTCGTTTCTCCTGAAGTTGTAGGCGGAACCAAAATCTCATTCTGGGTTTCAACTCCTTCTTCAAGTGATACGGAATATCTTGAAATCTGGACTTCTGAAACAGGTGACTATCTCGACCCCACGAGCACTTCTTCAACTCGCAACGGAAACTTCCGCAAGCAAGCTCCGAAGAGCAAGGTTGGTAGCGAAGCATGGGAAGAAATCTCATATAAACTTTCTGCCAAAGATAAATACTTTGCCCTGAGATATTCTTCTTACGATGGCATCGCAATCCTTCTTGACGACATCACCTTCACTCCCGCTCAGAAACTCGCTTACGACATCGACCACTATTCAGTTTATCGTGTTGATGACAGCGGCGAACCGGTATTGGTAGCCGATGACCTCAAGACTCCCGGATTCACCGATAAGACTTGGGATTCAACCAAGGTAGCCACTTATTATGTGCTCGCTCACGCCAATTATGACAATCGTGTGATTGCCGGTGCCAAATCAAATCTTGTTCGCATTGCCGCTACCGGTGTTGACAACATCTCCGACACTCAGGCAATTTACTCAGGTAAGGGTGAAATCAGGGTTGACGGCTTCGAAGGTGAAAACATCACAATCACTGCTGCTGACGGCAAAGTTATGGTGAACACCAACGTAAGATCTGCTCAAGCTCACTATTCAGTTGCAGCCGGTATCTACGTAGTAACTTGTGGCGACGTAACAAGAAAAGTTGTGGTAAGATAATTTCAAACCTTATATAATCTGACTTTAATTAGTCTTAATAAAAAAAGATTTCGCCTACCGGCGAAATCTTTTTTTTGTTTTTCAACATATTTTTGTAACTTTGTGTTGCATACTATATCTAATCTTTCTCGACTCTCCGCTCCTTTCCAATTTTTGGACTTTATTAACTGATTTTCATGTTTTCTCACATAATATATTACTCCGTCATTTGCGGCATGATTATTTTGGCTTGCATCGTATTCATGGTGTTGCAAAAAATCACCCCCGGATATGGAGTAACCTACGACCGGAAATGGGGTTCGTCGATCAATAATCGTCTCGGATGGGTGCTGATGGAAGCCCCCGTGTTCATAGCGATGTTGCTTATGTGGATTTTCGCCCCGGCAGCCCGGCGCTTAAACCCTGCCATCTGCGTCATGACTTCCCTCTTCCTCCTCCATTATTTTCAGCGCTCCTTCATCTTCCCCATGCTCATTAAGGGGAAGTCAAAAATGCCCTTATCCATAATCCTCTCCGGAGTTACTTTCAATCTGCTCAATGCCTATATGATCGGAGGATGGTTTTTTTATCTGAATCCTCCCACTGAAATTTATTCCGTTGCATGGCTCTATTCCCCACTCTTTATCTTGGGAACAGTGATATTTTTCATCGGAATGGGAATCAATATTTATTCCGACCATATTATCAGAAAACTTCGCAAGCCCGGAGATACTAACCATTATATCCCGAAAGNGGGTATGTTCAGATATGTTNCNTCNGCAAATTANTTGGGAGAATTNACNGAATGGGTGNGATTCGNNTATTCTGACATGGNGTCTTNNNNGATTGGTGTTTGCTGTCTGGACTTTCGCCAATCTCGCTCCAAGAGCAAAAGCGACCCACAAACGATATCTCGAAAAATTCGGATCTGAATATAAAAATCTGAATCGAAAATATATTCTCCCCTTTCTCTATTAATAGAATTTAATTTCTATCTCTCCAACGTTAGATATAAAATTTATTGATATGTCTCTTTTTACCCCGGCTAAAATAGGACCCGTCACTTTGCGCAACCGCACCATCCGCTCGGCTGCCTTCGAAGGAATGGGCAAAAATAATAATCCCACCCCTCAATTGCGTGATTATCATTTCAGCGTGGCTGAAGGGGGTGTGGGAATGACGACTCTTGCATACGCCGGCGTCTGCCGCTCCGCCTTATCGTTTGAATCTCAGCTCTGGCTTCGCCCGGAAATCATCACTTCCCTGCGCGAAATCACCGACGGCATCCATCAGCGTNGAGCAAAAGCCTCCATTCAAATAGGTCATTGCGGCAATATGACGCATATCAAAACCGCCGGAGGAATCCCCGTTGCTCCCAACACCGGATTCAACCTATATNCTCCCACAATCTGCCGCGGCTTAAAANAAGATGAACTCAAGCAACTCGCCAAAGACTTCGGCGTAGCTGTCAACACAGCCCGCGATGCCGGTTTCGACTGCGTGGAAGTACACTCGGGACACGGCTATCTCATTTCTCAGTTCCTGTCGCCATATACTAATCATCGCCGCGATGAATTCGGCGGCTCGCTGGAAAACAGAATGCACTTCATGCATCTTTGTCTTGATGAGGTGATGAAGCAAGCCGGCTCAGACATGGGGGTGATAGTCAAAACAAATATGCGCGATGGCTTCAAAGGGGGGCTCGAAATAGATGATTGCATCACGATTGCCAAAGAGATAGAGAAACATGGCGTACATGCCATGGTGCTCTCCGGAGGATTTGTCAGCAAAGCCCCAATGTATGTGATGCGTGGAGAAATGCCTATCTTCACCATGACTCATTATATGAAGCAGTTGTGGCTGAAATATGGAGTCAGGATGGTGGGGAAATACATGATTCCCAAAGAGAAATTTACCCCTCTCTATTTTCTGGAGGATGCAAAAGTTTTCCGCAAGGAACTCAATCTGCCACTCATCTACGTAGGAGGTGTAATCGACCGTCAGGGAGCAGACAAAGTTATGGATGAAGGTTTCGAATTTGTCCAGATGGGACGCGCACTTCTCAATGAGCCCGATTTCGTCAACAAAATGAAAGCAGACCTCAATCATCGCTGTGGATGCGACCATGTCAATTATTGCATCGCCAGAATGTATTCAAAAGATATGGCTTGTCACAAACACCTCTCCGAACCTCTCCCTAAAGGGATTCAAAAAGAGATAGAAAAGATTAAGGCAAGAGGTTAATAACTCATTT
>WFLX010175778.1_pt1 | contig 12106 bp, 15 predicted proteins | sample 4967041 | NCBI WGS metagenome assembly WFLX01 (sample SAMN12857096, study PRJNA449069) | gut metagenome | isolation source: stool from male and female vole | host: Microtus ochrogaster | place: USA:Florida | collected 2017 | reverse complement strand
GGTCACCACGGCATTTCCCACGCCGAAGGTATATGCCTTGAAGATAATGCCGGTATAGTATTTATATTTGCTCAGCATTCCGAGGTCAAAGGATATGTAATCCTCCACTTCGTAGAGCTTTAAGACTTCATAAAGCTTCTCAAGGCGCTCTATCGCCGCCTGTGAACGGGGATTTTTTACCATTGCTTTCGCCTCCGGCAGGGAAACCATATTGCCAAACATATCCGCAACCTTTAATAAAATACTGCGGTACGGCTCTGCCACTCCTCTCTCATTCAAAAGCTCCTCCGTGGCAAAATAATTCTTTCCCGAGATACAGGCGCGCAGGTCAAGCTCCGTCTCCTCGTCAAGACCTGCCTCCTCACAAAGCCCTTTAAAATATTCTACTTCGCCTATGCTCACCTGAAATCTCGTAAGCCCAATGCCCTTAAGCGCTTCGATAACAAGACTGATCATCTCGGCGTCAGTCTCCACCCCGGAGTCGTTAATCAGTTCAACACCCATCTGAGTCACTTCCTTGAGCTTTCCCTGTAAATTAGAGGTGTTGGTAAAGGTATTTNCTANGTAGGTANNNCGGNTNGGCGCCATTTCCTCCATAAAATACTTGCTCACACAGCGNGCAANTGACGGANTAAAATCAGGNCGGANTACCAANGTATTTCCCNCNTTGNCAAAGAANTTGTAAAGCTCCTTGCTGGGGGTAGTTCCTATCTCCTTTGAAAAAACATCGAAAAACTCAAAGGTAGGAGTCTGGATATCCTCATATCCGTAGCTGCCTATGATTTCATGCACTTTATTTTCCACATATAATTTTCTTGCATATTCCCTGCCGTAAATATCCCTCACGCCTTCCGGCGTATGTAATAATTTCTTGCCCATAATGTAGGTTTTAAATCCTTTCTTGCAATTGGCGGTAAGGGAACAACATCCCTGCCTATAAGCTTTTATATGTTGCTATACTATAGAGCGTTCACTTTATCAAAGTAACGTGCTACCATGATAGCAAACTAAACTATTTAGTAAATATATCAAAAGAAGGAAACACTGTCAAGCTAATCTTCCCTATCCTCCAAATCTTTTTTTAAAATATCCAAATAAGGAACAAGAATTCCATGTTTTTGGGGAAGAATGTATTCGGGGTTCAACTCCTCATAGCGGAAGCTTTTTCTTCCTCCCTCTCTGGCACGCTTCCAGAAATACAGCAGCATTTCATAGGGCAGATAATATAAAATGTCCTTGTGGGTGTAATAAATCAAGAAAAAGGCAATTCCTTTTTGAGCCTCAANTTTTCCCATGAAATCCACCTGATGCTCATGAATATTCTGTAAGGAAAAGGTGTCTGTGGCACATTCCTTAGCGTCAAAGCACACGGGAATCCCCTGCACGGCGCCGATGTAATCCACCGTACTCTTCTGCTCAAAATAAGCAAGAGTAATCTGGTGATGCTCCTTGTCCATTTTAATAGGAGTAATGGGGGTAGGAACCTTCTGAATCAGGGCAAGCCCGTTCTCCGCATATTTATCGTTTGTTCTGTTGATCATATCTTCCAGGGTGGAGCCTCGAAGACCTCTGGAGTTCCATGTAGCCATAAATTTCTCCCTAATTTGTATGTTGTTATCAAGGGATTAGTTGTTTATAGTATCACTTCCCTTGATATTGCCTTTAACCGTCTATGAAAGTTTANGGGCATTTTGTATTTTTGTAAAAAGCCCAGGACAGGGCGCCGTAATTTTCTGACCGCTTAAGGGCGTAAGGACGCTGTTTTCCTGCGGAAATTCCACGCGATATGCATGTAAAAGCTGATTGCGCAGCTTGAAGTTTCCTCTGAAAAATTGATTTTGCTTTCTATTTCCATACTTATTATCGCCAATCAGCGGATGTCCTATGTCGGCAAGGTGGGCACGAATCTGATGGGTTTTCCCGGTAATCAGCTCCACCTCCAGAAGAGTAAAGCTTCCGCCGCCGTCCAGACGGCAGTTTTTTAAGGGGGTGTATTTCGTGTAAATAAAATCGCTGATTTTTTCCTGTTCTAAAGGCGCTTTCGGCGTGATACTCACCTTATTCGAATCACTATCCTTTACCAGATACCCCTTTAAATACGCACTCTCTGAAAGTGTGCCCACACATATGGTACGGTAAAATTTCCGCAGAGTCCGTTCCTTAATTGCATGGCTAAGCGTCTGAGAACCGGCAAGTGACTTCCCGCATAGCACAATACCGCTTGTATTGCGGTCCAAACGGTTACAGACGGAGGGGCGAAAGCTTTGCAGTTCCTCCTCCGCTATCGCATTGGAAGCAAGCAGATGGCCCACCAGCCATTCGTTCAGGCTCAGGTCGCCGGGCGCTGCCTTTTGGGTAAGCATACCCACAGGCTTGTTCAATATCAAGATATTTTCGTCTTCATATAAAATGTCAACATCTGAAAGCTTCTCATAGGCAAGCCTATATTCTGTCAAGCCGTTCGTAAACAGAGAACTGTTTTGTTGTTCCATAGGCTTCGAAGCTGCCTGTTTGTGATGGTTATATTTGGGGTCTGCAAATCTCTGCCCCTTAAATTTGAGGAAGGTCTCCTCGGAAAAANAGAAATNCACCTCATCACCGAGGGAGAGAAGCTCTTTNCCTTCTGCTTTTTTTCCATTAAGGGTAATGTTTTTCTTCCGNAGCATTTTATAAAGAAAGCTTGTGCCCGCCTCGGGCAGATATTTATGCAAAAACTTGTCAAGGCGCTGTCCTGCCTGATTTTTACCGATGATTACTGACTGCATTACTGACTCCTTCGAGTTTATCCTCACTTCTTATTTCAAAGCTTAAATTGGTGGCATCACCTTCTAAAAAATTAATGTAAGGAGCTGCTTTACGCGCCCATATCGTGTTCATAAATCAGTTACTTTCTCTATGAAATATTTTAATAGTTCTACCTTTGTCTGATAATCATACAAAGCATTTATTGTTCCTTTTACTTGTTCTTCCCCCAATCTAATTTCTTCATCGTCAGATACCTCTATTCCCAGAGCACGTTTGACATTATATTCCAGCCATCCTAACATACCGGCATAGCTTCCNGCAAACACNTTNTCCCACTCAACNTTTNTTAAACTCACATGTNTCCNATAGGCTTCTATTATAGTATCAAAATACTCTTTATAAAGNCTTCCNTTNCCATCATCTGCCCAATAATTNACAACTTCTAANAGTTCTTGATATGGATTAACATATCCGGCTGCTTCCCAATCAATAATGAATGGATTGATTCCATCCCAAATTACATTTTTAGGATCCAAATCTCTATGGCTTATAACCATATTTTTCGTAAGCATATCTTGCGCATCACATGCTGCTCTATTCCATGCAACAATATCCTTCATTGATTTCTCATATTGGGAAAANCATAACCCAGCCTGTGCTTCCTGCTTCTTTGCCATTTGCAAATATTTGTTCCACTCATACATCGGCTCACCACCTTCTTCTGCTTTTACCTCATCAAGAACGATATTTAACCGATGCATCTTTCCTAAAATGTCACCTATGATTTCGCAATGCTTTTTACTGATATCCTGTGGGAAAACAGATTTCCCTTCCACCCATTGAAAAATCATATAATGCTGCCTATTTATTTCATGGATTTGCCTACCATGTATCTTACATGACGAAACTGCCGGAATACTGCTGCTAAAAATGGTAGCTATTTTTTCGGAATTTATAGTATTGTTCAGCGCATAAGGTCTTTTCATAATTTCATTATTAAGCGCTTTAACTGCAAATACTCCTTTTGACGTAGTTACGCAATACATTTTATGCAGTAAACCACCTTTAACTTCTTTTGGCGCTTCAATCAACTCTCCCAAATTGAGAAATTCCATTAATTTATTAATTTGCATTTATTATATTTCCTTCCTAATTTGGAATTTATCAAATTACACAAGGAAATTCTCCGACTTAAAGTTACTGTAATACCTGCCTTTTTCAGCCGTAAATTTCAGGACACAATAATCAGGGTCCGTTACTCCCCCTTTATAATACATGGTGTCGCCCGTCTGCCAGATGCGTTTCTTTACCTCGGGCGTTTCCAGCACCTCAACCGTGCCTATTAGGCTGACGCCTCGAAAAAAGCGCCTGTCAACAAAATAGACGCTTGCTTTATTGTTTTCACGGAAAAATTTAACTTTGTCGGAGGATGTGTTGGTGGAAAACCAAAGAGTTTTTATACCCTCCCGCTTTCTTGGCTTTAACATGGCTTTTGTAATGGGATAACCTTCATTGTCAACATAGCTGATAAAGCTTGTGCCTGCCTTGTCAATCATTTTTCCGATAGTTTCCTCGGGATTTCGCAACATTATATTTTCCTCCGTGTATTTTCAATTTTTATATTTTGCAATATTGAAATTATACCATAATTTCGTGCGCTTTAGCGCACTTGGAATCANAAATTGAAACAACGCCCTTTTGCTTCAATATTATAGCATATTTCTATTTTTATCACAATTCAAAAAAACTCATTTTATGGCGCGTGTGACAAAATAGCATGACCTTAAAATCAACCTGCAATTGCTTTAAAAATGGCATTAAGATTATAAACTTACGCTTTTTAAAGTATTGATGATACCCTCTGTATTTCCCTCTTCCGCCGCAAGGGCTTTCAACTGCTCCAGCCGTTCCGTATATTTGTTCAAATCAATGAAAATTTTTACTGAGGTGTCACGGAAATTATCCGCCTTTAATATGCCGTCAATATGTTTGTAGAAAGCCTGCTCATCAAATTTATCATCCTGAGTAAAGCCGCAAATCGTATTGCCCTTCACCATAATATGCGAAACCTGAAAATTCTTGTCATAGGAAGTAAATACCATATCATACAGCCCTGACAGCTCTTTGCCGTGCTGTTCGATTTTGTCGGCGGCATCATCACTGCAGCCCTGATATCGCAAAAACATAATCATACCCACCGCACTTTTGCAGGCAGGCAGACAGCCCAGTACAGCCACCACGGTGAGCAGGTTTAAACGGCTTTTCGTGGCAATCCATCCTGCCGCAAACAAGGACAGGGAAATGACAAAGTATAGAACGGTGCGCATGATTTCATACTTTTTCTGTGACTTTAAATAATTACGGGTTCCCTTATATTTTTCTGTGGAAAACATTCTTAATATTTGCATTGTAAAGCTCCGTTTCTGTTATATGAATTGATTTCAGTTAAATTTTTTCCTGCCTATATATCTGCATACCCTGCGATAATAGTCCGTATATTCCCTGCCAAATACATCGGTAAGATACTTCTCTTCCTGCAATATTTGCAAATGTAGCATAATTATGGCAAAAGCCGAGAAAATTAACAATACCCAGTTAAAGAATAGACAAAGTATCCCCAGATACACACAATCAAATCCCAGAAACGCAGGATTTCTGCTGATTTGGTAAATCCCCTTTGTTACCATTTCCGTCCTGTCTTTTGTTGCAAGTCCTGCTCTCCAGCTGTCCTTCATGGTTACAACCGCAATGACAAAGACAATATCTCCCGCACTTCCCAATACGATACCTAAAATAATGACGAATGTGGGAAGCTTAGGGCTGGCAACAAAAATGCTGACAACTTCAACCAAAACCACAGAGTAGGTTGCCATTTTCAAAAGCAACTCTGTATAATAAATCCTATCTCTATTCTTACCCCTCGCAATCTGGTCTGTCTGTATACCTTTCCGTCTCTGCATTATCATTTTTCCAAGATAGACAATATAAAATATAAGCAAAATAAGTATGCCTATAAGCTTCATATAACTCCTCCGCACTTTATTTCCCTAAAAAGTCAAATCCCTCATTGAAAAGGGCATCCATGCCTGTAGCGCTTGGCATATGTCCGCTGTTTTTTACTAACAGACATTTCAGATTTTTATTTCCGGCCTCTTCCACAAAATGGGAAACCGTTTTTGTGGAGGTTACAATATCCTTTTCTCCCTGTAAAATCAGATATGGTATCTTTGTTTCTCTTAATATTCCGGAAAGGTCAAGGCTCATCAGCTGGGTGAATAAGGACTTGTTTTTCTGATAGCCGTTTATAACGATTGCTTTAAAGTCGGCAAAAGAATAATCGGGACTGGTAATCAGCCCTTTCATAATATCGCCCATAGGTGTCTTCCCGCCGTTTTTTGCCTGATAACCTTCCGTATATTTCCTTATCCAGCCTGCCATCAGCTTGAATTCCTCAAAGGTGGGGGTATTCGACTGCATGATTTCAGAAAGTTTTTCTTTATATCTGCCGGGTATCCGGGAATTTTGCAGCGTCTCAAAAACCTCATCATTAAAAAATAGCTGCTTTAGTACCTGTCCGTAAACCACTACCCTATGTATCAGTTCAGGAACCGCACAGGCAGCCTTTGCTGCAAGAACGCTTCCCCATGAAACAGCAAAAATATTTAAGCTATTTTTCTGATAATCCTTCTTAAGCTGCTTTATCAGTTCAACAGTCATTTGGGCAAAGGTATCANTTGAAAAGNTGTCGTCTATGNGATANTTATTGATACCACAGCNCAACTGATCCCAGTATACCATGGTGAACTTTTCAGTTATTTCGGGAAACATTCNACGACACCCCTCACAAAAAGGAATAGGGGTTCCGGGTCCACCATGTAAAAAGAGAATCATAGGATTTGTCCGTTTTTTTCCCTCGATTAAAACCTTTTGCGGATAGCCGTTCAAGGTATATGTTTTCAATTCGGATATTTCATTTGAGGCAATAATCGCCTGACGTTTCTTGTTCATGGGTCTCCTTCCGTGAATCATTCTCCTGCTGTTTCGATTCCTTCTTTTTTGATACTAACACCATTTGCCCGGAATTCTGAGGAAATAATCAATATCTTCTATAAAGCCTATTTTTTCGTAAAAGCGCTTTGCTTTATCTGTCTGTACTGACCATTCCGAGCTTTTACAAGCATTCCTGCATCTTTGCACCAGCTCTTTTCCTATACCATGTCTCTGAAACTCCGGCAAAACAGCCAGATCTAAAATAATAGAACGAAAGTGTAAGTCACTGAGAACTCTTACGCATCCTACCAATTTTCCGTCGATCCATGCCGAAAAAACAAATGTCGAATTCAGGAAACCAATATTAAAATTTTTCAACATCTCTTGTGTTGTATCTGCCTTAGTCGTCCAGCCTACCGCAAGGAATAGCTCGTACAACTCCTCACAGGGTAAATCCTTTATGTTTTTGTATTCTACATTCATTTCAATAACATGCCTTTCCTTCCCATGTGGGAATAAACTAAAGTATGTAGGTTGAAAGAGTACTTTTTCTTTCAACTTTCCAAACCTGCTGTTTATTACAGAACAAACAATTATCTAAAAAAAGCAGTATCAAATACCTCCAATACCCTTAACTGTGCCCGTGTCAAATATTTCTTGTGAAATATTTTTGATAACTTCTCCGTCCTCGTGCACAACCGTACCATAAAAGTCTATAAAAACTGCTTTAACCATTTTTCAATTCCTTTTTGCATTATATGTGGTATTCTTCTTTAAGTATAGCATAATTCAGCCTGTCATGCATTTTCGCATTAAAATAGACAGCCCTTCTCTCTTTTCCTTCCANCANAANCCCNCATTTTTCAAGTGACCTTTGGGCACNGATGTTTACGTCTAATGTATTGGCAGTTATTCGTTCCATACCTAAGTATTGAAAGCCATAATGTAGNNTTAATTTTAATGCCTGCTGTCCNNAACCCTTAGANCGATNCTCANNCTTGGCAATTCCCATTCCCATGCTGCATTTTCGATTAACCCTGTCAATATTCTGCAGCGCTACGTCACCTATCACACTGCCGTTATTCAGAAAGATTCCCAGACGAACGTTTACATCCCCTTGAAGTTTTTGAATTTCTTCAAACCAGCCAGCAGCTTTCTCGTCCGAATGACCGATGCTTAATTCTTCCGTGGGATTGTCAAAATCATATTCAAAATCATTCCATATGGTTTTGCAGTCTTCGCGTTCCAAAAGAGCCAGATAGATGTCATTTCCTTGTAATTTTAACATATGTATCCTCCATGTCCGATTTTTCTCGGACTTTTACTTAGTGATTTAAGATTTATTGTTAATTCGGAAAATCCTTTCGAGGGTAGCTGATATCATCACTCCATGTAAGGACTTCATTTCCACCAATATTTTTTGTCTCGTAAAACAATACATTGTGCCCTTCCTATTGTCATTCTGTCCTCCAAATCTTAAACGAACAGTTATTTATCCAAGTGTCTCAAGAGCTAACTCTCGTTTTTTCATCGCTTTGCCCTCATAAGTAATCTGATAAGCCTTCGCATCCTCCCTTGAACGTATATAAGAAATCCTTCCGTCCTTTTCAACAAATGCGGTTTCACTATCCATAGCTAGTCCTAACAGCCCTGTCTCTTTTAACATTTCGTCAAAGCTGTCTCTTCCTTCTTCGTTGTAATGAGGGCAGAATGCAAAATGATGAATAATAAATCTCCAATAACTTATGGTCTAATCCAAAGCTTTTCCATGTGTTCATCATGGCGACCGTATCTCCGCCGCCCACATAAATAATATCGGCTTCGGCAAGCATACCGTCAATTTCATCCTCTTTATAAGTCTCCTTTGTGAGAGAAAGATATTTCACCAAACAGCCTAATTTTGTAAAAGTAGTTTTAATGCTTTCAATATAGTCCTCTGAATCACCGCTTGCAGTTCCGATAAAAAGCAAATCAGGATTCTCTTTTTGGGAAAGCATAATCATAAATTTGTTAATGCTTTCCGTAGTTTGCAGGTCACCGCCTGCTATGGCAACAATTCTTCCCATGGATAGAACCTCCCGCATCATAGCCACAGGGATTTTGCCATGGATAATGTGGTAATTATATCATCTATAAGGATTTTTGGCAAATTCAGGATTGTAATTTGATGATTTTTAAGAAATATTAGCTGTTATATTTTGTTATTAAAATGTCTATGTAAACGCTGTCTTTGATACAATTCGATTTTGCCCCATAGGGGGAGGGTTCAAACTGGCAATATTAGAAATAGCACGGTGGAAATATTCATATTTGAGTGGTATAATGAATTCATCTAATCGGGATTTGCAGGAGGATAATTTTTTGAAACAATATATTGTGGATGCTTTTACAAATAAGATATTTAGCGGTAATCCGGCTGCTGTTTGTGTTATGGATAAATGGCCAGAAGAAAAATGGCTGATGCAGCTTGCGGCAGAAAACAATTTATCTGAAACAGCATTTATCGTTAAAGAAGATGCAGGCTATCATCTTCGTTGGTTTACACCCGGAACAGAGGTTGAACTATGTGGCCATGCTACATTGGCATCAGCTTTTGTAATTTTGAATTATTATGATCAGGGAACATCGCAGGTAGAGTTCAATACTTTAAGTGGTACACTTACAGTTGTTCGTAAAGGTAGTCTGTATGAGATGGATTTCCCGACCTACGAGTTAAAAGAGATTCCGGTTACAGATGATATGGAAGCAGCTTTTGGTAGTCGTCCCATCAAAGCAGTTTTAGGTCTTGATCTGGTTTGTGTGTTTGAAAACGAAGAAATTGTTGGGAGCATGAATCCAGANCNNAGTATGCTNATGNAGATTGNTGGCAGAATTCAAAATGCCACAGCAAAGGGTATAAATACAGATTGTGTTTCCCGTAGTTTTTGCCCAAAACTCGCTATATCAGAAGACCCTGTCTGCGGCTCAGCTCATTGTCAAATTGCTGATTATTGGTCAAAAGAGCTAAATAAAGACACTATCATCGCTTATCAGGCATCGAAACGTAGCGGTATACTTCATTGCCATATATCAGGAAATGGTCGAATTCAAATTAGTGGCGAAGCTATACTATTTGCAATTTCAGAAATACAGGCATGACTGACAATTTCAAATTTATCCATCGACAAAATATCCCCTGTCGGCGTATTCGCCACAGGGGATTAACACTTTGATTTCCGTACCATCCTTAAAGGTAAAGCAGATATCTTCTTTATTAAAAACTGTGACAAAATCAATTAGGCGGTAAACGATTATCTATCCCTTCAACAACGTCATTACTTTCAGCAGTATCCCGTGAGGCATAAGCTTTGTAAGCACCCAAAAAGCCTGAATAGGCAGGCTGCAGACGGACATGGCACGCCTATGGTAGGAATCACGAAGAGCCAAAGAAACTACCTGTTCGGGCATTACCATAGTGTACTTTTTGACGGACAAGGTTGTTCCTGTTTTCTCCGCAATATCAAAAAACGGAGTGTCCACGGGCCCCGGACAGACTGCAGTGACATAAATGCCCTTCTCCTTTAACTCCTCGCCCAAGGCTCTGGAAAAGCTGAGCACATAGGATTTGGTTGCCGCATAAACCGCAAAATCAAGCTGAGGGAGAAATGCCGCACTGGAGGCAAGCTGAATGATACGGCTGTTTTTCTGCATGTAGGGTATGATTCGGTGAGTAATGTTGGTAAGCGCCTCGCAGTTTAGGCGGATCATGCCAAGTGCCTCCTCTCTGTCCTGCCCTGCAAAAGGACCCATCAGGCCATATCCGGCGCAGTTAATCAGTATACAGACCTTAGCGTCCTTCTCTGTAAGGGTATCCTCCAAGCGCTCCAGCTGCGCATCCTTGGTAATATCCATGGCAAGGATTCTGGTGGGATGATTTAGCTCCTTTGCAAGCGCTTTCAGCTTATCCTTGCTTCTGGCAATCAGCCAAAACTCATCTATGTTTGTAAAATAATCGTCCATTTGAAGGGCAAATTCCCTGCCGATACCGGAGGAAGCTCCTGTGATAATAACAATTTTCATAGATTCCCTCATTTCTGCGCTGCTTTTTGAGCATCTCAAGTCTGCAATGCAGCGCAGGCATAAACTTGAGCGTGAAAAATTTATCTTTCACTTTTTTCTGATATATTTTTATGTCACATTACAAGCCTTTGAGATTTCCTTAAGGCAAATTTATTTTCTCGTATTTCAGCCCTTCTTCTTGTGTACGTTTCGGATTGTCTTTTTCTTGGATGGGTGTTCTTTTCCCCTGACGCCTGCGTTCTTCTGTCTACCGTTCCCCTTTGTGAAAACATGTTGCTCTCCCGCAAGTCTTTTAGAACGTATCAGGCATTTTTTGTCAAAGCCTATTAAATCCGTTCGCCCGGATTGAGTAAGCGCCTCATATACCAAGTCATAATTCTTAGGATTGCGGTATTGGATAAGGGCTCGCTGCATAGCCTTCTCATGGGGATTGCGGCACACATAGACATGCTTCATGTTCCTTGGGTCAAGCCCCGTATAGTACATTACCGTGGACAGGGTAGAGGGTGTGGGGTAAAAATCCTGCACCTGTTCAGGCATATAGCCTAAATCTCTTAAGTACTCCGCCAGCTCTATTGCCTCTTTCAGTGTGGAGCCCGGATGCGAGCTCATCAGGTAGGGTACAAGGAACTGATTTTTATTTAATTCCCTGTTTAGCTTATTGTACTTTGCCACAAAGCGCTCGTATACGGCATTCTTCGGTTTGCCCAGAAGCCGCAGCACGGAATCGGAAATATGCTCCGGCGCCACCTTGAGCTGCCCGCTCACATGATGCGCCACCAGCTCCCTGAAAAAGGTATCGTCCGCATCCGCCAAAAGATAGTCAAAGCGAATACCGGAACGGATAAACACTTTTTTTACTCCCGGAAGGGCGCGTAGCTTCCTTAAAAGCGCTAGATAATCGGAGTGGTCGGCTTTCAAATTCCGGCAGGGTTCGGGGAAAAGGCACTGCTTATTCTTACAAACGCCGCATGTGAGCTGCTTTTCGCAGGAGGGCTGCCTGAAATTGGCGGTAGGTCCTCCTACATCATGTATATAACCCTTAAAATCAGGGTCTCTTATTAAAAGCTCCGCCTCCTTTAAAATGGATTCGTGGCTTCGCACCTGAATGGTTCTGCCCTGATGGAAGGTAAGGGCGCAGAAGCTGCAGCCCCCGAAGCACCCTCTGTTGCTGATCAGGGAAAATTTGATTTCCGCAATGGCGGGAACCCCTCCCATTTTCTCGTAGGAGGGATGATAGGTGCGCATGTAGGGCAGGTCATACACGGTGTCCATTTCCTGCGTTGTCAGGGGCTGCTGCGGCGGGTTCTGC
>WFLX010099916.1_pt1 | contig 12106 bp, 10 predicted proteins | sample 4967041 | NCBI WGS metagenome assembly WFLX01 (sample SAMN12857096, study PRJNA449069) | gut metagenome | isolation source: stool from male and female vole | host: Microtus ochrogaster | place: USA:Florida | collected 2017 | reverse complement strand
ACCGGTACTGCTATGACAGAGGCTGGCGAGTTCTACGATATCTACAAGATGGAGGTAGTGGAGATTCCTACTAACCGACCTGTGATAAGAAACGACCAGAAAGACCGTGTCTATCGCACCAAGAAAGATAAATATAATGCAGTGATCAAAGAAGTAGAGGATATGGTGGCGCAGGGTCGTCCAGTGCTCGTCGGTACTACTTCTGTGGAAATATCAGAGCTTCTGAGCCGTATGCTTCAGATGCGTAAGATTCCTCATCAGGTGCTTAATGCCAAGCTTCACCAGAAGGAGGCGGATATCGTTGCGCAGGCAGGTAAGACAGGTACTGTGACTATTGCCACCAACATGGCGGGTCGTGGTACTGATATCAAGCTTACTCCCGAGGTTAAGGAGGCTGGCGGTCTTGCTATCATAGGCACCGAACGTCATGAATCGCGTCGTGTCGACAGGCAGTTACGTGGCCGTGCAGGACGTCAGGGAGACCCGGGTAGCTCAGTTTTCTTCGTTTCATTTGAAGACAATCTCATGCGTCTTTTCGCAGGCGAGAGAATATTCAAGATGCTCGACAAGATGGGATTCCAGGAAGGGGAGATGCTTGAGTCGAAGATGCTCACCACTTCTATCGAAAAGGCTCAAAAAAGAGTCGAGGAGAATAACTTCGGAATCCGTAAGCGCCTTGTGGAATATGACGATGTGATGAACGCTCAGCGTACTGCCATATATGGAAAGCGTCAGAATGCCCTTAAAGGTGAGCGCATTGGCACTGATATCGCCAATATGATCTATGACGTTGCGCAAGGTATTGCCGACATGGGGTATGACTATAGCGATTTTGCTATGGAAGTCCGCAAGACTCTCGCTATAGATCTTCCTTTCACTGAGGAGGAGTATCGCAAGGCAGACAAGACTGAAATCACTAATCGCCTTGCAGACGAGGCTCTCTCTGCATATTATCGTAACCGCGATAAGATAGCTTCCGCTGCAATGCCCTACATAAAGGAATTTGTTGAGGAGCGTGGTGCTTCAGGAGTCGTAGGAGTGCCGGTGACGGATGGCCGCAGATTCTTTAACATACGTTGCGACCTTCAGGAAGCTTACGACAATCAGTGCCGTCCCATTGTGAAAGGGTGGGAGAAAGCTGTATTGCTTCAGGCAATTGACAATTCATGGCAGGAGCAGCTCCGCGATCTTGATGAACTGCGCAAATCGGTTCAGAATGCAAGCTACGAGCAGAAAGATCCTCTCGTAATATATAAACTTGAGGCTTACGGGCTGTGGAAGAATATGCTTGAAGATATGAACACCAAGGCAGTTGCAACTCTTATGCGTGGCAAGCTGGCGGCTCCCGACTATGAGGAGACAAAGGCCCTGCAAGAGGCTCAGTTGGCTGCCCAGCAGCAACAGGCGCAAGCTATGCAGGCACGCCGTAATGTGCAGGCAGCAACTTATTCGCGCACTCAAGAGATTCGTCAGGAATATGGAGCTCCGGCAGGTGCCAATCCGTATGCCGGATATTCTACAACCCGTGAGACTTATGAAGGTGAGAATGCTCAGCGTCAGGCAGCCCAGAATGTCAACCGTCAGCAGCAGCCTGCGCGTCAGCCAATAAAGGCTCAGCCCAAGGTTGGTAGGAATGACCCATGTCCTTGCGGAAGCGGTAAGAAATACAAGAATTGCCACGGTAAAAACCTCTAAAAATGGAAAAAGAATATTATATCGTTGTTGATGATGACAGAATCGCTCCCCTTTCAATCGCACAATTATCTGAGAGAGGCATCGAGCCATCAACGTTGGTGTGGACTTCAGGGCTTGCCGACTGGACCAGGGCAGACTGTATTCCTGAACTTTCAATTCTTTTGGCTAATAGAATTCATGTCGACAATCAGGAATCGGCATTCGGAGTCTATACTCAAAAGGAGGAATACGGACAGCGTCCATGGCAGCAGCAACAGCAGCAACAGCAACAGTCGTATGGCGCTTACAATGGAGTGAACCCAAACCGTATGAATAGCTACCAACCTCAGTCATCGGTCAATTGGAAAACTCTGTCTATTGTGGCTACAATTTGTGGTTTCCTTTTCTCCTGCATAGGTGGTATCATAGGCATCTTTGCCATTCTTCAGGCAAATAATGCTGAAAATGCAATGAGAATGGGTGATGATCTGACAGCCCAGAATAACTGGTCTACTTGTAAGACTTTGACTATAATCTCTTTTGTGCTGACAGGTTTAGGACTGATAGCTAATATTGCGTTCCTCTCTAATATGAAGGAACTTATTTCATTAGGATTATATCAGGGATGAAATATTTCGCTATGATAGACGGGCATCAGTATGGCCCTATGGAACTTGACGACATGGTGAGGGAAGGTGTGCGCCCGGATACCTATGTGTGGTGTAAAGGAATGGACGATTGGTGCATGGCATCAGACGTTCCCGACATCTGCCGTTATTTCCGTCAGCGCTTGTCTGGTACTCTCCCTTCACAGAAAATTTCATGGCAACAGGCTGAGGCCCAACGTATGGCGGCAGATGAATTCGAGCAGGAGCAGCTTCTTAATCAGTTGCCCCCCATGGCAAGACGCATTGTCAGGAAATCGGGCGTCAGGCTCACTAAGGAAAACTTTCCCGAGCCCCAGCAACAGCAATATCCTAAAGGGCTGCCTATCATCCTGTATGTGATATGTCTGATTGTGATTCTTCTCGGATTCTTCCTGCTCCGCTAATTTCGGTCAATAAATAAGGATGCATTCGGAAGCATCCTATGCCAATAAAAAAAGAGGGTCGCTAACACAGCGGCCCTCTCTCACGATTCCACTATAAACTATATCTAACTAAACTTAAAACCGCATTCTCACTTTCTCACGAAACCGGAATGCATCGCCATATTGCTTTTTGTATCATTCTAACACGTTCACATGCCAAATGGTTGGGTTTCCGACACTTTTTAACATTGTGAAATATTTTAACGGAATTGCCTTATTCCGGGCATCCAATCAAAACCAGCAGCCTCCAAAGTGGCTCTTAGGGAATCTTCATCAATATTATAGGCGGAGCAGAAGTCTTCCAACGTGCGATATTCGTCGCGAAGCTTCATGTTGACAAAGCTCATCAGCATTGCCGGGTCTTTTGGTAAAATTTCCATAGTGTAAATTTCTATAGTTTTTTTAATTAAATTTTTGGAGCGATAAAGTTTTTTTATTATCTTCGCATCAATGAAAAAACATATTGCTATATTGATTTGTTTTGTAGCCGGATTTTTCGTCCAGGCTTACTCTTGTACGAGCGCAATAATAGGCGCGGAACTCAATCCTTACGGACGTCCGTTGTTGTGGAAACATAGAGATACTTCAGCTATAGACAATAAGGTGGAATATGTTGCTCCCGGTCCGGAAGGATATGGATACACAGGCCTTTTCAATGCTTCTGACCGTAACCTGAAAGAATGTTGGACCGGTTTCAATAGCGAAGGGTTCGCTATTATGAACACAGCCTCGTACAACATCAAGGACGATAATGTTTCGCAAAAGAAAATGGATAAGGAAGGATTCCTGATGACAAAGGCTCTGCGCACATGTGTCACAGTGGATGACTTTGCCCGGCTACTCGAAAAACTTCCAAGACCGATGGGTGTGGAAGCCAATTTCGGGGTAATAGATGCCACGGGCGCCGGTGCCTATTTTGAAACAAATAATGATTCGTATATCAGAATCAATTTGGAAGACTCCCCTGATCATATACTTGTACGAACCAACTATAGCCACAATGGCCGTCCGGAGGAAGGATACGGCTTTATACGCGAGGCTAACGCACTTCATCTGCTGCAACCGGCAGTCGAGAAAAAGGAAATTACTCCTGAATTCCTTACGGAGACTCTGTCAAGGTCATTTTATCATAGTCTAATAGGTAAGGATATGGCGGAAGGAGTGGAAGATGGCTGGATAATTGATCAGGACTTTATTCCACGTTATAAATCATGTGCAACTATAGTGATTGAAGGATGCGTTCCATCCGGGAAGTCTGATGTAAAACCTTCGGGAAAGGATTATGTGATGTGGACCGGCCTCGGGTATCCTCCATGTGCTGATATATATCCGGTGACAGAAGGCAGAAACGGAGTGCATCCTGATTTGAAGNGCATTCAGNAAAATGGACNTTCTNAGGNCTCAGACANTTCGAAAANACGTCGCGNCGNAGTATTCCCGAGGAGATATGATAATGGTGACAAATATATCCGACTGTCGGCACTTCGCAATGCAGAAGGAACCGGATATCTACAGATAATACCTAAACAAAACCTTATAATTTATCAAAATTTTCGTAGCCAGAAGTCATCTGAATAAATAAATGACTTCCCGACTTAATATCATGGAAACTATAACCCCCTTTACTGTAAGCAGAGGAATCATTTTCAAAACATTGCTTGTCACTCCGTCGACCGGATGGCCAATCTGGGCTGTTCTTTTTGTCGGGCTTGTCTTGCTGGCGTTCGGTTGCTTTTTTGACCTTCGATATTTCGTCTTCGGACTTATTGTTTGCTGCACTATTGTGCCGACGATTGCTCTATTCAGGTTTGTCAACTTCATGCTTGGTTCTGAGATGGTGGCGAATCTGTTGAACCACACAGTCGAACGTAGGCCAACCAGTTACTTGATCCATATCTTTCGTCCTGCCGACAAAACAAATCCTGTGGAGGAAGATAAGACATGGGTGGAAAGTGGACGTCTGACAATATTCGAACATAACGTAGTGAAGAGAAGTTTCACAAGAGATTACGAAGTGCTTTTCCTTAAAGAATCACCACTGACTATCTTATATGTGCCAAGAAATTAAATGAGAATATTAAAGAATACAAATAGAAAATACTGTTTCATTATGGAGATGGAAGTTCGCGACTATGAACTTGATTGCGAACAGATCGTCAACAATGCCAACTATCTCCATTATATGGAGCATACCCGTCACAAATTTTGCAGCGATGCCGGTCTGTCGTTTGTGGAGATGCACAATCAAGGAATCGACGCGGTAGTGAGAAAAGTGGAGATAGAGTATATCTCTTCTTTGAGGGGAAATGAGACGTTCCTGTCTTGTCTTCGTCTTGAGAGGAAAGGTCCGAGATTCATCTTCCATCAAGATATAATGCGTCCGGGTGGAGAACTTGTTTGCCAAGGGCTTGTCAACGTGGTTGTCTTGAAAAATGGCAAACTTTCGCGTGGTGATGAACTTGCAAAAATCTTTGCAAAGTATATCAACTGAGAATGGATCACCATAGATTGCTTGGTATTGCTTTGTCATTTGTGCCCGGCATGAATGCAAATCTTGTACGCCACATTGAGGAAGCAGGTCTATCTATTGAAGATTTTTTCTCATTCAGCAAGCAGCAGCTTGAGACAAGCCTTTCGGCCAAAAATGCACCGGTTTTAGAACGTATGGTGCGAGATGAGGCTCTTTTCAAGGCGCGGAAGGAGGCTGAATTTATGGAGCGTCATGGTATTGTTTCCCTCTCAATGACCGACGATGATTATCCTTCCCGGCTACTGGATATTGATAAGGCTCCGGTCACCCTTTATAAGCTTGGGAATGCCGATCTTGATGCCGATAAGATTATGAGTATTGTAGGGACTCGCCATGCCACTCAATATGGAAGTCACTATGTCGCTTCTTTAGTGGCGGATTTAGCTGCATATATCCCAGATATAGTCATCGTGAGCGGCCTTGCTCTTGGAATTGATTCTGCTGCTCATGAGGCCGCCCTCAAATCTTCTCTGCCGACTGTGGCTGTGGTGGCACACGGCCTTAACACAATATATCCGTCACAAAACCGGGATCTCGCAAAAAGGATTGTTGCATCCGGAGGAGCGATAGTATCTGAGTATCCATCCGGCATAACTCCCTACAAAAGCAGATTTCTTGAGCGGAATAGAATTGTTGCCACAATGACTGATGCAGTACTTGTTGCAGAATCCGCAGAAAAGGGGGGTGCAATGTCAACAGCTGCAGTTGCATCGTCTTACGGTATAGAATTGCTGGCACTTCCGGGTAGAATAGGAGATGAAATGAGTGCAGGATGCAATCGCTTGATCAGGAGCCAGAAGGCAATGATGGCAGGATCTGCGACAGACGTTATGTATATGCTTGGATGGCAACCACGAAATCTCAGTATATCTACTAAGGATAGAAACTTGTTTCCGGAATTGATAGGCAATGAGAAGCTAATCTACGATTGCCTTCGGTTCAGTCAGGATCCAATGTCTGTCGATGCTATCCGGGAACGCACTGGAATTGCTATTCACGACTTGATGTCTGCCTTAGGGGAAATGGAATTCGACGGAATTATTGAGCGTCTGCCGGGAAACCGTTTCTCTGTAGTCTCATTCTAATAAAAAGCGGATGCTTCACAATAAGCACCCGCTTTTATTATCCGGAATCACCCGTTTATTAATAACTTACTTTTTAAAAGGACTGCTGCTGATATAGATTTTGAAATCCTTTATTCCTCCGGGAACATCGCTCTCCATACGGGGAAGATATTGGATGCCGGAAACTTCTTCGATACTTCCCAAGTCTATGACTATGAAGTGAGGGTATGGTACACCCTTTCCTGTGCTCCAGAAAGTGGATTCCTGAAGATCGAACACCTTGTCTGCGCCCCGGTTGTGATGGGTGTCTTCACTGTCGGCATAATAAATTGTCCATGGCTCACGTGATAATCGGCTGCCATCTTTATCGAGCACATATAGCTCAGCAACCGATGCAGTGTCCTTTCCATCAATGGAATTCAGAGCTTCCATGCAGAGATAGCGTCCTTCTGCCGGATTTTCAAACTTGAATTCCTGCCATCCATTGCCCGGACCGAATGAACCCGACATGACTGCGGGTGTACCGATAAGGTCAAGTGTCTCCCCTTCTTCCCGGTGTTTAACCGGTTTCTTAATATTAAGGTTGTCTATCATTGGCTCTTTAAGCCCTTCGGATCTGGCTTCTTTCGGCCCTATTATGTCAAACAACGTAATCTCGTTTTCACCTTTCTTTAGCCAGCAACCCGGCATATAGAGTGTCTGTTGCGGGCCAATCTCCCATATTCTGCCGAGAGGATGTCCATTTACATAGACCAGACCTTTTCCCCATGTCTCGAAGTTTAGGAATGTATCTGAGGGTTTATTTACGTTGAAAGTCCCTTTATAGACGCCTCTGGGTAGTCTGCCATCTTCTCCAGGAGCGAAGGCTTCCAATGGAAAGTATTCCATTGAATCATAAAACTCAGGTGTATCTTCNAGATTGAAGACTTCCCAATTTTTNNNTTCGCATGTGAATGAATACCCGTTCCTGTCTTCTGTCACAGTAACATTGTCGGTGATTCCCTTGAAATCCTTTATAGCTCGGCCGAAGTTGATGCGTCCCATGGCTTCTACGAGTATATCGAGTCTGGAATCCTTGTCACATTCCGGAAGAAGCAAATTCCTTTCGCCTAAGCGGCGATCGACTGTTCCGATGTATTTTTCATTGAGGAATACCTGCACATAGTCATGAGGCTCGTTTATGGTAAGGATTCCCCCGTTTTTAAGTTCCGGAAGGGTTGTCCTGTAAAGTATGCTTCCGAATCCTTGGTCAAACTCTTCCATCGTCTTGATATCTCGCGTTTTTTTCGCTTCAGGAAGATTAATGAAGAGTGGAGCCACACTCTCAAACTTGAATTCCTTGATCTCGATAGGCTTGATTGTAGATGGTATGGAAGGAAGCTTTTTACCGTCGTTATATTTAGCAAGAGTCTTCCGCAAGTCGAGATATTTGGGTGTGACCTGTCCACTCTCGCTTATAGGGGCATCGTAATCGTACGATGTCACATCGGGCGCAAACCCCGGTGAGTTAGCTCCAGCCCAATGTCCCCAATTTGTTCCTCCATGGGTCATGTAGAGGCTGAAAGATATCCCCTTTGAGAGCATCTCGTCGATACCTGCAATCATATCGGCAGATGGGCGTGTCTCATGATTAGCTCCCCATTTGTCGAACCAGCCACTCCAGAATTCGGAACACATCAAAGGACTTTCCGGTCTGAGTTCCTTGAGTCTGGCAAATTGCTGGTCTATATTGGCACCGGTTCCAAAGTTCATAGTCCATATAAGATCGTCAAGTCCGTTGTTGGTGAAATTTGACGACCAGTCACATTGAAACAGGGTTACATTATCGCCAAAATTCTTGCGTAGCATGTCGCGGATATTGGCTATATATGGTCGGTCAATTCCGTAAGATCCATATTCATTTTCAACTTGAACCATGATTATCGGACCTCCGTCTGAAACTGTAAGGTCTCCAACCTGTTGAGCAACAGATTTCTGGAATTTATCAACTCTTTCAAGGAAATAGGGGTCGTTCTCGCGCAGCTTGATATCTTTTTTCTTAAGAAGCCACCATGGCAACCCTCCCATTTCCCATTCAGCGCATACATAAGGTCCGGGACGCAATATTACTTTCATATCATTTGCTTGGCAAAGCTTGATAAATTCCCTGATATCATTTTGTCCTGTGTAGTCGAATTGATCTTCTTTAGGCTCGTGTGCATTCCAGAAAGTATATAGACAAATGGTATTCATACCTAATGCTTTGCATAGCTTGATGCGCTGATCCCAATACGGGCGGGGAATGCGGGGATAGTGAAGTTCAGCTGCTTTCACCACAAAAGGCTCCCCATTGAGAAGAAATGTTCCGTTGCCTGCTTCGAATTTTCCTGCATTATTCAACTTGCTGCCTGATGCATTCATGGATTGTGTCATGAATAAGATCAGCAGAATAGCTGTCAGTGTCTTTTTTAGTTTCATGATTATATTGTTAGGTCTTAAAATCGCTCTATTGCAGTGGCAGTGTATTTCATCAGGTCTGATCCTGACTTCTTAAGATTTGTGGCGATAGAATCTTTATTGTCTATGAATCGGAGAAGCCTGAAGGCAAGAATATCCGCCTCCTCCCTTGTTTTGACATCTTTTGCCCATTCAGTAGCCTCCTTTTCAGTCATTATTGATGGAGGCATTATGTGGCAGGCAAGAAGTCTTGCTTCTCGACAATCTTTGTCTTTCCACAAATTTCGTGCGATTTCCGCAGCTTCTTCATTATCTTCGCAATAGAATTGCTGCCATATCTCCTTAATCTGAGGGAGCTGAAGCCCGAAGATATACTTCTGCTCCAGCCCCCCTTTCCTTAACGTGTCGGCAATCATTCCGTTTCGCAAGGCAAAGAATTGCTTGCGTATGTCAGCAAGTGTGCCGTTTAGTACAGATTCTTCCATTTTAAATTTTCTATGAAAATTCCATTGCCCAAATTCTAAAACAGAAGATGGACAATGGAAATTGGACGACGAAATCACAATGCCGAATAGTCACGGCTCAGACGAAGCATCTGCTCCGGATAACTTTCAGTGTATGTGATCTTGACATCAGTAATATTGCCCTCCTGGTCATATTCTGGCACATACACAGGGTTCACAAAGCCACGGTAAGGAGGAATATTGAGAGTGGAGAATCTCTTGAGCACCTCGTTGTGCAATTTTGGGTCGACCTTGACTGCATATTNTNNTANCAGAGCGTTTCCGGCTGCATAGNNNCNGGTAGNNTTTATGCGCTGAATTTCCTTAAGAAGCTGGCCAAAGAGATTACGAAGTTCCTTGTAGTCGTTTATCTTAAGGTAAGTCTTTCCTCCCTTTTTTACAAGTTCCGCAGCCTTTGATTTCTTAGCATGGTCAAGTGTCCATGCGGCAATCAACTGGCGGTCGCGCATGTGAGACTCTTCAATATTGTTGCCCGGTTCTATCCTGTTGAGCTGGGTCATAAGTCCGTTCATCATCTGCTGGTAGTATTCAGCCTTGTATGCCTCCGGATCAGATAGAATGCCGAGTTCCACAAGTTTCGGATCTGCAAGGTAGTAGAGAGCAAACAGGTCAGCGCGTGCTTCTTCAAGAGTTGAGCCATTTTCTTTTAGCGCGTCAGGGTCGGTGCCGGGAGCAAGTTGACCGGAAGCATGACCGAGGCATTCATGAAGGTCGGTATGGAGCATGTCTGTTTGGTACAGGTATTTGTCCATAAGTTGACGTGTCGGTTCATCTATCACGAATTCCTCGCGGAATCCATTCCCTTTGCTCGCTTCAGCATAGGCCTCCGTGATATTTTCAATTGTCACAGATTTGCTGCCGTGCTGCGCCCTGATCCAGTCAGCATTTGGAAGATTGATACCTATGGCTGTTGCCGGATATGCATCTCCTGCAAGCATCACGGCATTAATAGCCTTAGCAGATATACCTTTCACATGAGGTTTTCTGTATTGGGGATCAATCGGAGCATTATCTTCAAACCACTGAGCATTGTCGGAAATGATTTTTGTGCGCTTGGTGCTCTCGCAGTTACGGAAGTTCACATAACTTTCCCAGCTGCCGGTCATTCCGAGCGGATCGTTGTAGCTTTCAATGAAACCATTTACAAAATCCACGTCAGAATCTGTGTCTTCAGCCCACAGTATGGAATATTCATCAAATAGTCGGAGATCTCCTGTAATGTAATAATCTATCAGTTTTGTGATATATGCTCTTTGAGCATCATTTTCAGCTACACCCTTTGCCTTGTCGAGCCAATATATTATGTTGCGGATAGCATTCCCATATAGTCCGTTGAGGTAATATTTCTGCTCCACTATATTGCCGTCTTTGTCTTTGACAAGTTTGGAATTCAGCCCGTAGGAAATAGGGGTCGGATCATTAGGCTTCTTTATCGCTGCAAAATATGCCTCGACTTCTTCCTGAGTCACGCCGTCATATAAGTTGACACTTGAGCTGGCGATGACATCGCCTGTAGAGTCAAGACTTACTTTCTTGGGCATATATGTTGGGTCGAAAATATATTTAGTGATTTCTGCGATAATTTCTTCCCTTTGCTTGTCGTTGGCTGCTCCCACGCAATGGTTGCATAGCCCCTTCACTCTTTCCTGGAAGAAAGCCTCAGAGAATTCCGGCTTGAATTTATCGTTTGAATAATGATGGTGAGGTCCATTGCCAAACCACACTTGCTTCATGTATTTTTCAAACCCCTTCCAATCTGCGCTGTTTTTGTCTCCATCATATTTCTGGTAGATTTTTTCAAGTATGCGTCTTAACTGAAGGTTATTCTTACCGTTCTGGTCCCAAATGATGTCGCGTCCCCATTGGGCAGCCTCCGAGAGATAGTAGAGCATCTCTTTCTGCTTTAGAGTCAGGTCGTTGAATCCCGGCACCTCATAGCGTAGCACCTCAATGTCGGCGAAACGGTCTACTTTATAGTCAAAATCTGGATTTTCCTTTGCCATTGCAGTCATCGACCCGAGCAGGATTGCGCTTCCGGCCATTATCGTTTTATAATTTATCATTGTTTAAATTTTTATTATCCAAATTCTCAATTATTCTACATAAAGCACCAGCCCTTTCAAGTATTCCCCTTCGGGATGCGAGATATCGATAGGATGGTCTGCAGGTTGGGTCAGTTGGTGGAGAATCCTTACTTTCCTTCCCGATTTGGCGGCAGCACTGAAGACTGCAAGGCGGAATGCCTCTCGGGTCACTACTTGTGAGCATGAGAAAGTGAACAGCACTCCTCCCGGTTTAATCTTCTCAAAAGCCTTGGTATTTAGTTTCCTGTATCCGATCAGTCCATTCTTAAGTGCAGAACGGTGCTTAGCAAAAGCCGGAGGGTCAAGAATTATTAAGTCGTATTCCTTGTCCGGCATGTCGTTGAGATACTTGAAGGCATCCACTGCATAAGTCTTGTGTCGTGGGTCTCCTGGAAAATTTAGTTCGATGTTGGCATCAGTAAGCGCAGCAGCCTTCGAAGAAGAATCAACTGACACCACGCTCTCTGCACCACCTCGCATTGCATAGACAGAAAATCCACCAGTGTAGCAGAACATGTTGAGCACTTTTCTCCCTCTTGCAAACTTTTCAAGCAGAGCCCGGTTTTCTCTTTGGTCTACGAAAAATCCTGTCTTTTGGCCTCGGAGCCAGTCAATATTGAACAGAAGTCCATTTTCTGTTGCTATGTTCCCGTCGTAGCCTCCAACGAGATATTCGTTTTCCGGGTCAAGTCCGGCCTTATAGG
>WFLX010018267.1_pt1 | contig 12106 bp, 6 predicted proteins | sample 4967041 | NCBI WGS metagenome assembly WFLX01 (sample SAMN12857096, study PRJNA449069) | gut metagenome | isolation source: stool from male and female vole | host: Microtus ochrogaster | place: USA:Florida | collected 2017 | reverse complement strand
CATCACTGTTCAGGGACACTCTATCGCATTCGTCGGCACTGACAACCTCGCATTCACAAATAGCGGTAATGGCAACGTGACTGTATCTGTAACAGGCCTTCAGGTTGATGGTGGAACTATAGATGCATTTGAAGCTACAAGTGATGTTGATAGTATCGTAGACGCTCTCAACAAGGCTATCTGCGATAATATTGTTAATGCTATTGGCGGCGCTAATGCCAGCGATGAACTCAAGGCTGAGGTTAAGATCAAGGTTGACAACGTTCTTCTCCAGCTCAATCAGCAGGTTAATGATGTTATCGCACAGATCCAAGGTAAGATCGACACCGGTCTTGACTACGCTTACGACAAGGCTGAGCCCTACTTCTCTCGTCTGAACCAGATCATCGACCTCTACAACAAGGTTGCTAATAAGATCAACGCTGTTCTTGCTAACCCCAACGATTATCTGCAGCCCGCCCTCTTCTACAAGGCAAGCGGCAAGGTTGGTCTCCTCTCTTGCGTGAAGGAAGACCCGACAGTCTTCGCTAACGGTGGCGGTCAGGCATTCAACCTCTTCCTCACCAGCTACTCAGGTGAGATCGTAGCTCCCGCGTTCAAGAAATTCGTTGCCTGCGTGAACGTTTACGACGCCAGCGGCAAGTCTGTTCGTGAGGCTCAGTGGAAGACTCTGGCTAACATCAACTCTTACAGCTCAGGCCTCAACCGCGTTCTCGACGGCAAGACTCACAAGATTGCTGTTCCCGCAACTGACATGAAGCCCGGCTACACCTACGAATTCGTATACCAGGGTGTTGACTACTCAGGTGTGACTTCAACTCGTAAATTCTACATCAAGGTTAAATAAGTTTTGATTATGTGTCCGGGGGCTCCCGGCTCCCGGACATTCCCCAAACTTTTTCCCTAAACCCAAAAATAAGAATTCACAATTATGAAATTTAATAAGATTCTGCTCGCTGGCGCTCTCTGCTTTGCCGGTGCATCCGCCATGGCTCAGGAAACTGTCACCGAGTATTCATACACTCCGAACTGGTACATCCAGGGTCAGTTCGGCGCCCAGGAGACTCTTGGCGAGACTTCTTTCGGCCATCTTCTCAGCCCGAACGCCCAGATCGCTCTCGGCTACAACTTCAACCCCTACGTAGGCGCTCGCCTCGCAGTTAATGCATGGCAGTCTCGTGGTGCTCTCAACTTCAGCGAGCCCATCGGCAACCAGAACTGGAAATACAACTATGTTGCTCCCACAGTTGACGTTGTGTTCAACCTCTGCAACATCCTCGGTGGTTACAACCCCAACCGTCTCGTAGACGTTGATCTCATCGGCGGTCTCGGTGCCAACATCGGCTTCAACAACGATGATGCCGTAGCAGCTTCCAAGAAACTTGTTGACAACAATGCCGGTCCCCTCGAATTAGTATGGGACAAGACTACAGCACGTTTCCTCGGCCAGTTCGGTCTTGACCTGAACTTCAACGTTTCTGAGCACGTTGCCCTCGGCGTTGAGCTTATGGCTAACGTTCTCTCTGACGNCNACAACTCAAAGAAGGNCGGCAATGCCGACTGGTATTTCAATGGTCTCGTTGGTGTTAAGTACACTTTCGGCCCGAAATACAACAAGACTGTTCGCACTATCGAGGCTCCCGCACCCCAGGTGATCGAGAAAATCGTAGAGCGCGTAGTTGAGGTTCCCGCTGCTCCCGTAGTGGTTAAGGAAGAGGCTCCCAAGCCCGAAATGCTCCGTCGCGACGTATTCTTCCGCATCAACACTTACACTATCACTAAAGAAGAGATGGTGAAAGTGAACGAAGTGGCTGAATTCCTCAAGAACCACCCCAATGCAAAGGTTGTGATCACCGGCTATGCTGACAAGGGTACAGGCACACTCGCCATCAACCTCCGTCTGTCAAAGCAGCGTGCTGAGACTGTTGCCAACACTCTCAAGACTAAATATAACATCGCTGCTGACCGCATCGTTGTCAAGAGCATGGGTGAGGCTGAAGAGCAGCCCTACGCTGATCCTGTAGACAACCGCGTTGCTATCTGCGTTTGCGAATAATCAGAAACTTTCACTCTGCCATGCAATATTTTGATTGCAGACAGCGTTAAGTCATAGCACATCCGTCGTGTCGAGTGCACGACGGATGTATTTCGTTTTTCTAATATCTCCGCTATGAAAAAAATTCTACTATCTGCCCTCACGGCTCTTCTTGCCCTCCCGGTCTTCGCTGATCTCGNANGCNNTNNCNTCNATCGTNTGNANAACGCGGTGACCAAGCGCTATGCTTATCTCACCGACAACAGAGGCTCATTCGATGCGTCGACAAGCNCNGCCGACGTCAATGCGCTTCAGCTATGGTCAGGATTCCTGAAGGCCTCGTCAGACCCTGCATCGGTATTCTACATCTCACATGAGCCTCAGACCGGATCGAACTTAAACTACAATATCTCAGGACAAGGCACGAGCATTCATGAGTTCCTCGGAGAATATCTGAAGATCATGCAAGCTCAGGTTTATGAAGGGAAGCAGGCTTACTATGCTTACGCCTCAAAGTACGGATTCACCAAATATCTCGGCGACCTCCGCACAGGAAACGAAGAGATGGGCTTCCCCTCGGCCGATGCGAAGGGCGTCAACCGTTTTTGGTATATCGACCCTCTCAACGATAACTCCTCCGACTCATATTTCGGAGTGTGCCCCACTGTCACGGCCGGCTCCAAATATTATTATCCACTTTATGCATCGTTCCCCTTCACGGCTCATTCGCCGGGTGTGAAGTTTTACATCGTGAATGGTGTGGATCCTCAGTTTGGCATCGCCATCCTGAAGGAAATCAAGGGAAGAATACCCGGTGGCTGTGCAGTGATTGTGGAGTGTGAGCATCCTCTCGCCACCGACAATCGTCTCAGCATCGGATATGGCAGCTATGCAGATCTCGGAGGCACCCGTCTCAAAGGTGTCTACTTTGATAACAACACCAATGCCATCCACTGGAACCGCACGCCCAATAATCCCTACACTATGCGTCTGCTGACTTCGGTCAATGGCAAACTGACATTCGCTGTCTCAAACATAGAGTATCTCCCTGCCAACCAGTGCTATCTCGCGCTCAACAACGAGGAGGAAATGGCAGTGTCGGACTATACTTGCATGACCGAGGCTGAATACTTGGCATATCTTTCCTCGCTCGGCGACAAGAATCCCGACGGATACTATCGCGTGCAGAATGCCGGAACATCGCGCTATGCAGCCCTCGTGGACAACAAGGGCTCTTTCGGCGCTGAGCCCAACGTGAGCGCCTTCCAGCTCTGCTCCGACTTCCTGCGTGAGTCTTCCGATCCGGCTTCTGTATTCTACATGAGCAAGTCTGCGCACAACAATAATGTGACAGCGCGCAATCTGTCTACTCAAGGCACTTCCACAGATGCAATCTTCAATTCAGCTCTTTTCCTCAATCCCTCATCTGCTGTAGGAGGCTCGGAAACCTATAACATCGTGGGCAATACCGGTGCCGGCAACCGTTATCTTGGCGACGCCACAGCGGCAGGCGCCGAATGGGGCTCTGCATCAGTAAACGCTTCAGGTACAAACCGCGCATGGTGGATTAAGCCGCTTTCCGATTCCAACTATCTCGGTGTGGTTCCAACTGCTTCGNTCGACGGCAAGNATTATGCACCCTTCATGGCCGNCTTCCCCGTATCTGCCGCTTCGGAAGGTGTGAAATTCTTCACCNTGACCCGCATCGANACTGACTTCGAGGCTATGGTGATGAAAGAGGTGAAGGGCGTGGTTCCCGCCGGCACTCCGGTGTTGGTGCAATGCGCCGGCCCCCTCGCTTCAGACAACCGCCTTGCTGTAGGCACTACAGGCGATGCGGCAGACGTGACTGGCAATCTCCTCTCGGCTGTCTACTTCGATACCGAAGGCAACCGCACGGCCTACGATGCACCCTCTATGCGCAGTCTCAGCGTGGCCGATGGCAAACTCGTCATGGCTCCGGCCACCACTGCATACGTGGTGCGCAATCAGGCTTATATCAGCCTGAAGTCTGATGCCGAGAAGAAAGTTTCGCAATACTCGCTTCTCACCGAAGATGAATATGAGGCAAAAGTGGCTCAGATCGCCGGCTCGCTCCAGGAGGGNNATTACCGCCTGCGCAATACCGGCACACNGCNNACTCNCTACATGCTCGACGACAAGGTGACCGTATCAAATACAGGACTCAACGATCTGAAGGCATTCCAGCTTATCGCTGATGTGCTCCGCTCGCAGTCTGATCCGGCTTGCGTCATGAAGATCACGGCCGGCCCCGCTTCCGGATCCGCTCTCGACCATAACATCGCAACTCAGGGCACAGACTTCCAGAAGGTGTTCTCTTCCTACGTGAAGATGCTCCCCATAGAGCTCGGCGACGGCAAGGAGGGCTACAGTATGTGGATCACAAAGTCGGGCACGAAGAAGTTCTTCGGTGACTCCGCTCCCTCTGCAGCAGAGACCGCAAGCTTATCGTTCACTGCCGAAGGATATGGCGCTGTATGGAACGTGAACGCTGTTGATGCAGAGTCTACAACTGACTTCTTCGGTGTGTCGCCTACTGTGACTGTCGGCGGTAAATATTACGCCCCCTTCATGGCCGACTTCCCCTTTGCTGCTGCATCTGAAGGCGTGAAAGTGTATGGCATCGACAAGATCGACACCAACAAGAAAGTGATGGTGCTCAAGGAGTATGAGGGTGTGATTCCCGCCGCTACTCCGGTCATTATCCTCTGCGCCGGCCCGCTTCCCTCCGACAACCGTCTGGCTGTGGGCGCAGCCGGTGATGCAGCCAACGTGAAAGGCAATCAGCTGAAGGGCGTATGGTTTGACTTCAATATGGACGGACGCGTAAACCAGACCGCTTTCGACCAGAGCTCAATGCGTGTGCTTGCTGAGGCCGACGGTAAACTCGTCTTTACGAAAGCCGATTACTCTGCCGTGCCGCGCAATCAGGCCTACATGAAGCTTGAGGGCATGCGTCCCGTAGGCATCAACGAGTATCAGGTGATGACTCAGGAGGAATATGAGGCTCTCGGCGTGGAGGCTATCACGGCCGACGAGACAGTAGACGTGTATCTGCCCGACGGCGTGCTCCTGAAGGCCGGTGTCCGCAAATCGGAGGTGCCTGCACTCGGCAAGGGCCTCTACATACTGCGCTCAGCCACATCTTCTGAAAAACTCCTCGTGCACTGATAAGGCACATACAATTAAGGAAAATCGAATCGGATACCCTCCGATTCGATTTTTTTTTGTAAATTTGCACTTTATTATGCACACCAAACTAAATTGAGACGCCATGCGTTGTAACGTGAGTATTAATCTTAATTTAGTTTGAATATGACACAAGATATGACTACCTTCGACCAACTTGGCATTGACCCGCGCCTGCTTCAGGCAATCAGCGAACTCGGATTTGAGCATCCGATGCCCATACAGGAAATGGTGATTCCCCATCTGCTTGAAAAAGAGGGCGACGTGGTGGGCCTTGCCCAGACGGGAACCGGAAAGACAGCAGCATTCGGACTGCCTCTGCTGCAGCGAATCGATCCTGATTCCGACTCTACGCAGGCACTCGTAGTGGCTCCTACGCGTGAGTTATGCCTCCAGATAGCGGGCGATCTCGCCGACTTCGCAAAATATCTCGACGCCGTTAAGATTATCCCGGTCTACGGCGGAAGCTCAATCGAGTCGCAGATAAAGGCCATCAAGAAGGGCGCGCAGGTGATAGTGGCTACTCCCGGACGGCTCATCGACCTTATCAATAGGGGAGTGGTGAAGCTCGGAAATGTCAATACCGTGATTCTCGACGAGGCCGACGAGATGCTCAACATGGGCTTTATCGACGATATCAACGAGATTCTGAAACATGTGCCTGAAGACAGGAAGATGCTGATGTTCTCAGCCACGATGCCTAAGGAGATAGCAGCAATCGCGCGCAACTTCATGAAAGACCCTGTGGAATTCGTGGCCGGCAACAAGAATGAAGGATCGAAAAACGTGAAGCACATCTACTATATGGTGAAGGCTCACGACAAGTATCTTGCCCTCAAACGTATAGCCGACAATAATCCCGATATCTACGGCATCATTTTCTGCCGCACCAAAAAGGAGACTCAGGAGATAGCCGACAAACTGATAGCCGACGGCTATAACGCCGACTGCCTGCACGGAGATCTCTCGCAGGCACAACGCGACCTCGCAATGAAGAAATTCCGCGACCACGTCACCCAGTTGCTCGTGGCCACCGATGTGGCGGCGAGGGGTCTCGATGTGGACGACCTCACGCATGTGATCAACTACGGCCTGCCCGACGATGTTGCGGTCTATACCCACCGCTCCGGGCGAACCGGACGCGCCAACAAGACCGGNGTGTCAGTAGCCATCATCCATTCCCGTGAGAAAGGAAGGCTCCGTGAGATTGAGAAGCGTATCGGTAAGACATTCGAATATAAGAAAGTGCCTNCCCCCGATCACATCATAGAGAAGCAGATCTATAATCTCGCCGATCGTCTGGAGCGTGTCGAGGTGAGCGACGAGCAGATAGCCCGCTTCCTGCCCGGAGTGCGCAAAAAACTGGAATGGCTCTCGGAGGAAGACCTTCTGAAACGCGTCTTATCGCTTGAATTCAACCGTCTGCTTGCCTATTACAGCAATATGCCCGATATCGACCTCAACGCCAGCGACTCGGGAAGCCGCTCCAAGTCTGACCGCAAGACCGACCGCAAGGAAGGACGCCCCAAGAAGGGGGATAAAGACAGGCGCACCGCTGAGGAGGGATATCAGAGGCTGATGGTGAATATCGGAAAGGCTCAGGGGTTCTTCCCCGGCAATCTTATGGAACTCGTCAACCGCTCGGTAGTAGGCGCAAAGCCCGAGATTGGACGCATCGACCTTATGCCTGACTATACACTCTTCGACGTGCGCAAGAAAGACGCCCGCAAGGTGGTGGATGCCCTGCGACACACCGATTTCTTCGGACGTAAGGTGAGATGCGAGATAGCCACCGACAGGGATTATGCCCAGGAAGCGAAAGATCACGGTAAGAAATCGAAAAAAAAGAGTGAGCGGGCCACACCGCGCACCGATTACTCCCTTTCGCTCTCGGGCCAGAAGCCGAAACCGAAAAAGGAGCGTGCGAAGAAGAATTCTGAGCCCAAGCAATCTAAATACAACGGAAATTACGATATCTTTATAAAGAAATAATATTGATTCCATTCCTGATGGATATATCGAGAACATTTCATGCACTCCGCGTGCTTGCGGCAGTCATCCTCACCTGGACATCGGCCTCGGCTGAAGGTCTGACCCCGACCGGCGTCTTCAAAAATCTCCCGCTCGATGTGGTGGACATGCTGCGCCCTTCGGCACGCCTCGACATGATAGATTACTACGAGGCGGCCGATAGTCTTGCTCCCGTGCAGGATGCGCTGGGTGGTTACTCGCGGTTTGACGAAGTGGCCGGCGACTATCTTCGCGTTGCCATAACGCCGGTGACCACACTCGAGATAAAACTGCTGCCGCTGGGAACCGACACCGTGGTGATGACGCTCTACACGGTTCGCGGGGAGGGTATTGCCGCCGACACAAAGGTTGATTTCTTCGACCGCGACATGAAGCCGCTTCCTGCGGGAAAATTCCTGAAACTTCCTGCTGCAAAAGATTTCTTCAGGCTGAAAGGCTCCGACATATCGCCTCGAAAACTTGAAGAACTTCTGCCGTTCTCTTCCATCGCCCTTTCTACCGGGCCGGCAGACACGCCTCTCTCGGCAGAATTCACGTCGGTCGGGACTCTCCCCGAGGAGACAGCCGGGATGCTCGAGCCTCTGCTGAGACAGTATGTTTTTCGCTGGACCGGGAAGGCCTACAAGGCAGATAATGCCGGGCGGTAAGCGCATGGCGCATGCCTGTAGCGGCCGGAAATGATAAAATAGATGAAAATTNAGCANAATAGATAANTTATTTTTGACATCANCAAAATNAAAACCCGAGTACGTTTCGCCCCCTCTCCCACGGGCCCTCTTCACATCGGAGGTGTCCGCACCGCTCTCTTCAACTATCTTTTCACCCGTCAGCATGGCGGCGATATGATTCTTCGCATCGAAGACACGGATTCACGACGCTTCGTGCCCGGTGCGGAGGAATATATCAACGAAAGTCTTAATTGGCTCGGCATCAAGATAGACGAAGGTGTGCGCGAGGGTGGCTCCTACGGCCCCTACAAGCAGAGTGAGCGGCGCGATATCTACCGCAAGTATGCCCAGCAGTTGCTCGACGCCGGGAAAGCATACATAGCCTTCGACACCCCTGAGGAGCTCGAGGCCGCCCGCACCGCTGAACCTAATTTCCAGTACGACGCCCATTCCCGCATGAAGATGCGTAATTCACTCACGATGCCTGCCGAAGAAGTGAAGCGGCTCATCGACGAGGGTCACCAGTATGTGGTGAGGTTCAAGATTGAGCCTGACGTTGACGTGAAGGTCAACGACATCATCCGTGGCGAGGTTGTGATTAATTCCAACATTCTTGACGATAAGGTTCTCTACAAGAGCGCCGACGATCTGCCGACCTATCACCTGGCCAACATCGTGGATGATCATCTGATGGAGATCACCCACGTGATCCGCGGCGAGGAGTGGCTGCCTTCGGCTCCGCTTCACGTGCTGCTCTACAAGGCTTTCGGCTGGGAAGATACAATGCCCCGTTTCGTGCATCTGCCGCTCCTCCTCAAGCCGGTGGGCAATGGAAAACTATCGAAGCGCGACGGCGACAAACTCGGTTTCCCGGTGTTCCCACTGGAATGGCACGACCCCAAGAGCGGCGAGATCTCGTCGGGCTATCGTGAGAAGGGCTATCTTCCTGAAGCGGTGGTGAACTTCCTCGCGCTTCTCGGCTGGAATCCCGGCGACGACAGCGAGATAATGTCGATGGACGAGCTGATAGAAAAATTCTCGTTTGACCATTGCTCGAAGTCAGGCGCGAAATTTGACTATAAGAAAGGAATCTGGTTCAATCATGAGTATCTGATGCGCATGGAGGATGAGGCTCTTGCAGCGCTCTTCATGCCGGTGCTCAGAGAGCGCCTCGCCGAGGCCGGAAAGAGTGCCGACGATTTCAGCATGGACTATGTGGCGAAGGCCGTGGGCATGGTGAAGGGGCGCATCGAGTTTGTTCAGGATCTTTGGCCTCAGGGCGACTTCTTCTTCGTAGCCCCCTCGTCATACGCTGACAAGGATGTGAAAAAGCGCTGGGGCGAGGACACCCCGCGCATCATGGAGGAACTTTGCGGAGTGCTCGAGGGCATCGACGATATGACATCGGCAAATGCCGAGAAAATAGTGCTCGGCTGGATCGAGGAGAAAGGTTATCATCTGGGCAACGTGATGAATGCCTTCCGTCTGGCCGTGGTAGGAGCATGCCGCGGCCCGCACATGTTCGACATCACCGAAATGATGCCCAAAAATGAAGTGATATCGCGCATCCGGAAAGCCATCGAGGTGCTCGGATAAGTCATATTCGGAGGAAGCCGCACATACTCGCGTGGCGGCTTTCCTCCTCGTTTTTGACCTATATCTGTGCTTCCGGAATGTTAAAGACATGGTTTCAAGAAACATTTTCCAAGAAATCAGTGTTATTTTAGAAGAAGTTTTTGCAGAAATAAGAAAATCTTAACCAAAAAGTAAATTCAAACTAACAACAACAAAAGCATGAAGAAATATCTACTTCCGATTCTGCTCGGAGCTGCCATTACGGCATCAGCCGAGCCGGTAGAATTTGACTTTTCTTACGTTGAAAGTCAAGGTGATTTCATGGGTTTGCAGAAAAAAGACACCTATGATGTCGCAATTTTCCTGCCCGGAGACATTTTCGAGGGGTGTAAGGTGCTGTCAGTGTCAGTTCCTTTGAACAATGTGGGCAACACCAAAAATTACAAAAACCCCGGAGTTTTCCTCACCACGGAACTGGCTCAGAAGTCAGACAAATCCAACGATCCCAACATCGGAGCTTATNCGGCTGTGATCACAGAAAATGGAACGCTCACCGGTGCTTGCGGTGACGGGTACACAGTCACTTCCGAAGGTGTCTATGTAGGATACAGCATTACGGTCGCCACGCTCGACAGGGGCACTCAGTTCCCTATTTCCATCGCTGACTGCTCAGATTCCAATTCATGTTTCCTTCATACCAAANCCGTTACAAAAAAANGGGAAAACGTTCAGGAATCCAATGGTTGGGGAAGCACCATGAGTGTAACGCTGCTTATGGATAATCTCCCTGAAAGGGATGTCAGGATTTCCAGCATTGAAGATCCTATCTGCATGGATCTCGGGCAATCGGTTAGTGTGCCCGTAACTTTCACTGCCTCATCGATGGAAGCTGTCGAATCAATCGATCTCGACTATACATTCAATGGTCAGGCAGTGTCTCTGCACTACGATCTCCCCGTGCCGACCACTCCCGGTCTGGGAAAAAAATTCTCAACCATTGTCGAGCTGCCTGTAGCAAATGTCAAGTTCAAGAGTAAAGAGAATTTCACGGTCGCAAAAGTTAACGGTCTTGATAACACTTCAGAAAATCCGACTAAGGAGGTGATGATCGCTGTTATTGACGAATACCCCCAGCGTCAGACTCTATTGGAGGAATACACAGGCACATGGTGTCAGTATTGCACTCGCGGTTTTGCCGCTCTCGAGCATATCCGCAATAACTATCCCGAATTCGTGGTAGCCGCTTTCCACAACAGCGATGCCATGCAAGTCACCACTGACTATCCTGCCGCCATTTCCGGATTCCCGTCAGCATCACTGAACCGCTCCATCGTCTGCGATCCTTATTTCGGTACTGAGACTTACGATATGGATCTGCCTATAGTAGGCGACATACTGGCATTGAACAGTGTCCGCACGCCCTGGAGTGTAAAGGTTTCCCACACTTGGGACGGTGATGATAAGATCATAGCAAATGCCGAGGTGATGACTGTGGGAGGATATCGCAACAAAACTTATCAGATTGCATACCTTCTTGTTGCGGATGGTCTTTCCGGAACAGGTAGCAGTTGGAATCAGTCGAATTATTACGCCGGCATGAGCCAGAGAAGCGACTTCGTTGAAGAAATGAATGATTTCTGCAAAAACGGCAAATATGGACAGTCTACTGTCAAGGGACTCGTCTTCAATGATGTGGTTATCTCCACTGATGGTATCTACGGTGTGGAAGGCAGCCTTCCTGCCTCGCTTGATCCCGATGAACCTGTGAACCACAGCTTCGTATTCGACCTGACAACGATCAAGAGCACCCTTCTTCAGGATAAGGACAAACTTCGTATCATCGCGGCAGTAATCGATGAAAATGGAAATATCCTGAACTGCGCAAAGAATGAGGTAAATGACTTCTCCGGTACTGACGTAAGGGTTCTTGATGCGGCTGATGATCAGAACGCACCTGTGGAATACTACAATCTCAACGGCCAGAAGGTGAATGAGCCTGCTGAAGGTATCTTCATCAAGCGTCAGGGCTCGTCGGCAGTGAAGATTGCCAAATAATCATCCGCAAGGTTAAACGATAGTACACATCCGGGCGCCGGGCTTGCATCGTCAAGTCCGGCGCTTGCCGTGATGTGAAGGAGTGATTTTTTGATACATTCGGCACGAAATAATCCGGTATTTATCTGAAAATACTACAAACGTTTGCATATCACAAAAAAAATGATTAAATTTGCAAATTGATAATTAAACTTTGCGCGGTCATGGCCGAATAAAGTCAAGACTGTGATAAATATGCTGAAATTTAGTCCTCTAAATAAATAAGAAAATTAAACAAAACATTCAATCAGGCGATTTGAAAACGTGGCAGCGATGTCATACGCCATTTACCCAACACACAGATACCCATGGAAGAAAAGAAACCCAGACGCCCAAGAATAGGCGCAGGCGTAAGCACTACCAATGATTCCACAGAACAGGAAACAGGTAAATTTGAAAAAGTAAACTACACTGAGGAATCCACACAGAATTATCAGCGCAGACCTTATCAGAACAATTATCAGCGCCCTAACGGGTATCAGCCCCGTTACAA
>WFLX010254680.1_pt1 | contig 12107 bp, 6 predicted proteins | sample 4967041 | NCBI WGS metagenome assembly WFLX01 (sample SAMN12857096, study PRJNA449069) | gut metagenome | isolation source: stool from male and female vole | host: Microtus ochrogaster | place: USA:Florida | collected 2017 | reverse complement strand
AATTGTGTTAACAGAAGAAATCTGTCAACGTTTGATAGTGATAGTTTTCCAAGATATAGTAAAGTTTGGATCCTCTTCTATATTATGCTTTAACCAAGAAAGGAACTCTGATAATTCCATTCCCGATGTTTGTTCCATTGATGTACTCACATCTGAATAAGGAAGGCTAAACTCATTCGGGGAAAAAACAAAAACGATATGGTTGGATGCTTCTTTCGAGTTTGGATGTGATAGATCTGCTATATTTTTTATGTAATCGTCTCTTAGCAATTGTTCTTTACCAGCAACGATTTCTTGAAGTTTTGAGTAGTCTTTACCGATGGGAGCAGCCTTGTAAACGTAGTCGTCTTCATCAACTAAAAAAACAGCAAGGAAACCATTTCCCCTCGCTTTGAAACTGAAGTAAAATTCATCTCCAATTTTCAATTGTGTCTCTCCATCTTGCGTCTTTTTGCCGTTCTTAGATTCTATGAACACCCTTCCTTGGGAATCAATTGGGTTAAGGACAGGGGCCTTTATTTGACCGTAAACTTTAACGGTCGCGCCTATTGTAGATATTCCATCCATAATTGTAGTTATTCTTGGCACTTTGATATGCGAGAGCCAAATTCCATCATACAGCGAGCGCATTTTTAAAGAGAAATGATCGATGTCATTATCATTAGGAGGGGTTGAGAATGATGATGATGAGTTGGAGGCGGATGAAATTGCGTTGGAGATTGCTATATTCATAGCTTTTGTAAGTCCGCTGGCCATATCGTCATCGGACATAAAATAATAAGTACCTTCTCCGGAAGTCTCCATAACTTCCGGAGAAAGTGATAATGTTGTTCCCAGTAATGATTGAAGACTGAGAATCGAGAAGAATGTGAATAATACGAAGCGTCTCACTTCCTTAGTTGTGTCCCGCTCCATTCGGGAAATGCAGGAGACACCATTATCTTGGGATTCTGTGGTCTGTTGGCATTCAAAGATATTTCCGTCACTGTGCTCTTTATATGCTCAGCAAGCTCTCCGAGTGTTACCTTTCCTTCGGAAGACTGAAGCTTGTCTAGTAGCGCATAAGTGAATACCCCGTGATTTTTGGATTCTATTGGATAAGCCGTTTCTGCATCAGAGGCAGCCGAAAATACAACAATATTGCCAAGAGGAGTCTCTTCGCGCGGTACCTGACGCATGGCACGGGCTGCTACAAGCATGTCATCTTCGCGGGTCGCTCCTGAGAAACAAGCATCTAGGAAAACGGTTACGAGTTTAGCATTAGCTTCTCCCAGTTCACGATAAAGTTCGCTAAGTGAATAGTTAGTGCGGTTGCTATATGGAGACGCATCCACAGGCACCATATATGCTTGGCGATCTTTGTCATCAGGTTTTCCATGGCCTGAATAATAGAAAATTATACGTCCCTCTCCATTAGTTGNNTNANNNTTGTTTTTNAGTTNCTNGATTGCACNTGTAAGTTGTCCCATANTTGCNTCTGTNATCAANCGGACATTTGCCTCCGGCAGCCCGAGAGTCTTTTTGCAGTATTGAGCGAAAATCTCGGCATCATTAGCTGCGTATGGCACCCCTTTGATGTTGCCTTGATAATGCTCGTTGCCCACTATTAGTGCAAATGTACGATTGTCCTTGACTCCAGTAGCAGGAATCTTGATATCCACAGGATCAACTACTTTCGCTACCTTCGATCCACTTGCATCTTGATTTGAAGGAGTTGTGTTGATTATCGTGTTTTCAGCAAGTAAATCTGACAGCGGACGTAACATCTCTCTGTATCCGGATTCCGTCTCGTCATTATAGACGGATTCGGAATGATACATCTTGCCGTCGAGTAAGAACGTACAGGAAAGAACAGCCAATTGGTCGTCGAGAATTCCAAATCGTGGTTCGAGTTTCACTCTGTTCCATTCTGAACGAAACTTTTCAGCATCATCTTTGGGAACCTTGGCATATAGTTCTCCATACGAGTGCGTGTCAATGGTGAAGACATTGTAATCGGCATCGTAATATCCAATNGTCCCTCCTATTCCGAGAGGAGCATATTTCGAAAGGTATTCCTCCCTGGCCTGAGACAGTAATTCCTTTAGTTTTGCCTCACGGCTGGAATCGGTGACGCGTTCCATATATTCAGAGGAACTTTCGTAAGGTTTTCGTTTTTCCCACATTTCCATCGGTCCCTTTACCTTTGCTTCAGCGAATTCAGAGAATGGCGGAACATTGGCGTTTGGATCTGTATAGATGGCTTTTGGGGTGTTACCGTCAGTATTTATGCTGTAGATGAATGGCACATCATCACAGTTCTTAAGAGCTGTAGTGAGCACATAATCCGGAAGGAGTAGATTGTTTCCTTTGATTACTGAAAGTTTCTTACACCCTTTGAAAAGACCATCACCGCCGGTGCCAAAATTGATATCGCTGAGCTCAACTACAGCTTGATCTGGCAAAACTATCTGTTCAAGACTCGTGCACTCAGCAAATGCTTCTGCTCCAATCTTTCGAATTGAATTTGGAAGTATGACTGATTTTAGATTCTTACATCCTTTGAAGCCCTTTTTGGCAATCGCAGTCACTTGAACATTTCTGTTGTTGATATTCAAAATGGTAGGGATTTGCAGCATTTCCAGTTTGGGATCCTTGGCTTTGAGGGAAGATGCAGTTGCAGTTCCGTCTTTCCCGATTGAATAGAGAACTCCGTTGAGCACCATGGAATTATCAGAGTAGCCAGTTGCTGTGATTAACAGCGTCAGGAATATCAGTAAGTGTCGTTTCATCTTTTAATATTAGAAATCGAAAGCTATTTTTGCCATGAAATTAAGACCAAGCACATAATAACTACTATAATTATCATTATCAGCATCGTTAGAGGTTTGAATTGCAATGCCAAATGAAACCCCGGTTGAAGCTGAAATTCGTTTCCTGAATCCAAAATCAAGAGCAGCGTATAGCGGGAATCCAGAAGAGTCTATAAACTCGGATACCGGTAAGTAATAACCAGCTTTTACTCCTATGTAAGGTTTGAGAGTCAGACCTGAGGTGAAAAAATCATATCTCCAGTTGGCATAAAGNGGTACTGAANTTTTAGTTANATTATCCCCATTTNAGCTCCAACAATAGCTGTATCCAGGAAGANGTCCAACACCTNATNCCAAGNNATTGTTTNNGAGTTGTATTCNANGTGTGGTNGCAAGCATCCAAGAGAAATTTGTAGAGGCATCCTCAACTTGGTAGTCAAGACCGACTCCTCCTTCTATAAATCCTCGATAGGTCGTTTGTGCATTTGAGGAAGGAGCAAAAGGAAGAGAGATGATGAGCAGTGTTAGCATCGCAAGAATTTTCCTGCAGAGTCCTTTCGTTTGTTTCATGTTCTTTTAAGTCTAAAGCCGTTTAACTCCTCTTCTCGGCTATGCTAAGTTATAAAAAGAAAAAAGCGTAGGAGTCTGTATCTGTTGCCGTCCTACCATTTGAGGCTTCTCGCATTGCCTAATCGAAGTCGGACGGCAACGCAGAAGCCCACGCTAATATATGTATACTATGCCTTAGCAGCAACCCTCACGAGTTACCGCCCTAAAGCACGGTATGACATACCACGGGCATCTACCGTTGCACAATCCTTGACTCCGATTTGTCATTTTGCGAGAATTTCAAATGGTCAAGAATCAGCGCGGATAAACGCTTTTATAAAATGTATTTGCAGAACACTCGGTGTGCTCTGCTACAGATACCCACCCCCTTTGACCCCAGGCCGGGGCTTCTGAGAGTCGGTCTGCAAACGCAAAATTATAAACTTTTTTCTGATTTACAAAACTTTTTTCTTAGAAATTATGTATAGCTGTATAAAAAAAGATTCACAACGCGCATGCCCAACTCAAGTGTCTGACTTTAGGGCATTTATTTTTGTCAGTTGAAACTATTGCTGAGAGTATAGTCTATACTTTCAATTAAATAGTCTAAATCGCTGTCGTCGGCTTTCATTGTTTTGGCCCTTTTTGCAATATTTTTTGCTTTCTCGAAATAGTAAATCTTGATTTTGCGGCGAGCTTCGATAGATTCAGTTGAGTTTCCAGCAGGGGCAGATTGAAGTTTTTCCGTCCCCACAGTGTATACTTTTTTTGCGGCGTTCTTAAGTGTCTCAAAGTCTACCCCTTCGAGAGAGGCGGCCTTAATGTAATCTTCTACAGACTGTTCATCTTTTTCCATGCGATCATAGACGAAGCCTCGAAGCCCATAAAGGTTGGCGTTGTCCGGATAGCGTGCGATTTGTTGACTTACTTTATTGATTGCTTCTTCGTTTTTTCCATATTTTACCAGAATATCTATGATATTGTTGAAAAAGAGAGGTTCCTCTGTTCCATATTTCTTATATCCNGCNTCTGCAATTTCNAATATCTTTTCATTGGCAGTCTGCTCCATATTTTCGTCACGCCTTGAAGCAGCCTGCCAGCAAGCGATTTCATATATATAAGCTTGCTTGTCATTGTAGCCGGCATTTCGGGCTTTTCGGAACGCATCAGCACTCTTAAATATCTCGTCTCCAGTGTAAGCTGCAAGGCCGGCGTTAAAGTATGCTGTTGCTCTATCTTCGTCTTTGATACCTATATCAGTTTCCCTCATAAACTCCTGCACGGGCATGTCCGCATAAATTATGAAGCATTCATATGCCTCCGGATATAATTTCTTAGCATTGAAGAANTCAGCCCCTGAAATAAAAAAGTCGTTGGCGTGATCTTTTATGATTTTGGAGATATCTTTTATGGTCTTGGAGTCAACTTTGCCATTTCTGTCAGGGTTTGAAATAATGCCGTAAGCATTGGCCAAATCTTTGTATCCATTAAGAAGATTAGATCCCATTTTCAATTTGTCTATGGAATTTGGATTGTTAAAAGATCGTTTCCAATCTTTATCATATGCCCAAAAAAATTGCTTCCCATTTTCATATAGGCTACGCCAATCTTGGGAAANGNTTGGGTTGGCAGGGGGNGAATAGGGTGATNGGGCAGAAGACTGAGATTGAATNCCATAGTTGGGTGTAGAATGAGCGGTTGCTGCATTCTGCTGAGAAGCCGAAGTCGTGGAGGGTTTCGGCTCTTCTTTTGCATTTTGAGGCTCGGATTTTGATGCAGCTGTAGTATTAGTGGTATTGGAATCTGATTTTAATTTGAGAACGTAGGTCATGGCTCCTGTCAAGGCAGGAATGTTATAGTCATCGAAAACGATCTTCAATGGATAATGATTTTCGAAAACAATTTCTATCTGCCGAGTACCATCAGTCAAGTAGAAACTTTTCTCCATTCCCAAGGTGGAAACATCACCTATAATATTACCTCTTACGGCCGCTATTTTGTCATCTGCATAAACTTTTATGAGGGCACATTTCTTTCCGTTGTTATCTACCTTAGGATTTGTCCTCGCAGTAAGATCACTTTGCACAATAGAGAAACTTTCCACTTTGTATTCCTGTGAAAAGCAAGGGATAGAAGCGGAAAATAGAAAAGACAGAATGGTCAAAGCAAATATCGATAATCGAAGTTTTATAGATGACATAGTGTAATGAAAGGAGTTTGGAGGGAACAAGTCATTAAAATAAAAAAAGTGGACTCTCATGAGAGCATAAGAGTCCACTGAAAGTGTTGGGTTGGATTACTTAGCGAGAGAGAGGGCGTAATCGATATTTTCCATTAGATAATCAAGGTCGCCTGTATCTTCGCTACCCTTTTCTTTTGCTTTGTCTGCGATAGCTTTAGCAGCCAAGAAATAGTTGTTCTTGACATCGGTACGGGCAGCCTGGTCGGCAGCTGAATTGCCTTCGATAGAATCCCATTTTTCAGCACCTACTCGGTAGATTTTCTTGGCGGCATTCTTAAGGGTTTCGAAGTCAGCGTTGTCGAGAGATGCGGCCTTTCTGTAATCTTCTACTGACTCTGCATCCTTGCCCATTCTGTCATAGACAAATCCGCGAAGACCGTAAAGAGCTGCGTTATTCTGATTAGTAGACAAGAGGTCGGTAGATTTTGCTAATGCTTCATCGTATTTGCCGTCAGTAACGAGGATGTTTACGATATTGTTGAAGAAGAAAGGTTCTTCATAACCAAATTTCTTATAAGCAGCATCAGCGATTTCAAGAATCTTATCTTTTGCAGTCATCTCCATTGTTGAGTCGCGCTGAGCAGCAGCCTGCCAGCATGCGATCTCATAGATATAAGCTTGTTTGTCTTCATAACCGATGCCGCGTGCTTTGCGGAATGCATCTGCACTCTTGTAGATTTCATTGCCAGAATAAGCAGCGAGACCGGCATTGAAGTATGCTGTACCACGAAGAGTATCGGGAAGAGCGAGTTTCTGGTCGCTCATGAAGTCCTGCTCTGGGAGGTCGGCATATATCATGAAGCTTTCGTAAGCTTCGGGATAAACTTTCTTATCTTGATAGAAATATGCACCGGCATCGAAGAAGTCATTTGCATGGCCTTTGATCGCGCTGATAATAGACTTGGCAGTCTTTGTGTCGGTTTTTCCTTTTTCGTTGGGTATCGCAGTGAGCGGTAGGGCTTTAACGTAGTTGTTGTAGCCATTAAGGAGGTTTTCAGACATCTTGACATTGTCTACGTTGGCTGGATTGATCATTCGATCAGTGAGTTGCTTGTCGTATGAATCGAATTCGATTTTGCCAGCGATGAAGTATGTCTGGGCATCGTTTGCTGTCTCAGGATCTTTCATTGCCTGCTGGATGAGGGAGCGGGCCTCTTCGATCTTGTCGGGCTTGCCAGAAAGCTTCTTGGCAGCGTCAACATTTGATTTCTGTGCGCTCATCGAGCCGATGGCTGCGAAGCAGAGCGCAAATGTCATGAGCTTTTTCATTTTGGTTCGTATTTAGGTTTGTTATTGATTTTCATTTTCAGTCTCATTTTCGGTAACTTCGGTCTCCGTNACCTCAACATCGACCTGAGCCTCAACTGCAGTGGCATCGGCGTTCTGCTCCTCGATTTGCTCCTCTACCTCTTCCTCGGGGTCGCTGTCTACTACACAGACGGAGGCGATGCGGTCGCCACGCTTGGTAAGGTCGATGAGCTTGACGCCCTGGGTATTACGTCCTTGGAGGCGAAGAGTATCTACGGGGAGACGGAGAGTAATGCCGCTCTGGTTGATAATCATGAGGTCGTTTTCATCTGTCACTTTCTTGATGGCCACAAGGTTGCCAATCTTGTCGGTGACATTGAGAGTCTTCACTCCCTTTCCGCCTCGGTGCATGCTGACGGGATAGTCGTCGAGGTGTGTACGTTTTCCGAAACCATTTTCTGACACCACAAGTATACTGTGCTCGTTGTCGTCGGTCTTGGCTGTCACCATGCCAACGACCTCGTCGCCCACGCCTCGAAGGGTCATGCCGCGCACGCCGGTCGACACACGTCCCATCTCGCGGAGCTCAGACTCGCTGAAGCGAGTGGCGTAGCCAGCTTTGCTTGCGAGAATCACCTGAGTGTCTCCATCTGTGAGTTCTACCTGAAGAAGTGAGTCGTCTTCACGGATGATGATGGCGTTCACACCGTTGGCGCGAGGACGGCTATATGCCTCGAGTGGAGTCTTCTTCACCACGCCATTGCGTGTTGCGAAGAGGAGGTTGTGTTTCTTGACGAATTCCTCATCGCCGAGGTTCTTTATGCAGATGAAAGCGTTGACTGCATCATCAGCATCAATGTTNAGAAGNTTCTGGATAGCNCGTCCTTTTGAGTTCTTGGCGAACTCAGGAATCTCATATACCTTAAGCCAATAGCAACGCCCCTTGTTGGTAAAGAAGAGCATCGAGTTGTGGTTGGTAGCCGGATAAATATGCTCGATGAAATCCTGGTCGCGGGTGCTGCTGCCCTTTGCGCCGACNCCTCCACGGTTTTGAGCGCGGAACTCAGTNAGCGGTGTGCGCTTGATATATCCGAGATGGGAGATAGTGATGATCATCTCATCATCGGGATAGAAATCCTCGGCGTTCAGGTCGGGGGAGTACTTGCTGATCTTAGTGCGACGTTCATCACCAAACTTGTCNCGAATCTCGATTAGCTCCTGCTTCATGACGTCGCGGCAAACAGCGTCGTCGGTAAGTATACTGTTGTAGAACTGGATTTGCTTCATCAGCTCGTCGTATTCAGCATGCAGTTTGTCGAGTTCCAGACCGGTAAGCTGGCGGAGTCGCATCTCCACGATGGCACGAGTCTGGACATCGTCGAGCTCAAACTTCTGGCTCAATTGCTCGCGAGCCTCCTCTGTGGTGCGTGAGTGGCGAATAATCTTGATTACCTCATCGATATTGTCGCAGGCAATCATCAATCCCTTCAGTATGTGGGCACGTTCCTCAGCCTTACGGAGAAGGAACTTGGTGCGACGGATTACAACCTCGTGGCGATGCTCCACGAAGTACTGGAGTATCTCCTTGAGGTTTAGTGTGCGGGGCCGACCGTTGACAAGCGCTACATTGTTGACACTGAAGCTTGTCTGGAGCTGTGTCATCTTATAGAGCTTATTGAGGACCACCTTTGCGTTGGCATCGCGCTTGATGTCGACTGCTATATGGATTTTGCCGCGGGCAGAAGTGTCGGTGATATCGGAGATGCCTTCAATTTTCTTTTCCTCTACGAGGTCGGCGATGCTCGTCACAATATCTTTCTTGAGGACTCCATAAGGAATCTCGCTGATTATAATCTGGTCGTGGGTGCCTGTAGACTCAATCTCGGCCTTTGCGCGGAGAATGATTCGGCCGTGGCCTGTCTCATAAGCGTCGCGCACACCTTGGAGTCCAAAAATCTCACCACCTGTAGGGAAGTCAGGGGCTGTGATGTGCTGCATCAGGCCTTCGATATCGATTTCAGGATTATCGATGAGGGCGAGCGATGCGTTAAGTGCCTCAGTGAGGTTGTGGGGAGGCATGTTTGTGGCCATACCCACGGCGATACCGGCTGCGCCATTGACGAGGAGATTGGGGATGCGAGTCGGGAGTACGGTCGGTTCTTTTGTAGTGTTATCGAAGTTGGGAACGAAATCCACAGTGTCCGAATCAAGGTCGCGGAGCATTTCCTCGCCCATGCGGGAGAGTTTCACCTCTGTGTAGCGCATTGCTGCCGGGGAGTCGCCGTCGATGGAGCCGAAGTTACCCTGTCCGAAGACCAGAGGGTAACGGAGCGACCAGTCCTGCGCGAGACGCACCATGGTGTTGTAGATAGAAGAGTCTCCGTGCGGGTGATAGTGACCCATCACGTCGCCCACGATACGTGCCGACTTCTTAGTGTCGCCAGAGAAATAGTTGCCCACCTCGCCCATGCCGTAAAGCACACGGCGATGGACCGGTTTGAAACCATCGCGCACATCNGGAAGGGCGCGCGAAACTATTACCGACATCGAATAGTCGATGTAGGCGCTTTTCATTTCCGATTCTATATTGACCGGAATAATCTTATCTTCGTCAATAGTCATGTTAGTATCTTGCCTAATCTTTTCAACCTACAAAATTAACTAAAAAAAGTCAGATGTGCAAATTTATTGGTAAGTTTCGTGGGCGAAACTTAGGTTTATGGGTTTATAGGTTGATGAGTTTATNGGGAATATGAAAAAAGCGTTGCCATGAAGGCAACGCTTTTTCTAAATCTGATTGCTTAAGGGCTTTTAAACCCCAACCTGAGTAAACGAAGGGAGAATTATGCGCAGGGGTCTTGGTAGTCGAAGGCGAGGCGTTCGGACTCGGGATCCTTGCGGCTGACTTCGATCACGCCCCCGAGTTTGCCGTCGGCGTTGAGCTTCAGAAGGAGTTCTGCGAGGTCATCCTCCAGATACTTCTGGATTGCACGCTTCAGAGGACGGGCACCGAAATTCTTGTCGTAGCCCTTCTCGGCGATGAATTCTTTGGCCTCATCGGAAAGCTTCAGTTCATAACCGAGTTTCATAACGCGGCCGTAGAAGTCGGCGAGTTCCACGTCGATAATCTTGAAGATTGCTTCCTTATCGAGCTGGTCAAACATCACGATGTCGTCGATACGATTGAGGAACTCTGGTGAGAATGCTCTGTTGAGAGCCTTGGAGATAACGCCCTGAGCCTGCTTCTTGTCGTCAGCGGCAGTATTGAAACCAACACCGGAAGTGCCGAAATCCTTCAGCTGGCGGCTGCCGACATTCGATGTCATGATGATGATTGTATTCTTGAAGTCGATGCGGCGACCGAGAGAATCGGTGAGTCGCCCTTCGTCCATCACCTGCAAGAGCAGATTGAATACATCTGGGTGCGCTTTCTCAATCTCGTCGAGAAGCACTACCGAGTAGGGACGGCGGCGCACCTTCTCTGTGAGCTGGCCACCTTCCTCATATCCGACGTATCCCGGAGGGGCACCGACGAGACGGCTGACGGTGAACTTCTCCATATATTCGCTCATGTCAACGCGGATAAGCGCGTCGGCTGAGTCGAAGAGATATTCTGCCAGTTTCTTTGCGAGGTGCGTCTTGCCGACACCGGTAGGACCAAGGAACATGNAAACACCGANTGGCTTGTCAGGATCNTTAAGACCGATACGGTTGCGCTGGATAGCCTTCACCACCTTCTTGATTGCATCATCCTGGCCGATAACAGAGCCATTGAGCGTGTTACCCATCTCGAGAAGACGGTTGCCTTCAGTCTGAGCGATACGCTGAGTCGGCACGCCAGTCATCATTGCAACGACCTCTGCCACTTTCTCATCATCAACAGTCTGGCGCTCCTTGTCGAGCTTAGCCTCCCACTTGGCTTTCATCTTCTCGAGTTCAGCCTTAAGGGAAGTCTCGCGGTCGCGCAGGTCTTTTGCCTTCGCGAAGTCCTGTTCGCTGGCTGCCTTCAGTTTCTCCTCAGTAGTGACAGCAATCTCATTTTCGAGAGCATCGAGTTCCTCTGGCACAATGATATTGCTGATGTGGACACGGCTGCCAGCCTCGTCGAGAGCGTCGAGTGCCTTGTCGGGGAAATTACGGTCAGAGACATAACGCTCAGTCAATTCTACGCAAGCCTTGAGGGCATCATCGGTGTAGATGACGTTATGGTGGTCTTCATACTTCGGTTTCACTTGCTTAAGGATCTCGAGAGTCTCCTCAGGGGTGGTAGGTTCGACTATCACCTTCTGGAAACGGCGTTCAAGGGCGCCATCCTTCTCGATGTTCTTTCTGTACTCGTCGAGTGTAGTCGCACCGATACACTGTATTTCGCCGCGAGCAAGTGCAGGCTTAAGCATGTTGGCCGCATCCATGGTGCCAGGTGCACCTCCGGCACCGACGATGGTGTGAATCTCATCGATGAAGAGGATGATATCCGGGTTCTTGGAAAGTTCGTCAAGTACAGCCTTGATTCGCTCCTCAAACTGTCCGCGGTATTTTGTTCCTGCTACCATACCAGCCATGTCAAGACCGATGACGCGCTTATTGAAAAGCACTCGTGACACCTTGCGCTGGTTGATGCGGAGAGCCAAACCCTCAACGATAGCTGACTTTCCTACGCCTGGTTCGCCAATTAGCACCGGATTGTTTTTTTTACGGCGTGAAAGAATTTGAGCAAGACGCTCGATCTCAACCTCACGACCTACAACCGGGTCAAGGCGACCTTCGGCAGCACTTTTTGTCATGTCATAGCCAAATTTGTCAAGAGCGGGAGTGTCGGATTTCTCTTTCCCCTTTGAGCTCTTGGATTTTGAGCTCGACTGAGCTGTAGTCTCGAACATTTCCTCATCATCCTCATCCATATCCGGGTCATCATCGTTATTATCCTTCTGCTGACCGAAAGGGAACGGAGGCATCTGGCCAGGGCCAATGGCCTGGATGGAAATGTCGAAATTGAGGTATTTGTCTTTGAATTCCTTGAGGAACTCGCTGTCCATCGAACGNTGGTCGTGGATGAGTGCCAAAANGATNTGCTCTCCNCCGATCACCGAAGCGTGCATCTTGCGTGCCTCCGAAGTGGCGAGCTGGAGATGACGCACGGCTGGAAGGCTGATGCGGTATTGCTGCTCAAAGAGGGTGGTGGACTCTCCAGAGCTGACAATATCAGATATGTATTCCTCCACTTCCTTACGCATCTGGGGGACGGGGACGCGGTGTTGTTTCAGGATTTTCAGGGC
>WFLX011419989.1_pt1 | contig 12109 bp, 9 predicted proteins | sample 4967041 | NCBI WGS metagenome assembly WFLX01 (sample SAMN12857096, study PRJNA449069) | gut metagenome | isolation source: stool from male and female vole | host: Microtus ochrogaster | place: USA:Florida | collected 2017 | reverse complement strand
TGCGGCGATAGATGCTGCCACGATCGCGCGGTCCCGTCGCAGCAGGCTTTCGAGCGCGGTTCCGGCCGGCATGGGTCAGTGAACCACGCCGCTTCCGGTTATGTGCAGGCTGGCGAAATGGGCGTGAGAATCGGCGAGTGAGAGTGCGAGCGGTCCGCTTGTCTCGGCCCAGCCGCGCCCGACCTCGCAATGGTCATATTCGAAGCCGTTCGGAAGGTTGATGCGGGCGCGATGCTGTTCTCCCGTGACCGGATTGACGATGGGCTCGCCGCGGGCTTCGATCCAGCCGGGTATGTTGACGCGTGCCGCGCGCCCTTGGACGTCGATCTCGAAATCGATCGGCGCGAAAACCGGATCATGAAAGGTCTCGAAAGTCGTCGCGAAGACCTGGAAGAAGGTGGCGCCGGGCTCGGTATCCTGACCGCTCATGATCCGCAGCAGCGCCTCCCGCTGCTCGTCCGAGGCGCGTTCGTCGATAATGGGAACCACAGCACCCCTGCCCTCGTGAATCGCACCGGGCCAGGAGATGATCATGCCGCACCTCAGGCCGTCGAGCCGGGTGTCGCCATGGTTTCCCTCATCGATATCGATCAGGCCGATCGCGCTGCAATGCCCCTCGGTCGGCAGGGCATTGAACTGGCACGGGCAGCCATAGGCGCAGTTGCAATGGATGAATTCCCGACCCTTGATCGTCCACTCGACGTCCGTCATCGTCTCCTCCCCAGATACGATGGAGTTCATTTTCCTTCGGATGCGATTCTATTAGGTGGTGAAAATATACTCCCTACCGCCGGCGATGCCAACGGGCCACCTGACGAAGGAAGGATCAGCCGACCAGACCGACGGCGAAATAGCAAAGGGCGGAGATCAGGGCGGCGGCGGGAAGCGTAATCACCCAGGCGACGACGATGTTGCCGGCAAGGCCCCAGCGCACCGCCGACACGCGCCGCGCCGCGCCGACGCCGATGATCGCGCCGGTGATCGTGTGGGTTGTCGAGACCGGAATTCCGAGCCAGGTCGCGGCGAACAGGGTAATGGCACCGCCCGTCTCGGCGCAGAAACCCTGCATCGGATTGAGCTTGGTTATCTTCGAGCCCATCGTGTGTACGATCCTCCAGCCGCCGAAGAGCGTGCCGAGTGCGATCGCCGCCTGGCAGGTGATGACCACCCAGAAAGGCACGTAGAAATCCGAACCGAGATAGCCTTGCGAGAAAAGAAGCACGGCAATGATGCCCATGGTTTTCTGTGCATCATTGCCGCCGTGGCCGAGCGAGTAAAATGAAGCGGAAACGAACTGCAGCACCCGGAAGGTGCTGTCGACGGCGAAAGGTGTCTGGCGAACGAAGAGCCAGGAGACGATCAGCACCAGGAGCAGCGCCAGAACGAAGCCGATTCCCGGCGACATGACGATGGCCCCGGCCGTCTTCAGGAGGCCCTGCCAGACGATCGAACTGAAGCCCGTCTTGGCGAGGCCGGCGCCGACGAGGCCGCCGATCAGAGCGTGTGAGGAACTCGACGGAATTCCGAAAATCCAGGTAACGATGTTCCAGATGATCGCGCCCATCAAGGCCGCGAAAATGACCTGTGGCGTAACGATACCCGGATCGATGATGCCGGTGCCAAGCGTTTCGGCAACGTGAAGCCCGAAGAAGAGGAAGGCGATGAAGTTGAAGAACGCCGCCCATAAGACGGCATATTGCGGCCGGAGCACGCGGGTCGAAACGATGGTCGCGATCGAATTGGCCGCGTCGTGCAATCCGTTGAGGAAATCGAAGAACAGCGCGACGGCGATGAGCCCCACAAGCAGGGGGAAGGCGAGCGTCGCATCCATCAGACGTTCTCGATCACGATGCCGCTGATTTCGTTTGCAACGTCCTCAAAGCGGTCGACGACCTTTTCCAGTTCGCCATAGATCTCGCTGCCGATGATATAGGCCATCGGGTTGGAAGCGCCGTGGCGCTGGAAGAGATCCTTCAGACCCTGCTCGTGCAACTCGTCGGAGCGGCCCTCGACGCGCGTTACCTCCTCGGCGATGGTGCTGAGGCGCTGGGCGTTGGCACCGATACGGTTGAGGAGCGGAATGGCCTCGGCGACGAGATGGGCGGCCTCGACGACCGCAGCGCCCATGGCCTGCATGCCGGGGTCGAAGCTCTTCTGTTCGTAAAGCCGTATGGTCTTCACCGTCTTGTGCATCATGTCGATGGCGTCGTCCATCGATTGAATGAGATCCTTGATGTCACCGCGGTCGAAGGGCGTGATGAAGCTGCGGCGCACCGCGAGAAGGACCGCGCGGGTGATGTCGTCGGCCTCGTTCTCGAGCGTGACGATCCGTTCGCAATGGCTCTCGATGTCCGGTCCGCCGGCGAGCAGCGCATTCAATGATTCCGCTGCACTCATGACGGTGCGCGAATGTTCGGCGAAGAGGTCGAAGAAACGATCTTCCCGGGGGAGGAGCTTGCGAAACAGGCCGAGCATCACCAATCCATCCAACTGTCGATTGTCACGCAGTTGTCATATTGTACTTGCACGCTCGGGGAAAGTTCCGATGCGGTCGAAAATAACGGCTTTCCCACAGCGGATTGGGCGCAAACGGGCCGTGCGATCCGCTACACGCACAAGGGCGGTCAGCGCCGGATGCCCTTCCGCTTGCCTTGAGGCTGCTTTCGTCCTACCTGACAGCAACGTCGAATTCGGACCCGCAATGCCCCACAAGGTCTTTCTCACACGCCTGAAACTGAGCGATTTCCGCAACTATGCAACGGCGGCGCTCGACCTCGACCAGCGCCATGTGGTGCTGACCGGCGAGAACGGCGCTGGCAAGACCAACCTGATGGAGGCGATCTCTTTTCTGTCTCCCGGGCGAGGCTTGAGGCGCGCTGCGTATGCCGATGTCGTCCGCGTCGGCGCCGCTGACGGCTTCTCGGTCTTCGCCGCTGTCGATGGGATGGAGGGGCCGGTGGAGATCGGCACGGGGACTCAGGGATCCGAGGAGGGTCATTCGCGCCGCCTCAGAATCAACGGCACTGCGGCGCGCACCGTCGACGAACTCAACGACCACCTCCGGGTGCTCTGGCTGACCCCCGCGATGGATGGCCTTTTTACCGGCCCTTCCGCCGACCGCAGGCGCTTTCTCGACCGGCTGGTGCTTTCGCTCGATCCCGAGCACGGCCGCCGCGCCAGCGAGTTCGACCGCGCCATGCGCAGCCGCAACAGGCTTCTTTCGGAGTTCCGCCCCGATCCCGCCTGGGTATCGGCCATCGAACGCGAAATGGCCGGCCTCGGCATTTCCATGGCGCTTGCCCGCCAGGAGATGCTCGGCCTGCTTTCCGCTCTCGTCGACCGTAGCAGGACCGACGGGACCTTTCCGTCCGCACGTCTTTCGCTTGCCGGCTTCCTCGATGACTGCGCCGGTATTCCGGCCTTTGAACTCGAAGAGCGCTATCTCGCAATGCTCGCTGATGGCCGGGCGCGCGATGCCGCCGCCGGCCGCACGCTCGACGGGCCGCACCGCAGTGATCTCCTGATCCGCCACCGGGAAAAGGACATCGAAGCCGAGCGTTGCTCGACCGGCGAACAGAAGGCGCTGCTCGTCGGCCTGGTGCTCGCGCATGCACGCCTCGTCGGCGACATGACGGGCCACGCCCCGGTGCTGCTGCTCGACGAAATCGCCGCCCATCTCGACCAGGGACGCCGTGCCGCCCTCTTCGACCTCGTCGATGGGCTCGGCGGCCAGGCCTTCATGACGGGCACCGACCAAACCATGTTCGAGGCGCTCGGGGAGCGCGCGCATTATCTGGCCGTTGCAAACGGCCGCGTTTCAGGATGACATGGAGCGAGCGCCGTCCTCACAGGATAACGAAATGAGATGGAGACGCATATGACGACGGGTGCGACACTCGCTCCTTCGGAGATTGCGCGCTATGCACGCCACATCGTGCTGCCGGAAATCGGCGGCCCCGGGCAGCAGAAGCTCAAAGCGGCGCGCGTGCTCGTCATCGGCGCGGGCGGTCTAGGCGCGCCGGTGCTGCAGTATCTTGCGGCCGCCGGCGTGGGTACGCTGGGGATCGTCGACGACGATGTCGTCTCGTTGTCGAACCTTCAGCGGCAGGTCATCCACGCCACCGAGGATATCGGCCGGGCCAAGGTCGAGAGCGCTGCCGCGGCGATCGACGCTCTAAACCCGCATGTGAAGGTAATAACGCACGCGCTGAGGCTCGGTGCCGAAAACGCCAGGGAACTCTTCGATGCATATGATCTCGTCGTCGACGGATCGGACAATTTCGACACGCGCTATCTCGCCGCCGATACAGCCGAGGCCGCAGCCGTGGCGCTCGTCACCGGCGCCGTCGGCCGCTTCGACGGCTCCGTCACGGTGCTGAAGCCCTACGAGACCGACGCGGACGGGCATCCGAACCCCTCCTATCGCGACCTCTTCCCGGAGCCGCCGCCGCCCGGCGCAGTGCCAAGCTGCGCCGAAGCCGGTGTTCTCGGCGCGCTCACCGGCGTCATCGGCACATTGCAGGCGATGGAGGCGATCAAGCTTGTCACCGGCATTGGCGAGCCGCTGATCGGCCGGCTGCTGCTTTACGATGCGCTTGCCGCGCAGTTCAACACGATCCGCTACCGGCGCGGTAAGCGTTGAGGTTTGATGCGCGTGGCGTCCCGGCCGCATCCCGCAAAGTTATCCTCATCTCCGGTGAGGGGCACTCTCATCGCCGATGGTTGCGAGGTTTTGTGGTGCCGCCGCCTCCTGCCGGAAGCTGGCAAAGAGGCGGTGGAGCGCCTCGCGCCCTTCGATCACCAGATCGAATCTGCGGCCGAAGAGAAGCCATTCGGTACACAGCCCCATCATCATCCAGCGCAGGGCCCGCGTTGCCGACGGAGGCGTCCAGTGTTCCTGCATCTGGCCGCGGGCGAGCGCGCGGGCGAAGGCAAGTTCGAGCAACGCATCATGGCGCTCCTCGATTTCGCGCTGGCGGACGAGCACGGCGGACATGTCATTGTCGTAGTCGCAGCGCAGCATGATCGCGAGAATGCGCTGCCGCTGCTCGTCTGCGGCCAGCGTCGTCAGCCAGTCGCTGGTCGCGCTTTCGACGATGGCGAGCGTGTCGAAGGCTTCCGTTTCGATCTCGCGCGCGATCATGTCTTCGTGGGGCAGCGGCACGGCCTCGTAAAGGGCGAGGAAGAGATCCGTCTTGTTGGCGAAATGCCAGTATATGGCGCCGCGGGTGACGCCCGCCTCCTTGGCCACTTCCTCAAGCGTCGTGTTGGGGACGCCCTTTTTAAAGAACATGCGTTCGGCGGCGCACAGGATCTTCTGTCTTGTAGCCTCGGCGTCGGCCTTGGTTCGGCGCATTTATTCCAATTCTCCTTAACAGATGGCCCGCCGCTGTAAGCCGGCGGGCCATCTTCTCCGATCACTCGGCGGGGCTGACGGTTTCGGATGCCTGCTTGGCCGGCTCGGGCGCCGCTCTTCCGCGTTCGAAGATCTTCATGACGAACACGAAGAAGACGGGGACGAAGAATATCGCCAGTACCGTCGCCGAGATCATGCCGCCCATGACGCCGGTGCCAATGGCGCGCTGGCTGCCGGAACTTGCGCCTGTCGCGATCGCCAGCGGCAGAACGCCGAGGGTGAAGGCGAGCGAGGTCATCAGGATCGGCCGGAAGCGCAGATGTGCAGCTTCCAGTGTCGCATCGATAAGCGATTTACCCTGGTCGCGGAGTTCCTTGGCGAATTCGATGATCAGGATCGCGTTCTTCGCCGAAAGCCCGATGATCGCGATCAGGCCGACCTTGAAGTAGACGTCGTTCGGCATGTCGCGCATCGTCACGGCGAGCACGGCGCCGATGACGCCGAGCGGCACGACCATGATGACCGAGACTGGAATGGACCAGCTCTCATAGAGCGCGGCCAGGCACAGGAAGACGAGCAGGCAGGAGAGCGCGATAAGGAGCGGCGCCTGCGTCCCCGACTGGATTTCCTGTAGCGACTGCCCCGTCCATTCATAGCCGAAACCAGCCGGAAGCTGGGCTACCAGACGCTCCATCTCGGCAATGGCATCGCCGGAGGAATAGCCCGGAGCGGCCTCGCCGCTGATGCGCACTGCCGGATAGCCGTTGTAGCCGACCGTCTGCGTCGGCGCCTTGACCCATTCCACATTCGCGAAGGCCGAGAGCGGAACCATGCCGCCGTTGGAATTGCGGACGTTCAGGTTCAGGAGGTCCGCCGGCTGCATGCGCTTCGTTTCGTCCGCCTGCACCGTCACGCGTTGCATGCGGCCGGCATTCGGGAAGTCGTTGACGTAGGACGAGCCGAGATTGGTCGAGATGGTCGAGTTGATATCGGCAAAGGTCACGCCGAAGGTATTGGCCTTCTCGCGGTCGATATCGACGCTGACCTGCGCCGCATCGGGCATGCCCTCGAAACGGACGCCGGTCAGGATCTTGCTCTGGGAGGCGAGGCCGAGAAGCTGGTCGCGCGCTTCTGCCAGCGCCGCTTCGCCGAGACCCGCACGGTCCTGAAGGCGGAAGGAAAACCCGCCTGTCGTTCCGAGGCCCTGGATCGCCGGAGGCGACAGCGCGAAGCTGATCGCATCCTTGATCTGGCTCATGGCCATCGTCGCGCGGCCGGCGATCGACTGCGCTGCATTGTCGGCGTCGCGTTCGCTCCAGTCCTTCAGCGTCACGAATGCAAGACCCGCATTCTGCCCGCTGCCGAAGAAGGAGAAACCGTTGATCGCCACGATCGTGTCGACCGCCGGTTCCTGGCCGAAGATCTTCTCGGTCTGCTCGATCACCTCCGTGGTGCGGTTTGCCGTCGCTTCCGACGGCAATTGCATCATGACGATGACAAAGCCCTGGTCCTCGTCCGGCAGGAAGGACGAGGGCAGCCGGATAAATGCCCAGGCCATTGCTGCAAGCAGGATCAGATAGATGATCATGAAGCGGCCCGTGCGCCTGATGACGCTTCCGACGAAACGCGTGTAGCCGTGCGACGTCCGGTCGAAACCGCGGTTGAACCAACCGAAGAAGCCGCGCTTGGCATGATGGTGCCCCTTCGGTACCTGCTTGAGGAAGCTCGCGCAGAGTGCCGGTGTCAGCGACAATGCGAGGAGCGCCGAAAACAGGATCGAGACGACCATCGTCAGGCTGAACTGGCGATAGATCACGCCCACGGCGCCGGGGAAGAAGGCCATCGGAATGAACACCGAAGCCAGAACCAGCGTGATGCCGATCACCGCTCCGGTGATCTGCTTCATCGCCTTCCGGGTTGCATCCTTCGGCGTCAGCCCTTCCTCCGACATGATGCGTTCGACGTTCTCGACCACGATGATCGCATCGTCGACGAGGATACCGATCGCCAGCACCATGCCGAACATCGTGAGCACGTTGATGGAGAAGCCCATCGCCAGCATGACCGCGCAGGTGCCGAGCAGGGCGACCGGCACCACGATGGTGGGGATGAGCGTATAGCGGACGTTCTGCAGGAAGAGGAACATCACCAGGAATACGAGGCCGACGGCCTCGACAAGGGTGTGCAGCACCTTCTCAATCGACACCGCGACGAAGGGCGAGGTGTCATAGGGGATCGAGTATTCGAGCCCTTGGGGGAAAAACGCCGCGAGCTCGTCCATGCGTGTCTTGATCGCCGCCGAGGTCGACATCGCATTGCCGCTCGGCGAGAGCTGCACGGCGATGGCCGCCGAGGGGCTGCCGTTGAGGCGGGTCGAGAAGGTGTAGCTTTCGCCGCCGATCTCGAGACGCGCAACGTCGCGCAGCCGCACGGCGGAGCCGTCGGCATTCGCCCGGAGTACGATCGCACCGAATTCCTCGGGGCTCGAAAGCTGGCCCTTGATGACGACCGGTGCGGTGACTTGCTGCGTGATCGGATTCGGCTGGGCGCCGATCGAGCCGGAGGCGATCTGGGCGTTCTGAGCCTGGATCGCCGCGGTGACGTCAGCCGCGGTCAGATTGAGGCCGAGCATCTTGTCGGGATCGAGCCAGACGCGCATCGAGCGCTCGGTCGCAAAGAGCTGGGCGCGTCCGACGCCGGGCACGCGCTGGATCTCGCTGAGCACATTGCGGCTGAGGTAATCGCCAAGCCCGATGGCGTCCATCGAGCCGTCGGTCGAAGTCAGCGAGATGATCAGCAGGAAGCCGGCGCCGGCCTCGTCCACCTGTACGCCTTGCTGCCTGACGGGGTCAGGCAGGCGCGGCTCGACGCGCTGCACCCGGTTCTGGATGTCCACCGAAGCCTGGCTCGGATCGGTGCCGGGCTGGAAGGTGGCGTCGATCGAGACCGAGCCGGAGGCACTGGTCGAAGACTCGAAGTAAAGCAGCCCCTCGACGCCGTTCAGCTCGTCCTCGATCAGACGGGTCACGCTCTGATAGGTGTCCTGCGACGAGGCGCCGGGATAGTTCGTGTTGATCGATATCTGCGGGGGCGCGACATCCGGATACTGCGACACCGGCAATAGCGGGATCGCGATGATGCCGGCGATCATGATGAAGATCGCCACCACCCAGGCAAAGATAGGCCTGTCTATGAAAAAACTGGGCATGATAAAATTCTCACTTCGCGTCGGTGGCGGGCTTTTTGCCGGCATCTGCCGACGCGCTGGCCTGTTCGGGCGCAGGCTTGGCGTTCGGATCCCAATCCGAAGGCTGCACGGGTGCGCCCGGGCCGATCTTCTGGAAGCCCTCGACGATGACCTTTTCGCCGGGCTTCAGGCCCGACGTCACCTGCCAGCGCTGGCTGACAATGCGTCCGAGAGTGACGTTGCGGAACTCCACCTTGTTGTCGGCAGTCACGACATAGACCTGCGACTGGCCGGCATTGTTGCGCTGGACCGCCTGTTGCGGAACGGTGATCGCGTCCTCTTCGAGACCTTGCTGGATTTGTACGCGGACATACATGCCGGGCAGCAGGTCATTGTTCGGATTGGGGAATTCGCCGCGCAGCGTCACCTGACCGGTCGTCGCATCGACGGCGGCTTCGGAAAAGAGCAGCTTGCCCTTGAGGGCATAGGGCGTGCCGTCATCGAGGATCAGCTGCACCTCGGCTTCGTTTTTGGAGCTCATCCACTTGCCGTCCTTGAGCGCCTTGCGCAGGCGGATCAGGTCGGTCGCGGACTGGGTGAAGTCGGCATAGATCGGGTCCAGCTGTTGGATCGTCGCGAGGTTCTGCGTATCGTTGGTGTTGACGAGGGCGCCTTCGGTGATCAGCGCCCGGCCGATCCGGCCGCTGATCGGAGCCGTGACGTTCGTATATTGCAGATTGAGCCTGGCCTCCGCGAGACCAGCCTCGGCGATGCCGACATCGGCCTCTGCCTGGGCAAGGGTCGCTATGGCGTCGTCGTATTGCTGCACCGCTGTAACCTGCGCTTCCTTCAGCCGCGATTGGCGGTCGGCCGTTCGCCTGGCCTGATCGACCAGGGACTTGGCGCGCTTCAGCGTAGCCTCGGCGCTGTCGACCTTTACCTGGAACGGCGCCGGGTCGATGCGGTAGAGCACATCGCCTTCCTTCACCATGGTGCCCTGTTCGAACACCCGCTCGACGACGATACCTGAGATGCGCGGGCGGACCTCGGCAATCCGGGTAGCGGTGATGCGACCCGGGAGTTCGTTGGTGATCGGAAGTGGTTCGGCCTTCGTCGTGAAGACGGCGACCGGCGACGGGGGAGGGGCGGGAGCCGCGGCCTGTTCTTCATTCTTCTGGCACCCCGCGAGAAAAATCACGGTTGCCAGCGAGGCGGCCAAAATCGGTCGGTTCATGCGCATCGCAATGTCCATATTGTCAAAGGACCGGCCGCAGCCGCGGCTTGTCGCAGCGCTGCGCGGTCCGAAAGTGAGGTGAAGCGGAGCCGGTATCGGCGTGAAAATACCGGAAAGCTAATATACAGACGCCAATGTATGTTAATTTCTGCCGCAGTGCAACAGAGTTTCTAAAGGCCGGTAGGAGAGCAAAAAATAGAAGAGCCGCAGCGCCTTCCGGCATTGCGCCCCGTGGGAGTCACGCAGGTGTGAATGCTGCGAAGGGGCAGCAAGGAGCGACTTTCCGCCTCACCCCGCTGCCGCGACCCCTCTCCCCACACGCGCGGGGGGGCGCAGGTGGGTGCCCGCTTGCACCACGCGCCTTTGGCGCGTTGAGCTCGGTCCTGAATTATTGTCCAGACCTGATTACCCGCCCTTCCGCATCGAAACGGTGCATACTGCCGATGACAGGCGTGGCGTAGACGGTGTCGTCGGCGGCGTAGCGGTGCTCGCCGAAGAGACGCACCGTCAGCAGACCGACAGTCTCCGATTCGATATAGATGATCGTGTCGGCTCCGAGATGCTCGACATGGATGACCTTGCCCTGCCAGTCGCCGGTTTCGCGGGAAAGGCCGATATGCTCCGGGCGGATGCCGATGGTCTTCGCATCTCTGTCGTCAAGCTTTGCGGCGTCGATGAGGTTCATCTGCGGCGAACCGATAAAGCCTGCCACGAAGAGGTTGGCCGGACGGTTGTAAAGCTCCATCGGCGATCCGACCTGCTCGATCCGGCCGGCATTCAGCACGACGATCTTGTCGGCAAGCGTCATCGCCTCGACCTGATCATGGGTGACGTAGATCATCGTCGCCTTCAGGCTGCGGTGGAGGCGAGCGATCTCGAGCCGTGTGTTGACGCGCAGCGCCGCGTCGAGATTCGACAGCGGCTCGTCGAAGAGGAAGAGTTTTGGCTCGCGCACGATCGCGCGGCCGATCGCCACGCGCTGGCGCTGGCCGCCGGAAAGTTCGGCCGGACGCCGGGCAAGGTAGGGATCGAGCGACAGCATGCCGGCAGCCTTGGCGACTTTCTCTTCGATCTCCGTCTTCGGCACACCTGCCTGCTTCAGCCCGAGGCCCATATTGTCCCTGACCGACAGGTGCGGATAGAGCGCATAGGACTGGAACACCATGGCGATACCACGCTTCGCCGGCGCCACATGGCCGACTTCGACGCCGTCGATCTGCACGCTTCCCGAGGTCGCGTCCTCAAGCCCGGCGATGGTGCGCAGGAGAGTCGATTTTCCGCAGCCGGAGGGACCGACGAAGATGACGAACTCGCCGTCCTTCACGTCGAGGTCGATTCCCTTCAGCACCTCATGGCTGCCGAAGGCCTTGCGGATGGATTTGAGTTGAAGTGATCCCACGTGTCGCCCTCTTGGGTTAAAGCTTGACCGGCTTGCCGGTGCGCACACTTTCATCCGCGGCGAGGCAGATCTTCAGCGACTGCACCGCATCGTCCATGTGCCGGTCGAGATCGATATCGCTCCGGATGGCCCTGAGCACGAAGTCCTGTTCGCGCTCGCAAAGCTCCTGGTGGCCCGGCTCGCCCTCCATCATCAGGTCCGCGTCGCGCTTCAGGAACCTGCCGTCCGGGCCCGTCGCGGCGCTGTGCACGCGGATGACGGAGGTTTTCGTGTGCACGTCGATGTCGTCTGACCTGGCGTTCTGATCCATGACGATGGACACCGAGCCGTTTGGGGACATTACGTCCTTCACGAAGAAGGCCGTCTCCGAGATCATCGGCCCCCAGCCCGCTTCGTACCAGCCGATCGAGCCATCGTCGAAGATCACCTGCAGATGCCCGTAATTATACATGTCGGCGGCGATCTCGTCCGTGAGCCTCAGGCCCATGCCTCTTACTTCCACAGGCTTTGCGTCCGTGATCTGGCACATCACGTCGACATAGTGCACGCCGCAGTCGACGATGGGCGACGTGGTCTGCATCAATGATTTGTGCGTTGCCCAGGTCTGCCCGCTCGATTGCTGGTTCAGATTCATCCGGAAGACGTAGGGGCCTCCGAGCTTGCGCCCTTCCGCGATCAGCCGCATCCAGGACGGATGGTGCCGCAGGATATAGCCGACGACCAGCTTACGGCCATTGGCCCGCGCGCAGGCGACGACGCGCTTGGCATCGGCGACCGTCGTTGCCAGCGGCTTCTCGACGAAGACATGCGCTCCCGCCTCCATAGCCATCACGGCATAATCGGCATGTGTGTCCGAATAGGTGTTGATCGAGCAGAGCTCCGGCTTCAGCGCAGCCAGCGCCTCCGGGAACGACGGCAGAATCTCGTATGCCG
>WFLX010365479.1_pt1 | contig 12115 bp, 10 predicted proteins | sample 4967041 | NCBI WGS metagenome assembly WFLX01 (sample SAMN12857096, study PRJNA449069) | gut metagenome | isolation source: stool from male and female vole | host: Microtus ochrogaster | place: USA:Florida | collected 2017 | reverse complement strand
GGTTTGCTTTTTCCCTCATAAAATTCCTCCAGTGTAAGCCCTTCAGGTAAACCTCCCACTGATATAACCTCAATGCGGTCTTCAAACATATATACAGCAGGCGGTGTCTGCCTCGACCAGCGATTGTGCAGACAGGCATTTAACCATGCCTCCCTGAAGCATGGAAAATCAAACAATCTGCTTTCCTTTCTAAGACTGCCACCTACGTCCACTACTGTATCATTCAATGCTTCCATATAGTCCAACACTTGCTTCACCGCTACAAGCATACATTTATAACCATATTCATTCCGCTTGACCAAATCCGTCTTATCTGTACCACGAAATACCGCAACTTTAATAGAGTAGCTGTTAGAATCTGCCAGAATAGCTGCCATTAAGTTGTAAGCTCCATCGCGCGTTAATAAATTTAAATTCTGCTCAAAGGTATTCTCCCGAAGCGTAAGATTATTTCCAACATACAACATCTTTAATTGGTCAAAACTTAGCTCCTGATTATTTGCCTCAATATTTACGATAGAATCCGATACTCTCAGCATCAAACTGCGTAATTGCTGTGGTGATATTTCCCTGTCCTCGTCCGCAGATCTCATATAATACTTTCCATATGCTGAATAAGGTTTTTCATCTCCTTCTGCTGTGACTCTTATTACATTTTTATCATCACATAGTTCCACAATAATCGTCGGGATAATCTGTGGTTTAATCGCATTGGCTATCCCCTGAGATATCTCACGCAATGTACAATCTCCAATTTGCTGCCCTAAGATTTCTCCATCGTTTCTTACTCCAAAATACAATGTACCTTTTCCATTTTTATTCAGCATAGAAGCTAATGAAATGATACCTTCTTTCAACTCACCAGTTGTTTTCTTAAACTCAATCAGCTCTGTTTCCATTCCGAAATTCATGATATAACTCCTTCCATATTCAGTATATCCTTTTTCGTTATTTTATTCAACACTTAATAAACACTTTATTCAACACATATGTGATGAATAAAGTGTTTATAAACCTAAAAGTTATCTCAATTTTACATCGGCAGCTTATGAATACAGTATTTCTCACATATATCCACAATATTTCTTGTCCTATCCACATTTACATTCCATATCCAGTCTTCCTCTGATGCCCCAGCCTGTATCGTTATTTAACACTTAACTCTGCTCTATGCCTTTTTCTTCCGTCCATACTTTTCATCTCTCTTAGTTTAATAAAGCGTTTGCTTTTTCACACACGCTGTAAAGCTCGTCATACTTCTAATTGATCAGCGGATCAGACACTTCTGTCCTTTCGGTACTGATACTCCTGAATACGTATGATAGCATCTGATTTTTTGTTTTTTCAATTCTGTTTGTATAATATTAATTCAAAGATTTCTCCTCAGAAAAAGTCGTAAAGAAAAAGCCATCCGCCAATCAATGCAACAGTTTATTTCCCTTCTCACAAATCTCATAAATTTCATCGTACTTTTCTTCTATCAGTGGCCTTACCCTCTCTGTCTGTTTTCCCACGATTTTTTTATAGAGAATATATGGGAATATCCATCCGAAAAATCCCGGTATGGCAAGAATGATACATAAAATATAGTTTGGAGGCTGCGCTGTCACTGCAAAAACAGAACCTGCCATGAACGCTGTCCCAATAATCCCTGACACAAGCGCATACACTGTTGCTATAGAAGTCTTTTCCTTTTCCAGCTTTTCTATTTCATTGACACATGCCTCAAAATTCCTCTCAAGTCTTGTCAGTTCCATCTTATTGACAATCTTACGGTTTCGTTTCAACCGTAGTACTTTTTTCTGCTGCGGAATCGGATTCCTGCCCTCCCTATTTTCAGGCAGATTCTCATCCAGCTCCCACCCGAAATTTTCATATCCGTCAAGCAGGAAAGAAAACCTGCTGCTCTCCGTGAACAGCTCCTTATACTCATACCCTACAAAATTTCTCTGCTGTCTTTCCGCATTATCCATGAACATACACCTCCTGGTTCTCATTACCAGCCACAGGCAGTGTGACTGTAAAGGTACTCCCCTTCTCTTCCTCGCTGACAATCTGAATATCCCCATCCATAAGTTCCAGCACCCGCTTTACCAGTGCCAGCCCAAGCCCGTTCCCTTCTTTTGAATGAGAAGTATCGCCCTGATAGAATTTATCAAAGATATGTTTCATGCTCTCCTGGCTCATACCACAACCTGTATCGGATACCGAAACCCGAATGTAGTTTTCATCCGATGTCTGGCTGACGGTGATACTGCCTCCCGGTTCCGTAAATTTTACCGCATTGGAAAGCAGGTTGTTCCACACCAGTTCCATTAGCTCTTCATCTGCCCTTACCATTGCCACATCTTCAATTTCTGCCTCCAGTTCAATCTCTTTCTCATCCCACGCATCCTCAAACTGCAGGATGCACTCACATAATTGCCTGCATATATCATACTCCTCCGCTTCCGGCACAATCCTCTGGTTTTCCAGTTTGTTCAGTTTCAGAATATTGCCGATCAAGTTTGAAAGACGTGTTGCGGCATTCTCAATGGACTTTGCATATTCCTTCCTTGGTCCGTCTTCTATCCTGTCTGCCTGAAGCAGCTCCGCATAATTCTTCATGATGGCAATGGGAGTTTTCATCTCATGGGAAACATTGGAAATAAAATCTGTTTTCAATGTTTCAATGCTCCCGAGTTCCTCCACCATTTTATTGAAGTCCTTGATCATGACATCCACATAATCCAACTTATCTGCCGTATGGAGTGTTGGGATATACACCGAAAAATCTCCGGCAGCCACCTTTGACGTAGCCTCTGCAAGCTGCTGCATGGGGATTTCATAAGTATCCCTTATCCTTCCCACTGCAAACCATGTAATGCCTGCCGCCACCATTCCCCAATACGCTATAGCCACAGCAGACTGGACAACTTCCCCGCACTGCAATCTGCCCATAAGCACCAACAGACCAGTATGTACCCCTGACATCAGGAGCAAAACCACCGCATAAGCCACAAACAGGGACAATATGAAACGTATTTTTTTCACTGTACTATTATGACTGACACTTTTTCTTCTCACATTAACACCGCCTTATACCCAAGCCCTCTTACCGTCACAATCTTAAAGCCGTCACAATCTGATAATTTGTCCCGCAGCTTTGTCACATAGACATCTACCGCCCGCAGGCTGGTATCACNANCCACACCCCAAAACTCATCCATAAGCTGTGCCCTGGAAAAAGTCTTCTTCGGGTAAGACAATAGTTTATACAGGATATTAAACTCCCGTGTGGTAAGGTTTATCTCCTCGCCATTAATCTCCGCACACATACCATCGGCATCCATTTTCAGATTACCAACCGTGATCTTCCGCTCCATTTCGATATTTGCCCTGCGCAGAAGCGCCCTGACACGGAGCAGCAATTCTTCCAGTTCAACGGGCTTTACCATGTAATCATCTATTCCAAGCTGGAACCCTTTCTGTTTGGAAGGTAAGTCATCTTTTGCCGACATGAACAGGATGGGGATTGTCTTGTTTACACGTCTGACAGTCTGTGCAAACTCAAACCCGTCAATCTCCGGCATCATAATATCGGAGATAATCAGCTCGTACAGATTGTTATACATCTCATCATAGGCATCTTTGGCATTCAGACAGCCCTTGGCATGAAACCCGCTGTCATTTAAGTAAGTACACACAATCTGGTTTAATTTTGCATCATCTTCCACTACNAGNATANTNATCATCAGNCATTCCNTCCTTATNCTTTANCTATATNTTTCAATATTTTTTGTTGNCCTNATAATCATATATACAGCCATCCCTAATNCGATCAGGCAANCACCTGCACCGGTGGCAGATGTCATGNCCTGCNTGAAAACAGAATCATCACCNCCAAACTGTGCTATCATGGNTGTTTCCAAAGAAANCATNGACACCAATGCAGCAGTCAGGTTGATNACTTTNGCCNCTNACNTGATCAGGCTTCCGTATTTCCTGAATTTTACGACATTTATGACAGCCATTGTAATGGAATAAAACGCATACAATGCCATTGCATAGATCAGCAGCCCTGAATATTCAAATCCCTTGTTTTGTCTTACTGCGATCACCACTACAGCCACCAATGCCTGGTTCATAAGCAGCAGAATAATCCCGCAAAGGCGGTATCTCCTGCATTCAGAAACCTTATCTTCCTTACGGCTTCTCACATAATGCAGTAGGGAAGAACGCATGATTGCCAACAGAAGATAATAAAAAGAAAGGGATATNAACCAGANGGAGCGGTAATATATCCCGGAACAAAACTTCATTACTACATATAAAAGGTTGATAAACAGTCCCTGATATAAAGAAGTTTCTGTCCTAAACATTACCTCCCTGAAATATTTATCAATCACGGGGACACTGAACGCTTTTTTCACAAAAGGATGGTTTTTGATTCCCTGTCTGACCAGGTGCACTATCCCCGTTATGCCTGTAACAGTGATTATAACTGCATAAGCTGATAACAAATATGCAACATACGAAATGATTTCATTCTCCAAGCCATTTACAAGAACATAAATGACCAATGCATATGACGGGATTGCAACCAAAAGTGTGGGAACCGGCGGAAGTACAAAAATCTTCTTAATAATATTTTTCATTTTTTGTAAGTCCATGAGCCTGCCTCCTGCATCATTTGGTTTCATTCTGCATTTCTCATTTTGCATCATACTCTGTTATTGTTTGTGTTTTGTTTGTACTTTGTGAACAATTTGTGAACAAATAATAAATTCCTCACTTCAACAGGTATTTCTTGTGTTAAAAAATGTGCAGCAGATTTGTTTTCCACTGCACATTCCATCNANAATTATTTCNGACCTTTNANAAACGGTATCAGGCAGANAANGACAACNATTCCCGCAATACCAACTATGNTGCCGACCNCCATATAACCGCTCCAAACCATTGTCAGGCACATACCGACACCTAACAGCAAAGCTCCGACAATCCCGATTAACGTTGCACCGATTGCCTTTCCCGACAGCTTGATAGGCTCCTTATTTTCCATCTTCCTCCACACTGCTACCATGATGAGTAATACAGCCAGACCGATTACTCCCATAATAATGCCTTCCCTGCGTGCATTCCATTCTTCTACCAGTCCCATGCACATTCCCAGCGCAAACAAAATTCCCCCAATAGTTCCCAAGATCATTGATACAAATGTACTTTTTTTCATAACATAATACCTGCCTTTCTTGTTAAATATGTGTTATTCATTTGATAAAAAGAGAATACCATTGTTTTGTTTGTCTAATGTTTCACTTTTGTTTCTGAAATATTAATTTGGCACTTTACTGCTTTTTTCGCTTCCACTCCAGCGGCTTCTGCTCTCTGCATGCTCGCATTCACTATCGCTTACTTCTTCCTCTGACGTCCCTCCTGCTCCGCAACACTCTTTGCTTCTCTCTCTTTCTGTTCTGCTGCCAGTCTTGCCTTCGCTTCTTCTACGGACTCGCCTTCTTTCGTCAGGAAACTATCTACGAACTTATCCGCAATCTTATTAAACCCGCCAACTGCTCCTTCCTCAATCTTTTTGTAGCTGCCAACTACACCTTCTTCAATTTTCTTGTAACCACCAACTACTACCTCTGCGATTTTTTCATTTGCTTTGACTAATTTAGATTTTGCCATATTCTTATTCTCCTTTATTTGTTCTTGATAAATACACAATACAAATTAATTATTTTTATATCATTTGAATTCTGTTTGAGGTTACTAAAATCTTGTCAATTACGATTCCTCTGTAGTAACCTCAGTTACACTTGTACTTTCTACAAAGACTTCGCCTGCTGTCCCTTTCGTTTCCTCTGCTACTACAATTTCATCTGGGCTTTCCACTAGGACTTCATCTACTTCCATGTTTTCATCTTTTTTCAATATTTCCTGCATTGTGATCTTAGCAGATTTAAATCCTTCCACCACTGCCCCGACAGCAGCTCCGCTTGCTACCACTGCACTCACTGCCACCACTCCTGTTGCCAGACATGTTGCACCTAAAACTTTCAAAACCTTTTTTCCTGTAATATGAATTGTTGCTTCCATTGTTTTTACCTCCTGTGTAATTTTTGTGTTTCANTTGATGATTAAAGAATAACACCGCATTATTNGCGTAATGTTTGATTTTTGTTTCTGAAATATTAANTTCTATNATTTTTAATGGACATAACGATGAGAAACACGCTTTGCGAGTTTCTCACGTTCGCGGGCGGTGCCAAATTGGAATGCAAGCATTCCAGCTTGGCTTATGCCTTCCNCGCAAATTTGACCCGCACTGCCTGATAGCGGTGCGGGTCGGTTGCATTTTTTCTTATGTCCTGACAGCAAATAAAACCGGCAATATAACTGCATAATTTTCAACAAATTTCCAAAACTTGATACCCTGATATCAGTCTTCTCATAAGCAGTGGCACTAATGATTCACCCCGGCAGACTATCCGCCAAACAAAGCCCTCCATACCCCACTTTATCATTAGGAACTTCCCTCTCCCCCCGCAATGCCTTTGCGCCTCCACGCAAATACGCTTTCACCTTTTCTCCATACAAAAAAGAATCATTCCCCAGCACTTTCCCCCACTCCATCATAAGCGCTGTGCTTCCTGTCACAAAGGGGGTGGCAAAGGAGGTTCCCGATACCTGTACATAACTGTCATTCGGGCCCACCGCATTAATTCCCGTTCCCGGCGCTGCCAAATCCGGTTTAATATCTCTTGTCAGTATTTTTTCTGTTGAGATGCCCTGCACCGGATAACCTCTGCCCGAAAAGTCCGCATATGCCTCCAGCTCCGCATTATAGGCTCCCACTGTAATCACCTTGGATGCTGTGGAGGGGATTGTAAATGTCTTTTCCGGTGTGGGTGTAAAGAATCTGGTTCCCGGATTCAACACATTACTTGATGGCAGATAAAAGTCGTATCCGCCTGTTACCGTTCGAATCGGNGTCAAGATAAATGTCCATACTCCCTGGTTTACATAATTCTCAGCAGGAAGNAAGTCAAAATAAATTTCCTGCTTGACAGAATACGGTGACGGCTCCCCCACNTACAATAAGATTTGAGTATTTTCCACTATATAGCTTGCNCCACCNGTCTGTCTGTCACTGATCCGAAGGCTTTCTCTCCCNGGCGAAATNACCTCAATATCAAACTGATCCGAATAATCCTTCCAAAGCTGAATTCCAAAAGCCANNTGATATCTGNNCACACTCAGNTCAANTCTCTGCANCACAGAAGAACTTACATTCCCGTCAAAGCTTCCTGCGCAGTGCCCTCCCGCCGCACCCTCATTTCCACTCCCCACACAGATCACAGTTCTTCCAATTTCCGCCGCATTATCCATAAAGCGCTCCACCAAAGAAGTGCCGTCGTGAGATCCGTAGGTGTTTCCAAAACTTAAGTTTATGGCCAGAGGCCTCCCCAGTTCCACTGCTTTCTTCACCGCATAAGTTACTGCACGCATCAATTCCGTAGTTTTCGGAAAAGAATCCGGCGCTGGATTTCCCATCTTAATAATCAGAAGTTCNCTTTCCGGTGCAACTCNCTGATATTGCCCGGNGGCCAAAAAACCGNTCCCGGCAGCAATAGACGCAACTGCCGTTCCATGACCGGATGTATCAATACTGGGAACAATACGCTCCGGCACAGGACTGTTTATTGCAACATTGATTCGCCGCTCCGAAAATTCTACTCCCGTATAAAAACCCTCCGGCGGAGCCGCCTGATCCGCAAACTCTTCATATCCGGCAGGAAGCAGCGCATTTACCCGTTCCGGCATAAGCGTCTGATCCCAGAGATATCTGATCCGGGTATTCCCNGCTCTGTTTCGAAANTCTATATTCTTNTAGNCGATTNCCGAATCAATCACCGCAATTAAGACATTTCTTCCNGTCAAAAAAGGNTCTCTTANCGNGGGCGGCAGAATGCAGGAAGCCTGCTTTCCCAAAAGTGTTGATGTATATAAACGCTTTGGCTTTTCTACATATTCGACTTCGTCCAGCAACGTAAATGTATCGATCAGATTCTCCGGTATGGTTACAATTGCATATCCGGCAATCAGCTCTTCCACCAAAATAACGCTGCTTTGAAGCCTGGAAATATCTCCGTGGTATTTAACAATCAGTTCCCAACTCCGACTCTCCTCATCAAATCCTACCGCCAGCTGGCCGGAATTTATTCTTTCACTTTCTGATACCTCTAATGCCAGATTTAACAAATCCTCTAGTTTTTGATTTTCCATTTTTCTTCTTCTAACGTTTTTTACATTATACGGAAGAATATGTTTTTTATGATTTGAATGGAAAAGGATAAAGTTTAAGGCGCAGGAATTTATCTTCCTGCGCCTTTCATTTTTATTTTCTATTTTTGTTTAATTATCAATATTTGTCAAAACCATCGCCAAGAGAAATAACCTGCTCATTCATGCTGGATGAAGAACTCTGGTAAGAACTCTTGAAGGAAGAAGCACTTCCTGAACCCAGATTGTAGATGGAAAGCATTTCTCTCATTCTGGATGCCTGGTTGGACAACTCTTCGCTGGCTGCCGCACACTGCTGGCTGGTAGCGGAGTTGGTCTGTACAACCTGTGATACCTGTGTAATTGCCTGCTCAATCTGTGCTACTGCAGTTGCCTGATAGTTGGAGGACTCTGCAATACTGTTGATAATCGCTTCGCTTTCCTGTACAACTCTTGCAATTTCTTCCATAGCTTTTGCTGTCTCGTCAGCAATCTTGGAACCTGCATTTACTCTGTCAATGGACTCTTCGATCAGTTCAGCAGTCTCACCGGATGCTGCCGCACTCTTAGCTGCAAGGCTTCTAACCTCTTCTGCAACAACTGCAAATCCCTTTCCTGCCTCACCAGCTCTTGCTGCTTCTACTGCTGCATTAAGTGCAAGAATATTGGTCTGGAATGCAATATCATCAATTGTTTTAATGATCTTAGAAATACTCTCAGATGACTTGTTGATATCCTGCATAGCAGTCATCATATCCTGCATCTGCTTGTTGCCCTTCTTCACATCTGAAATTGCACGAGCCACAAGACCTGCTGCGGAATTAGCCTCTTCTGCATTTCCTTTGGTTTTCTCTGCGATTTCATCGATGGATGCGGTAATTTCCTGAATTGCGCTTGCCTGTTCAGTAGAACCCTGAGCCAATGCCTGGCTTGCACTAGCAACCTGTGAGGAGCTGACTGTAACCTGTGAACCTGCGTCACTGATATTGGTCAGCGCATTAAGGTTATCTTCTACCAGTTTCTTTAATGCCATGCCCAGTGTATCCTCATTAGATTTGGGATTAACCTGCACGGTAAGATTACCGCTGGCTACTTCTTCAGCAACCTTAGCCTGATATTTCGTATTCTCAATTACTTCCGAATAGCTGTCTACCAACTCACCAAACTCATCATCATGATATTTAACGAGTTCAATGTCAACCCGTCCCATTGCAATATCGCGGGCAGCCTTACACAATTGTGTAACAGATTTGTTGATGGTCTTAATCAGAGATAATGCAATAAGAACCGAAACTACAACGGAAAAAATAATCATTGCAAAGCTGACATAATTCGATATAGTAGCAGTTCTTTCAATAAGCTCCATATCATCCGTTATTACACTCTTCATCGTGTTGAGAAGGGTTGCTGATTTCGTCTCATCCGCACCGATCTGCTGTAATGTCTGCTGAACTGTCGTGTACATCTCTTCCTGCATATTTTCCGTAGATGTTGTGATCCTACGTACGGAAGACATCCCAACTACTACGTTAATAATCGTGAGTATAATCGGGATTGCAAACCCTATAATCATTTTTGTTTTAATCTTCATGTCTTTCATAACTATACCTCTCCTTCTTCATCCATATTAATATCATTTGCCTGCTCTACAACTGTTAAATCCTCATCATTTAATAATTTATCAGGATCGAGCAGTAATTTTACGGAATTACCTACCTTGCCAATACCGTAGACATATTTATTCTGTGCCCGCTCAGCATGGCCGATTTTGGGAGGCGGAAGTATATTGTCTTCATCGATTTCAACCACCTCTGCAATTTTTTCAACGATCAATCCTACTACCGATGATTTTACATTGATGACAATGATACAGGTTCGATCATTATACTCCTGCGGTTCCTGCTTGAAACGCAGCCTTACATCAATAACGGGAACAACCTTTCCACGCAGATTAATAAGTCCTTTGATATAATCTTCTGTTTCGGGAATCGCTGTAATTTCCTGCATTTGGATAATTTCATTTACATATTGAATTGCTAACCCAAAGTACTCATTACCTGACTTGAAAGTCATGTATTTACCTTTTTCGCTGCTTTCATCATCCGAATTGGGGTCCGACGAAAGTCTGTTCAATTCGTTTATCCCATCCATATAGTTACCGTTCCTTTCTATAAATTTATTCCATTAATCCCGCTGCATCCAGAATTAGTGCAATACTTCCATCTCCAAGCTGTGTACAGCCAGACAACCCTTTAACCTTCTTGATATAGGAAGGAATCGGCTTCACAACAATTTCCTGTTCCCCGATCAATTTATCAACTAAAAGGCAGACTTTCTGATTCTCCACTTCGAGGATCAACATGACTCCATCTTCAACAGACTCACAATACTGCTCCAGATGATACCATCTTCCAAGCCTGAGCACCGGAAAACACTCGCCGCGTACCATGATATATTCATCTCCGTTCGGTTCATAAATCATCATATCTTCTTTTACGCGGATAAATTCTTTAATGACACCCGTCTCTAATACAAACGAAGAATTTCCGGTTTCCATGACAATACCATCAATAATTGCAAGTGTAAGAGGAATCTTCAGACTCATGATACTGCCCATTCCCGGTTTGCTGTCAATATCCAGCGTACCGCCAATGGACTGAATGTTCTGAACAACCACATCCATTCCTACGCCGCGTCCTGAATATTCTGTAACTTGCTCGTTGGTGGAAAAGCCCGGTAACGTAATCAGCTGATATACTTCTTTATCTGAATAAGCCACATCTGGTTTGTTATCATCCAGTATTCCCTGCTTCCTTGCTTTTGCGAGGATTTTTGCTCTGTCCAGACCTGCCCCGTCATCCTCGACGCTGATCCAAACCTTCCCGGCCTCTGTTTTGGCGGAAAGTGTGACCTTACCTTTGGCGCTTTTTCCGCTTTCCATACGTTCTGCTTTTTCTTCAATTCCATGGTCCACTGCATTTCTTACGATATGCATCAACGGATCGGAGATCTTCTCGATAATATTCTTATCTACCTCCGTATTCTCACCAATCATCTCGAACTCAATATCTTTTCCGAGCTTTCTGGATACATCAAATACAATACGGTTCATTTTTTGGAATGTATTTGACAGGGATACCATTCGCATGGACATGATAACATCCTGCAAATCCGTTGAAATCTTGGACAATTGAGCTGCCGCCTTATTAAAGCGGTCAAGATTAAGCCCCGGAACCTTTAAATCGGGATTCTGCAATACCACAGACTCGGAAATAACCAGCTCACCAATCAGATCCATCAACTGATCCATCTTCTTGACATTGACACTGATGAAAGCGCTCTTCTCTCCCTTTTTGTCCTTGGCAAGTTTCTTCTGCTTACCCGGCTCTCTGGATTTGATTACGAAATCACCCGGTGCAATCTTTTTCTCCGGCTTCTTTTCCTCCGCCTTTGGTTTATCTCCCTCTTCCTTCTCAGCAGATTTTTCCTGTGCTTTTGAATCAATGTCCTCAACACTGGAATCCAGATCAATTACTTCATGATCCTGGTCACCAAAGTCAAATCCCTGCAGAAACTCTTCGGCTTTACACTCAAAGACATCCACTGATTTAATGTCATATCCTACGCCAATGATATTACGTATCTCTTCCTCCGTGCTCTGAGCCTGAAGGAGAATCCTAAAACCTTCTTCAACAATCGTATCTGCACTGGTTGGATCTGAAATGATATCTTCAGGAGAGTAGAGAATATCCTCTGCTATCTCCTTTAACGCATATACGGTCTTGTAAGCATGGACATTTGCCATTTCCGTTCCCGGATAAAAAGTAAGATAAATCTTATAAAAACG
>WFLX010292305.1_pt1 | contig 12116 bp, 8 predicted proteins | sample 4967041 | NCBI WGS metagenome assembly WFLX01 (sample SAMN12857096, study PRJNA449069) | gut metagenome | isolation source: stool from male and female vole | host: Microtus ochrogaster | place: USA:Florida | collected 2017 | reverse complement strand
GAAGGACAGGACTGTCATTGGACGTCATATCAATAACATCTTCAAGGAAGGAGAGTTGGAGCGTGAGACCACATGTGCAAATTTTGCACATATGGGTTCTGACGGTGACCAACAGTATGTTACTANTCTTTATAACCTCGATGTCATTATATCAGTNGGCTATCGTGTAAAGTCAAAACGCGGTACTCAGTTCCGTATCTGGGCAAATAAGATATTGAAACAGTATCTATTGCAAGGCTACGCGATCAATGAGCGAATAGCCTCGCAGAAGTATGATGAGTTGAGCCAGTTGGTGAAAGTGCTTGGACGTACTATTCAGAATCAAGAGAAGCTGACCGAAGATAGCCGTTCCTTGCTTGATGTGGTGGTAGACTATACTTACGCCCTCGATACTCTTGATCGATACGATTATCAGGAGTTGAAGATTGAAGACACAACCGGCAAAGAGTCATTCCATGCAACTTATGAGAATGCTATGGAGGTAATTCGCGAACTTCATGAGAAATTCGGTGGAAGCAATCTCTTCGGTAATGAAAAAGACGATTCCTTCAAAAGCTCTATCGGGCAGATTTATCAGACATTTGGTGGAGTTGATCTTTATCCCTCAGTTGAGGAGAAGGCAGCTATGTTACTGTATCTCGTCACCAAGAACCACTCATTCAGCGACGGCAACAAACGCATTGCCGCCACATTATTCTTATGGTTTCTCAACGGTAACGGCATTCTCTACAACGAGGACGGCACCAAACGCATAGCCGACAATACTCTGGTGGCGCTTACCCTCATGATAGCCGAAAGTCGCACCGAAGAGAAGGACACAATGGTTAAGGTCATTGTCAATCTGATCAACAAGAACAATTGAAACTCAAGAATATCAAAGGTAAAATATGTGTGAGTATAAGTCTTTATATAGATTAAGAGAAGCAACCGATATAACTATTTCAGAGTTGGAAACTCCCCATCTATATTTTTCTACACCAAATGCTTATAAAGATAAGAATGATGCTAATATATGGGGATTTGTTGAAAGTGATGACTATATCTATGAAACATTCAATAAATTTCTAAATGATGAAGGGATTAAACACCTCGCTAATCGCCTTAGAAGTATCGGTATCTGTTGTTTCACTACTGACATCCCCGGAGGAAAGGCAAAAAGCAAATTTCTTAATTGGCGTAAACCAATTTGTATAGAATATGATCCTGTTATTGTTGAGAATGCATTTGCAAAAAATAAAAATGGAATAGTTCCGTTTTATGTTGGAGCAGTAAGCTATCATAATGAACCGCTTATCTTTGAAAAAGATAACGAGTCATCATGGCATATTCTTTGGGAAGAGAGTGAATTCGGCATTATGTACAAATCTTTAAGAAGCATTAGTTTGGCTGATCGAGAATTTGATGATTTGATTAGAAAGATGTTCACTCGCTTATCTAATAAGTATAGCTATCAAAAGGAGGTAAGATTTATATCCAGGCCTTTGTCGGAAAACGTCAATAATATTAAAGGTGTTAAATTATTTATACCTGATAAGGCAATAAAAAGGGTCTTGGTTCACAAATCAGTTGACATAAATAGTGAGTTTATGAAAAAACTTAATAGTATACCACATTTAAAAGGTAAGATAGTTTATGATTGGTAATATTTGGTTTATAACTAGTTATCTAATGCAAATTTGAGGATATAAATCATATAGGTTTCATCCTTGAGCATCTTCCCATAAGGAAATTCACTACCTGCTGATTGAAGAGGATTCAAAACAAACAATCAAATTTAATCTCCATTCAGGTAAATTTATCCAATTAGAGTCGCAATAAATGACACTAATTCTTTAAGTCTAAGATTTATTTCATCAAATGGTTGTTCTCTTTGCCATGCTAATTGAATATATCTTTTATGTGCGACTGTATTTTGGATTTCTTTTTGATAATACTCCCACAAGTCAGGCTTTTCATTTTTGAGTTTATACCAGTCAACGGTGCCATCCGAGCGCAATGGAAAGCTGCACTTTTTGAATTGTTGATAAACACCTTGAAACCAAGTCTCGTCATCTTCAGTTAAGACTTGTCCATGGCTTTTCATATTCCGGACTTCACGGACGGAGTCAAGTGTCTGCTTGACGGATTTCAGGTTGTGTTCGTTGCAAAAGCTCCATAGCTTTACGCTAAATGGTATGTCTTTCAACGCTGTAGCATTATCTATCTTTGCTGAAGGGTTAAATGTTTTTAGCCTATTCTTTATTGTCTCAATGTCGATCTCTTTAGAGTAAAAGATATTAAGTGCTCGTTCAGAAATGATTAGAGAATACCGACAATATTCAGAGAAATCTATTTTGTGCCCTCTCGAGCCAAATCGATAGCGCAGCATCTCTCGATAGTCGGCATTGAAACACTCGCGGGTATATTCATCTGCAACAAATGAAAAGTCGATAAGCGGCACAAACTTATCAATGTTATAGTCAAGGCCAAGGTATTTCTCAATCTTGGCGAGACTATTTTTGTCATCGTTTCGGGAGGAAAGCATAGAATACAATTCATCCACGAACCATGAATTATCTGGCTCGCGGATAATATTTCCGAGAAATATGAGTAGCTTTTTGAGGTCTTCTTTGCGTCTGTCTTGTGCCATATTATGGTAGGATTGAGAGATCAAAGTTTGAGTCGACTAAACGAGATAGCATATCAGGTTCCGTTTGGGATTCGATAATGCCCATATCATCGCGGAGTTGTAATTCCGGGAATTGTTCGCCCAAGCTAATAACAAATTCTCGTAAACTATTGGAAACATCGTTGGACTCATTGGATGTAAGAGTTACGATTTCATCCTTGCGCTTATTGCCTGTATAGTGTTTGTGGAGGAGATAGCCCACCTGAATTTTTGTAGGCTTAATTTCGGGTATCGGGTGTCCCTCTACGACATAAAACGGTAATGGTACAGCCATACGGGTCAGTGAAATTTCAACATTTCCGGGCAGATTATTGATGTCAAGATTCTTGCTGACGGCAACAATAAAGAAACGGTCTTGGAAATGGAAACAAGCGTAGGGCTTATTGTCGTGTGTGCGAGTTCGGTATACCAGTTTGCAGCCCAATTTCTTCTCAAATGCGATAAGTGGCATAGTAAAAAGATAGTCAATACCATTTGGCTTATTGACTGGTTTCTCAATAGAAGCTAGTCGAGTAAATTGAGAAAAAAGTTTTGCATAAATCGGATCATTCTCTCCTTTTACCATCTTGAGGTAGCAGAGTTTGCCGGAGATTACATTTATCAAGTTTGGTTCACCGCGATGAAGTTGGCATTTCTCGCTCTTGTAGCGAGGATAGAATGTGGCGTATGCCGCATTGATGCCATACTTCTCCCAAATATGAAGGATAGCTCGAATATCCTTTACATATTTGCGAGCAACGTTCAACTTCTGTCCGACGGTTATACCGGTTACTTCTTGTCGGACAGAGCAATGCTGAAGACGTGTCTTCTTTACATTGATTGTGAAACGTTGGTCTGTAATGATGCGTTCAAGTTCTTTTCGGAAATCTCCGTTGGACTGATAGACATTGTGCATAGAACTGAACGTAATATCATCGGCATAGCGAGAATAGTGAAGTCCAAACCGTTTCGCAAGACCATGAAGGCGATGGTCGAGTGTATCGCAAATAGCATTTGTAAGTAATGGCGATGTAGGCGCACCTTGCGGTAACACAAATACTTCCTCAAACGGGAGGTCTTCACGGTAGTGAATGGAACGCATAGTACAAAGACCAGCTATGGTATATGCAACTTTTGCATTAAAGTTGAATGGTGCACGTTGAAGCCTATTCCATACACGCTTAATGTCGATACTTGGAAAGAAGTCTTTCAAATCTATGTTGAAAACATAGTTCTGATTAGTATGCATCATAGCATTGTCAACGATTGAGCGACCCTCGGCAAACCCCATTGCATAGGGGGATGCAGTATAGAGGGCTTTGAAAATCTCGTTCATACAAAGCTGCATCCATTTGAGATTGCCACATGGCGCACTGATGGTGCGTTCGCCACCGGACTTCTTAGGAATTGAGAATGATCGGTATCGTTCTTGTTTTTTCTCTCTATGATTCTTTGGGTTGCAAAGAATCATGAGTTTCTTCATTGTGAATGGGTATGCGGACGAGCCAAGTAGGTCTACTTTGACTTCGTTGAGAAGTTTAAGCAATTCAAGCCTGGTTCCGAGGGCTTGCGCCTTTTCTATTAGAGTCTGTTTATCCATTCAGTTTAGAAGTTTTATAAAAATATTGACATAGCGGGCTGAAACGTAGTTTTCTTTATGTCTTTTAAGACCTTAATATTACAGATTTCATAATCATTGATTGTTGAATCTGTACATTCAAGGCGATTAACTTGTCGGATGAGGAGCCACTGCACCGCAAGTAGACACGATAATCGCATAGAAGCCAATTGACCATTGGAAATCTCCCCGAGGGGAGAAGTACCCGGCAATTCGTCGGGCATTTTCAAAATGTCTGCTTCGACCCGCTATGTCAATGTTCGTTTTGTGTGTGCAAAGATACTAAATATCCGCAAACCCTTTGTTCGCATTGGTTGGCAATTTAGTCGATGTTCCAATAAGCATCCGGCTCACCATCAAAGGCGTCATTGATAACGTCATCGGAGTAACCGGCCACATCCTGAGCGTAAGTACCGGCATACTCGCCATAATTAGAACCATAGTTGTCTTCGTAATCGTCGTAGTATTCATCTTCCATAATCATATTGTTTTTTGTTTGACGATGCAAAGTTAAGATAGATGTCCGAACTCTTTGTTCGCAGTGAGTTCTTTGTATCGTTCAGACATATCGTTTGCGATTTTCGCGGCTTGTTCTGAAATATGCGAAGGACTCAGAACAATGAGATTAGCGCCATATATGGTAAGCTCACGGATAAGCTCATAGTTCTCGATGCACTCTATTGAGAAAAACTCTCCTTTTGGAAGTGAGGGATATTTAGCACTAAGATTATCTGCTTTTGAGCCTTTAAGGTGTCGCATAGACCCATGAATAGGCTTTGTAATGATATATGGAGTGGAGGCCTCACTTACCCAAAATACGATTTCTTCGACTGGCTTATCGTCATAATAGGTTATTCCAATAATATCTTCATATCTTTCGGTGAGATCGCATTTCGCCGGTTTGAATGTCAATTCTCTGGCGTATTCAAACCCATCAATACGGTCAAGTGCAAAACTCAACACCCGGTCGCTGTCAAATGGGCTGGCAAGCAAATACCACCTGCAATTATACTCTTTCAGTAAGTAAGGCGATAAGGAAACAGTCTTGATTTCCTCGTTGCTGAAAGTATGATAATGAATGACAATAGCCGACTTTGAGCTGATAGCCGCGAATAATTCTGCAAGCAGCGTTGAATTTTCGTTGATGTTCTTCGACATGGAAATTACCTCCGGAAGTTCCTCAACATTCAATTTCTGTGCAAGGGCTTCAAGCCATTCAAAGTTAGGCTGACCCTTAAAACTGCCGAGAGTTGAAAGGACCGATGCAAGCAATGAACGTTCATCTTCAGAAAGAGGTTTCTTGAAGATAGAGAACGAAGGATCAGCATAGCGGATACATGGTTTCTGATAATAGCCATCACCAGATTTTGTAGGCGAAGCAACCTTGTATCGCTCGAACTCGACATCAAACGGACTATCAAATTCAAGATAAAGAATATCCTTTTCGACACATCGACGAGTTACCGGCTCTTGGCCATAGTTGGGCAATTCCTCAGCCAGATAATCGGTCAGATCTTGAATTGAGTAAGCCTTTCGATGGTTNGATAGCAACTTGTCAAGTAGCGCATATNGGGTGAGAGCNTTCTTATTCTGTGGCATTTCTGTCTAAATTTATGTTTCGTATAATGACAACACCATCATTTCCAACCATCATAAGGCGTTTGTTATCGTTGGCAAATGATACTGCGGATATACACGTTGCATGAGTCGCAACATCTGCAATACCGGCATCCGATAGATCATGGAATTGAATGATTTGCTTGTTTGGATCGCCTACGAAGCGAATTTCCACTAATGATGATGGTTGATGTCCCCAGCCTGAATTTATCTCTCCATAGCGATTATATTTAGAAATATACCCTTGCGCAGACAGTGCAAAATAGATTCCGTTGGGAGAGAATGTGAGGAAACTTCTACCATCTATTAACCTTGACTTGAAATCCTCGAATTCGTATTCATCCTCATTTTTAGCTAAGAACGTGAACGGATTACTTGTATATGAAGCCAATGCATTTGATTTTGAAAAGGAGGTAACCCAAACTGCACGTCCTGTGTTTTGAGCTGTAATAACGGAATGATTTATCAAATCATAGATTAAAAACAGTCCGCCCCAAGATGAATTACGATCCCCTCGATAACCAGCGAGTGCGACGTATCTTGAATCATAGGAAAAAGACACATAGTTTATATATGTTAAAGGGTCTCCTAATTCAATCTTGGCATAAATCGAATCGTCATTAGAATGACGGATATAGGCAGTGCCCTTTTTACCGATAATGCGTTCAAGAAAATACATCGTTCCTAATGTATTATCCTCATCTAAGGCTGTTTTTNCCCAGNGTTCTCCNGTTTTATCATCATGAAACAAATTAGGAAATTCGTGATTGAGATATTCAAAATGTTCTTGGATGAATAATTTGCGTAAATCGCTAACTTTTTTCCATGCCATAGAACCTTTCTTNTCTTGCCAANGATATTCATATTTCTTAATAAGCCGAGAAAACTCATCTTTCGTAAGACGTTTATTGTCGGTTAACCAATAATNCTCTATNTATTCCTNTAGTCTTGTATCAGCATACAACTTGCTATCGGGAGAAATAAATTGATATTGCGCTATAGTCCTACAGTCAATCGGCTGCATTGTAACTGGATTAATTAATCGAGGCTGTAGGGATACTGGCGTTTCAAACTGTGGGCGACTACCATTAACCTGCTTTACAAAAGAAACGTTGTCGTAAACTACCTCTGTTGCGTGAGCAATGTCTAATACTATTGTTTTAGTTCCATTTCGATGCATNATGCTCTTGCCGTCCTNACTTAGCAATACATCGTGATATTCTGAAGTGTCAAAAAGTNTCTCCAGTATTTTCATCTTGCTGAATTCTTGCCCATCAAATTCGAATAGATACACGCCTTCCTCATCAATGGTCAAACCGAATTTAAGACTTTGGGACAGGAAATCAGGAATATCTATATTCCTCNCCTGTACTTTTAANATTCGTTTATTANGGAAAATGTATACTTCATCAGTAATTAAAAATGATTCATTCTTGCGGCAACGTTTCGCTTTATACTTACCATAGGTATAACCGCTAAGTGATNGNATAATGTNCCTATCTTTANTTGTAATAACTCCATAGTCNCTAAAANACTNGAAATNATATTTATGAGCANNCCCTTNNTCCCAATATCCATTTCTATTGAGAGTAAAAATGGTATCTCCCTCATACAGATGAATATGATTCCCATCTTTATAAATAGTACCAGTGTTCTTGTAACCAACGCCGGAATATGTTTTATTTAGTACGAATGACTCTCTATTATTATACAGACAAATACTATCATGGAAAATCAAAGAATGATCGAATGTGTTTTGTATGAGTCGAGTATACTCATTCATACATGCGTTCAGTGTACACTCTCCCGTTCTGTTCACTCGATAAGGGGTATCCTTTTCAAAACGTATGTGTTCCTTTGTATAGAAAATTTCCCATTCGCATGGATAAAAATCAAATTCGAAGAAATCCGCTGAAATAGTAGCTTCTGGGAATTCAGTTTCTCTTAGATCAAAATCCTGAATTGCTTGTTTGCGTTTCCATACATCCACCATCCTATTGTCTCCAATTCGTGCGAGATGGCCTTTTATCTCAATTCTTTTGATGAGTTTATCTTCATCTATATCGTAAATATATAATGATTTCCCATAGCTTTTAACCTCATAACTTATTACTATGTTAGGTGCTACAATATCTACTATACCCCCATAGAATGAGGTTGTCTTAGCATTGCGTTCAAGACTTTCTGTTAAGGATATGATTTCAATTTTACTATTATGGGAGAGAATAAGACGTTGTGTTTTATCATCAATAACGAATAAATCAACAATTGCACGGGTGATTATACTCCGGTCTGAAAGTGAACACAGCATCAGTATTTTCTTATCATCGCTTTCTTCACTCCATACTATAACCTCGGAATTATAAAAGATTATGTTACTTATACTCAGAACAGGCTTCTGTTCCTTTAAAGAATATAATGTACGTTCAGCGTGAGTCTTATTTTCTAAAATCGCATATTCGGAAGAGAGTACAGTTATTTTGTCTGGAGATATTGCCTCAACATAGCCTTCTTGAGTCTTACGATTGTAGAAATATGTACGATCGTTCATAACAATAAATAGCCAAGGACAATTATCAAAAATAAAAGCATTCTTTAATTTACTTCCACCATACTTATACCCGTCTTCTACAGTCAATGAAATTGCAGTTCCATCAGAACACTCAAGTGAGAATTCTCCAGACACAGGAATTGGGAAAGAAAATGGCTCGTTAGGATATACCTTTCCGCTAGAGATCTCGGTGTATCTACTTCCTGATTTCTTCAGAACACGATATTCAATAGCGTCGGTTCCAGTAACATGCATATGAAAAAGGGTGTTTAAATAGCCTTTATATGGGTGAATTGATACTGACATAATATTATAGTGTTTGTCCTGCAAAGTTAGTCATTCTGGGCGAACTCTATGTTCGTAATTGTAGAATTACAAAATAATTATATGTGACAACCTATTTTTGGATTATCTACAGTTCTCCGTATGAGAATGTTGCGATGAAAGGGCTCAATGATAAGTTTATGAAAGATTGCCACATTCATAATGCAATTAGGAAACGTGGACAGAAAGTGCAGGAGTTACTACTACCTCTGACGATTTTGGGCTAATGAAGATGGGAAAATGTGGGAATTTGTGGGCAAAGATGAGAATTGTTCCCAAAGAGGGGAATTTAGCAATGGAAATGTACGAACTTTGTTGTTGCACATTTCTTTTTTATGTTCATGTGCGAGGTAATTTTGCTGTTTAAACACTTTTGAATATGAATCATACACTTAAATGATACTGGCTACGAAAGTCGTAATGACTATGATAGAAAGCTATCCACAGGAGTATTGAGAGATGGCTTTGGGAATGGGAGAGGCTGATTTGTTGGAAACCTTTATTCTGGGAACAGCAGCAAATGCAACTTTAATTCTTTTAGAGTGTTACCCTCACTTAAATAATATCAGTTAGCACGAAGTTTATCAAATAATAAGTAGGTTTTTTGCATAGTGTTTTGGATAGAAGTGGAATTTTGCTTAAATTCGCGAAAGAATATAATTAACCTATGCTGATATCATACTAACCTATACTGATATCACTTTTATCTTATTTCTCAAATAATACCGTAACAATGAAAAACGATCGAATACTTCTGTCGGAGGTTTTGCCTGATTATCCTGAATTTCAGGAGGGTATCAGACGTGCACCCGACCGTGGATATACTCTGACCGAAGCTAAAACTATCACAGCCCTTAAGAATGCTCTGAGATACCTTCCTGAAAGTCTTCACGACAAGGTTGCACCCGAATTCCTTGAGGAACTGCGTACTCGTGGNCGTATTTANGCNTATCGCTGGCGNCCTGCGGGAGATCTGAAAGCTAAACCGATTGACCAATATAAGGGTAAATGCCTCGAGGGTAAAGCTTTCCAGGTGATGATTGATAATAACCTCTGTTTTGATATCGCCCTTTATCCATACGAATTGGTGACTTACGGGGAAACAGGACAGGTATGCCAGAACTGGTTGCAATATAATCTTATAAAGAAGTATCTTGAGGAACTAACGGATGAACAGACTCTGGTGATAGAATCAGGTCATCCTCTCGGCCTTTTCCCCTCCAAGAAGGATGCACCCAGAGTAATTATTACGAATGCCATGATGGTCGGTTTGTTTGACAATCAGCATGACTGGCATGAAGCAATGCAGATGGGTGTGGCTAACTATGGACAGATGACTGCGGGCGGATGGATGTATATCGGGCCTCAAGGAATTGTACATGGTACCTTCAACACTCTTCTGAATGCCGGCCGTATGAAGTTGGGAGTACCACAGGATGGAGATTTGCGTGGACATCTGTTTGTATCTTCCGGTTTGGGAGGTATGAGCGGTGCTCAGCCTAAGGCTGCCGAGATTGCCGGAGCGGCCGCTATTATTGCCGAGGTGGATTCGTCACGCATTGAAACTCGCAAGAAACAAGGTTGGGTGCAAGAGGTCACTGAGAGTATACCGGAAGCGTTCAGTATGGCTGAAGAGGCTATGAAAGAGGGTAGACCTATTTCTATAGCATATCATGGCAATGTGGTGGACCTTCTTGAATATGCAGTTAAGAATAATAAGAAAATTGAACTGTTAAGCGATCAGACTTCCTGCCATGCCGTCTATGAAGGTGGTTATTGCCCTGCCGGACTTACCTTCGAACAACGGACNGCNCTACTACATGATAATCCCGAGGAATTCAGANNAANGGTNGATGAATCGTTGCGTCGTCATTATAATGCCATAAAAGCTCTTGTGGCAGAGGGAACATATTTCTTTGATTACGGCAACTCTTTCATGAAAGCGATCTATGATGCCGGAGTAAAAGAAATCTCACGAAATGGATTGGACGAAAAGGATGGATTTATATGGCCGTCATACGTCGAGGATATTATGGGACCCATGTTGTTTGATTACGGTTACGGTCCGTTCCGGTGGGTATGTCTGAGCGGTAAACATGAAGATCTCGTGAAGACCGACAAAGCTGCAATGGAGTGTATAGATGCCGAGCGTCGTGGTCAGGACCGTGATAATTATAATTGGATCAGGGATGCCGAGAAAAATGCACTTGTAGTGGGTACCCAGGCACGTATTCTTTATCAAGATGCATTGGGCCGAATGAATATTGCATTGAAATTCAATGAGATGGTACGCAATGGAGAAGTTGGTCCTATAATGCTTGGACGTGACCACCATGATGTCAGCGGTACAGATTCACCATTTAGGGAGACTTCCAATATAAAAGACGGTTCCAATGTAATGGCCGACATGGCTGTGCAATGTTTTGCCGGTAATTGTGCCAGAGGCATGAGTTTGGTTGCGCTTCATAATGGTGGAGGTGTCGGTATCGGCAAAGCAATCAACGGCGGTTTCGGTATGGTGTGTGACGGCTCCGAACGTGTAGATAACATTTTACGGAACGCTATGCTCTGGGACGTTATGGGTGGCGTGGCNCGTCGTTCCTGGGCACGAAATGAGAATGCTATGTCTACTGTCAAGGAGTGGAACGATACTCAGGCCGAAAACGGTTTTATGATTACCGAGCCCTTTATCGCTGACGAAGCATATCTTTCGGAACTTGTGAAAAAGTAGTTTTCTCAATCCGGAAGAAATTTGTCATTATCAAATTTAAATATAATTCCATTACCATTATAAGTAATTATTACGTATAAGTTTTAATACGTTAAGACAATGAATCAGATAATAGAATGTGTCCCCAATTACAGTGAGGGACGTGACCTTGAGAAGATAGAAAAAATAGTTGAATGTTTCCGTGGCAAACCGGGAGTCAAGCTNCTTGATTACTCCAACGATGAGAATCATAATCGTCTTGTGGTGACAGTAGTGGGAGAGCGTGAACCATTGAAGGCTGCCGTATTGGAATCTGTAGGTAAGGCTGTGGAACTCATAGACCTTACCCAACACCACGGCCAGCATCCTCGAATGGGTGCAGTGGATGTTATTCCTTTCATCCCTGTGCGTAACTCCTCAATGGAGGAATGTATAGAACTCTCAAAAGAGGTNGGAGCAGCCATTGCAGANAAATATAATTTCCCGGTTTTCTTATATGAGAAATCNGCTTCAGCTCCTCACAGGGCTAATCTGGCAGCAGTGCGAAAAGGTGAATTCGAGGGNATGGCTGAGAAAATTAANCTTCCGGAGTGGCAGCCGGATTTCGGTCCGGCCGAGCGTCATCCCTCAGCCGGGACGGTAGCAGTAG
>WFLX010322181.1_pt1 | contig 12119 bp, 9 predicted proteins | sample 4967041 | NCBI WGS metagenome assembly WFLX01 (sample SAMN12857096, study PRJNA449069) | gut metagenome | isolation source: stool from male and female vole | host: Microtus ochrogaster | place: USA:Florida | collected 2017 | reverse complement strand
ACTGCCGCAACCCGCGCTGCGTGGGTAGCTGCCCGGTGCACATCAACATACCCGGCTTCATCCAGAAGCTCAAGGAGGGCGACTACATCGCGGCCTCCACAATCATTTCAGAAGACAGCTCGCTGCCGAGCGTCTGCGGCCGCGTATGCCCGCAGGAGACTCAGTGTGAGGGNGCCTGNGTGCTCGGCATAAAGGGTGANCCNGTGGCCATCGGCAAGCTGGAACGCTTCGTGGGCGACTGGGCCATCGAGCACACCGACGAGCTCCCCCACCCCGCCATAGAGCGCAACGGCAAACGAGTGGCGATAATCGGCTCGGGCCCTGCCGGCCTCGCTTGCGCCTCCGACCTTGCCCGCATGGGCTACGACGTGACTATCTTCGAGGCTCTCCACGCAGTAGGCGGCGTGCTCGTCTACGGCATCCCGGAGTTCCGTCTGCCGAAGGAGCGCATCGTGGAGAAGGAGGTCGACGCCGTGCGTCGTCTCGGCGTGAAGATCGAAACCGACGTGATCGTGGGTCGCACAGCCACAATCGACGAATTGCTCGACAACGAAGGCTTCGACGCCGTATTCGTAGGCTCGGGAGCCGGACTCCCCCGCTTCATGGGAATCGAGGGTGAAAACCTCAACGGCGTTTTCTCGGCCAACGAGTTTCTCACCCGCGCCAATCTGATGCATGCCTACGACCCCACCTACGACACCCCCATATATCCCGGGCGCAAGGCCGTGGTGGTAGGAGGCGGCAACGTGGCGATGGATGCCGTGCGCACAGCCAAGCGCTTGGGTGCGGAGTCGGTGATCGTCTACCGNCGCAGCGAGGCCGAGCTTCCTGCACGCGCCGAGGAGGTGCACCACGCCAAGCAGGAGGGTATCGAATTCAGGATGCTCACCAACCCCGTGCGCGTGATCGGCGACGACAAGGGCTGGGTGACAGGGCTCGAATGTGTGCAGATGGAGCTTGGCGAACCCGACGAGAGCGGGCGCCGCTCACCCATCGTGAAGGAGGGTAGCAACTTCACGATCGATTGCGACGTGGTGATCATGGCCTTGGGCACGAGTCCCAATCCTCTGATCAAATCTACCACCAAAGGTCTCGACACTACCCGCCGTGGCTGCATCGTGGCCGACGAGGACGGCCGCACCACCCGCCCCGGAGTGTTTGCCGGAGGCGATGCCGTGACGGGCGCAGCCACAGTGATTCTCGCCNTGGGAGCCGNCCGCAAAGCCGCCNAAGCCATCGACGAATACCTGAAAGCCAAATAATGAATAAGCACAAAAGCCCCCGACGCTTCCGAGCATCGGGGGCTTTATTTGTTTCGCTACGAATCAGATGTTGGGAGTGTCCCAGACTTTGGTCTTGGTGCAATTTATCTTGACTTTCTGATCGGCTACGATGAGCTCGAATTCGCCGGCTTCAAGTGTCCAGCGATTGTCGTAGTTTACGAAAGCGAGGTCGCTGGCCGGGAGCGAGAATTCTACAGTCTTGCTCTCGCCGGGCTTCAGCGAGATCTTGTCGAAATCCCTCACACGGAGCACGTCGGGCGTCACAGATGCCACAAGGTCGGAAGAGAAGAGAATCACCGGCTCCATGCCTTCGCGCTCGCCGGTATTCTTTACCTTCACCGTAACCTTCAGAGTGTCGTCGGCCGTGAAGTCGGTCTTGTCTACCTTGAGGTCGGAATATTCGTAGGTGGTGTAACTGATTCCGTAGCCGAAAGGCCACTGCACGTCGATGTCGGCCGCATAATTGTAAGCGCCCTCCATCGTGGCCACCGATTCGCTCGGCTTATGATCGTAGGTGGTCAGGGCGTTGGTCCACTTCGGATAAGTGTAGGGGAGCTTCGCGCTGAAATTGCGTTTGCCCGAGAGGAGCAGAGCAAGAGCGTCGCCGCCATAGTTGCCGGGGAGAAGCACGTCGACTACAGCCGCCACGAGCGGTTCGATCTCGCGCACAATGCGGGGCCTGCCGCCGTTGATCACGAGCACAATCGGTTTGCCGGTGCGGGCGAGAGCCTTCACGAGGTTGCGCTGATTCTCGGAGAGAGTGAGGTCGGTGAGGTTGCCCGGCGTCTCGCAATAAGAGTTCTCGCCTACGCAAGCCACGATCACGTCGGCGCGTGAAGCAGCTGCCACGGCGCGATCGATACGCAGGTTGGTCTCCTTCTGCCACTGTCCGTAATCTTCCACATAATCCATACCCTGCTCGAGAGTCACGTTGGCCGCGCCAAACTCGTTGCACATGGCCTCGAAGATAGTGTTATACTGCTGATGGAAAACCGGATCGTTAGATCCCTGCCAGGTGTACGACCATCCGCCGTTGAGCGCGCGCATCGAATTGGCATTCGGGCCGGTGACGAGTATGCGCTTCCCCTGCGCGAGAGGCAATACGCCGTTGTCGTTTTTGAGCAGAATCTCGCTCTGCACGGCCATTTCGAGAGCCTTGTCGGAGAAGTCTTTCGAGGCGAAGAGGGGGTAATCCTTATAATTGGTGTTGGGGGTGTCGAAGAGNCCGAGACGAAGTTTCAGACGGATGATACGGCTCACGGCGTCGTCGATACGGCTCATGGGCACCTTCCCTTCGTCGACGAGCTCCTTGAGCAGCGTGCAGAATTCCACGTCGTAGGGGGTCATCGACATGTCGATGCCGGCGTTGATCGATTTCTCGATAGCCTCTTTGTAATTGGCCGCCACACGGTCGCGTTTCCACACATTGTGAATGTCGGCCCAGTCGGTCACGATCATGCCGTCCCAGCCGAGCTGATCCTTGAGCCATACGGTGAGCAACTCATGGTTTATGTGCATCGGCACGCCGTTGATGAGGGCGGAGTTTACCATCACCGACAGTGCACCGGCCTGAATGGCAGCCTTATACGGCGCGAAATATTTCTCGCGCAGATCCATCGGATTGATAATGGCAGGTGTGCGATCCTGTCCGGAGGTAGGGTTGCCGTAAGCCATATAATGCTTCAGGCATGCCGCCACATTCTGCGGACCGAGGTGATTGTTGTCGTCGCCCTGATAGCCGCGCACCATCTCCACGGCCATCGCGCCGTTGATGTAGGGGTCTTCGCCGAAGCTTTCCCAGATGCGGCTCCATTCGGGGGTGCGACCAAGGTCCATCACCGGGTTGTAGACCCAAGGGATATTGCAAGCGCGGGCCTCATAGGCAGTGACCTTCGCTCCCTCGCGCACGAGCTGGCGATTGAGCGAGGCAGCCATATTGATTTCCTGGGGGAAGAGAGTGCCACCCATGGTGTAAGTGGAGCCATGGTTCTGGTCGACGCCGTAGATGTCGGGCACACCGATATCTTTCATNGAGGCNTCCTGNATGCCGGANATGATGCGGCACCAGGTCTCNGGNGTCTGTGCGCGCCCCATCGGCACATTGAGCACGGAGCCCACCTGATAATCGGCTATCACCTTCTGGAGCTTCGCGGGATCGAGGGCCACGGAGCCATTCACCANCGAGTCGCAGAGCACCTCGTCGATAGTCACTTCGCACATCTGGCCCACTTTCTGCTCAAGCGTAAGGCCAGCTACGATTTTCTTTACCTGTGCCTCCAGGTCGGCGTCGTAAGGTATAGCTTGCGAGCCGCTGTTGCCGGAATTTGAAGCGCAACCCACGGCCATTACCGCGATGGGAGCGTAGAGAATCTTTTTCAACATAATTTCATGGTTTGGGTAATCAGAGTTAGCTTGCAGTAAATTTAGCTTGCCGTAAATTTAGCTTGCCACAGAGTTATCTTGCCACAAAAGTAGACATAAACCATGAAACCACAAAGAATTCTCCGAAGTAATATTATTATTCCCATGAAATCGCCAAACAACTGCTAAAATCATATCATAGCGCGCATTGAAGTTTCAACTTCAGGGGGGCGGAAAACGATAGAAGGCACATTCTCACGAATGTGCCTTCTATCGTTACGAAATATTCTTAAGTTCGGGGAAGTGGGCGATTACGGATTCGAACCGCAGACCCTCTGCTTGTAAGGCAGACGCTCTAAACCAGCTGAGCTAATCGCCCGAATTTAGCAGATTTCTAAGAATCTGCACTTGACTCGAAGTCTATGTTGATTGCAGCTTTCGTAACGGCTGCTATCGGTGGGCGATTACGGATTCGAACCGCAGACCCTCTGCTTGTAAGGCAGACGCTCTAAACCAGCTGAGCTAATCGCCCGATTGCGAGTGCAAAGTTAGACACTTTTTCTGAAACTACCAAATTTTTTTACTAATTTTGTGGAGAAAATTTTCATATTTTTTGCCCGTCGGCGGTTAATACTTTATCAATCACCGATTTGACCCGCAAAAAAATTTTCAAAAAATTTTTATGGTTAAAGACATTAGAATAGAAGATTTCGATTATACCCTCCCCGACGAGAAGATTCCGCGACATCCCCTCGCCCAACGCGACGCATGCCGCCTGCTTCTCTCGCGCCCCGACGGCCAGATAGCCCACAGGCGTTTCTCGGAGCTGCCCGACCTGCTGCCCCCCGGCACGATGCTCGTATGCAACGACACGCGCGTCATCAACGCCCGCATCACGTTTCATAAGGCCACAGGCTCGCGCATCGAGGTGTTTCTGCTCGAACCGATCGACCCCGCCGACTATGTGCTCACATTCCAGACCCGCGGACGATGCGTGTGGAGTTGCCTCGTGGGCAATCTGAAACGCTGGAAGGAGGGCCCTCTTGAGCTCAAGATTCGCCCCGAAGGCTTCGCCGAGGAGTTTACCCTCACGGCACGCCGCCTGCAGCCCTCCGGCGGCAACGCCCACGCCATCGAATTCACCTGGGATAATCCAGAGGCTACTTTCGCCACTGTGGTGGAGGCCGCAGGATTCATTCCCATCCCACCTTATCTGAAGAGAGAGTCGGAGCAATCCGACCTCTCCGATTATCAAACCGTCTATGCCGACGCGAAAGGCTCTGTCGCCGCTCCCACGGCAGGGCTCCACTTCACCCCCGAAGTGTTCGCCTCGCTCGCGGCCCACAACATTCCCGTCGGCAAACTGACGCTACACGTTGGAGCCGGCACGTTCCAGCCTGTGAAGGCCGAGACGATCGGCGAGCATCCGATGCACACCGAGACGTTCACCATAACCCGCGCTCTCCTCTCCGACCTCATCCGGCAGAAGCGCGGCGGACGCCCCTTGGCGGCTGTAGGCACCACCTCCGTGCGCACCCTCGAATCGCTCCCCGTGCTCGGGGCCCTGCTTATGGCTGGCGACACCTCGATGCACGTAGGCCAATGGGACGCCTACAGCGAGGAAATGAAAGCCATCGGCACGCTCGCGGCCCTCGAAGCCCTCCACTCCCATATGGAGCGCGAAAACCTCCAGTCGCTCACAGCCTCCACGGCCATCATGATCGCCCCCGGTTTCGAGTGGCGCATGGTGAATATCATGGTCACCAACTTCCATCAGCCGCAGTCGACCCTGCTGCTGCTCGTGTCGTCGTTTCTCGGCGGCGAAGATTACGCCACCCCTCAGCCTCGCTGGCGCGTAATTTACGACGAGGCCCTTGCCTCCGGCTATCGCTTCCTCTCCTATGGCGACGCCTGTCTTCTTTTCCCACCTAAAACCACCTCACTATGTTAGAATTTCCAATATTCCAGCCCTATAACTCCACTCCGATAGAGCTCCCTCTGTCGAAGAGCATCGTCTCACGCTACTTGACCCTCAGTTATTACTGTGGCACCATAGGGGAATGTGCCGAATTTACAGATTGCGAAGATCTGGAAGTGATAGAGAAAGCGTTGCTTCACCTCGACAAGGCGAGGACTGACGCAGAGCCTGTCGAGATCGACCTCAAGGCCTCGGGCACGGCGTTGCGCTTCGTGACAGTGGCCGCTGCCTCGACACCCGGTGTGGAGGTGACCCTCACAGGCATCGACCGACTGATGGAGCGCCCGATGACGCCGCTCTTGGATGTGCTTCGCGCGGCCGGAGCCTCTATCGAGCCACTCGGCGAGAACGGCTGCGGCCCCTACCGCATAAAGGGGCGTCGGCTGCGTGGCAACGAGTATGAGATTCGCGGCGACATCAGTTCGCAATTCATCTCGGCTCTCCTGATGGCTGGCCCCACGTGGGAAGGTGGACTGAAGTTACGTTTCACAACCCCTCTCGTGTCGCGCCCCTACATCGAGATGACCATCCGCGTGATGGAATCGTTCGGCGTCGCTCCCACACTCACTGAAGAGAGCGTCAGCGTGGAGCAAGGTGGCTACGTCAAGCCTGACCATTTCGACTTTGAGCCTGACTGGAGCGCGGCAGCCTTTTTCTATGAGGCGGCCGCATTCGTGCAGTATCACCATCCTATAAAGATCGCCCACCTCAGGAGCCCCGAGAAGTCGCTGCAAGGAGATGCGGCGGCCGACGAGCTCTTCTGCCGCGCCGCCGGCATGCGCTCGAAATTCGACGAGNAGGAGGCTCTCGTAGGCCGATGGGATTATATCCCCGATGAAATCAACGCCGACCTCTCCCACACCNCCGACCTTGTGCCCGCGCTTGCCGTGGCGTGCGTCTTCAATNCCGTGCNCTTCCGCTTCACNGGCGTCCNCAATCTGCGTCTGAAGGAATCCGACCGTCTGGAGGCCCTGAAGACGGAGTTCAACAGATACGGTTATCCCGTAAAGGTGGGCGACGATTATATCGAGTGGCGAGGTGGAGCCTGGGGCCGCGACAAAGACCTCGTGATAGAAACCTACGGCGACCACCGCATAGCCATGGCCTTCGCCATAGGGGCTCTCAGCAAGGGGAGCATACGCATAGCCGACCCCGACGTGGTGAATAAATCATTTTCCCGATTCTGGGAGCAGNTGCCCCTGANCGGCNTGCGCTGCACNCGCGAAGGCGACGNGATGATNGTGGAGAAAGAAAGAAAGGGTTTCTGGGAANGAGAGGAGCATTGGTGATATTCATCGCGATGGTAGTGATAGGGATAGCCCTCTATCTNATCGACATTTTCTACTATCGCAAGCGNCNGCCTAAGGCCGACTCCCCGGCTCTCTCCCCCTCCCCGGCAAANGAGGCTGCCTCACAGGCGCTTCCCGAAGCATCGGAGGGAGNNGAAGAAGGTGAAGNAGCCGTATGCTGCGGCATGCACGCCGTGTGTGAGAAGACGAGCCTCTCCCCTCTCACCGACGAGATAGTCTACTACGACGACGAGGAGCTCGACCGCTTCCGCGGACGCGAGCCCGAGAGCTACACGGCCGAGGAGACGGAGGAGTTTCGCGACGTGCTGATGACGCTTCTGCCGCAGGATGTGGCCGGCTGGAGCCGCAGCATACAGGTGCGCGGCATACAGCTTCCAGTAGATGTGCGCGACGAGCTTCTCATGATCGTAGGTGAGCTTCGTGGGGCTGCAAATTAAGAAAATCAGCCTTATAATTGCGAATACGGCATTTTTAGCGTATTTTTGCAGTTTGAATCGAATCGGTGCAGATTTTTGAGCCGGTTTCAAGAAAAGAAAACAAAAAACAACGATATAGATTATGAATCTCTTTGACAGAATTAGCGAAGATATCAAGAAGGCCATGCTGGCACGCGAGAAAGTGCGCCTTGAGGCCCTCAGAGGCGTGAAGAAGGAATTTCTCGAGGCCAAGACGGCCAAGGGAGCCAACGGCGAACTGAGCGACGAGAACGCCACCAAGATTATGGTGAAGATGGTGAAACAGCGCAAGGAGAGCGCCAAGATCTACGAAGAGAACGGTCGCCCCGAACTGGCTGCCAACGAGCTCGAAGAGGCTGCCGTGATCGAAGAATACCTCCCAAAGCAGCTCTCGGCCGAAGAACTCGAGGCTGAGGTGAAGGCCATCATAGCCGAAGTGGGAGCCACCTCGATGAAGGAGATGGGCAAAGTGATGGGCGTGGCCTCGAAGCGTCTGGCCGGACGCGCCCAGGGAGGCGACATCAACGCCAAGGTGAAACAGCTTCTCAGCTAAACCTCAAAACAATCAACGACTTTTAATCTCAACAAGCAAATGCTTACACTCCAGACTATAAAGGCCGACCCCGACTTCGTCGTGCGCCGCCTTGCCGTAAAAGGCTTCGACGGCAAAGCCGTCATCACTGAGATTCTCGAAATCGACTCCGAACGCCGCCGCCTCCAGCAGAAATGCGATAGCGACGCCTCCGAGCTCAAGAAACTGGCCGCCTCTATCGGCGCGCATATGAAGGCGGGCGAGAAAGAGCAGGCCGAGCAAGCCAAGCAGCGTGTGGCCGACATCAAAGGCGAGGCCAAGGGGCTGCAGGATCGCCTCCAGGAATGTGAGGATAAGATGCTCCAGCTGCTGCTCACTGTGCCCAACCTCCCCTGCGACGCTGTGCCCGAGGGACTCACGGCTGCCGACAATGTGGTGGAGAAGACCGGCGGCAAGATGCCCGAGCTCGGTCCCGACGCGCTGCCCCACTGGGAGCTCGCCAAGAAATACAATCTGATCGACTTCGAACTCGGCGTGAAGGTGACAGGCGCTGGCTTCCCCTTCTATATCGGNAAGGGNGCNCGNCTNCAGNGNGCNCTNATNCANTTCTTCCTCGACGANGCCTGGAAAGCGGGNTANNNNGAGGTNGAGCCCCCNTTNGTGGTNAACGCNGCCTCNGGCTACGGCACAGGTCAGCTCCCCGACAAGGAGGGACAGATGTATCACGTCACAGTCGACGATCTCTACCTCATCCCCACGGCCGAGGTGCCCGTCACCAATATCTACCGCGACGTGATCATCCCCGGCGACGAGCTCCCGAAGATGAATTGCGCCTACTCCCCCTGCTGGCGTCGCGAGGCGGGCAGCTACGGCAAAGACGTGCGNGGCCTCAACCGCCTGCATCAGTTTGACAAGGTGGAGATCGTGCGCATCGAGAAGCCCGAAAACTCTTACGCCGCTCTCGAAGAGATGAAAGACCACGTGCAGGGCCTTCTCGAGAAGCTCGGCCTCCCCTGGCACATCCTTCGCCTCTGCGGCGGCGACATGTCGTTCACTTCGGCCATCACCTTCGANTTCGAGGTGTGGAGCGCGGCCCAGGAGCGTTGGCTCGAGGTTTCGTCGGTATCCAACTTCGAGACTTATCAGGCCAACCGTCTGAAATGCCGCTATCGCGACTCCGACAAGAAGATCAAGCTCTGCCACACTCTCAACGGCTCGGCCCTCGCCCTGCCGCGCATCGTGGCCGCCCTGCTTGAAAACAACCAGACTCCGGAGGGTATCGTCGTGCCCGAATGTCTGCGCAAATACACAGGCTTCGACATCATCAAATGAGCGAAAACAGCAACTCCGCATACATCAGCAAAGATGAGAAGAGGATTCCGATCAGCGACCCCACAGGCCGCTGGTCTGACCTCTATCTCATGCCCGAATGGGAAGAGAAATACTGCGACGTCTACACCGTAAAGAAGCATGGCAAATGGATCATGCTGAAAGCCTTGAAGAAGGAATATGCCGACGATCCGNCCTTTCAGGCAAGGCTTGAGAAGGAATTTGACGTGCGCTATAATCTTTGTCATCCCAACCTGGTGATGGTCAACGACTTCGAAGTTGTCCCCGGAGTGGGCAAAGCCATCATCACCGACGACGTCTACGGCTATTCGTTGCGTCGGCTCATCGACGAGAAGCGCCTCACGCCCAAGATCGTGCATCGCCTTCAGACGCAGCTTCTCGACGCCATGGAGTATATCCAGGAAAATCATATCCGCCACGAGCCGATCACACCCGAGCAGATCATCTTCACCGAATACAACGAAAACCTCAAGCTCGTGAATGTAGGCAACGACCAGCTCGGCTCCCTTTCGGAGCAAGACACGCGCGAAGATATCGCCTCCTACGGGCGTGTGTTGGGCGAAGTGCTCGATCATCTCCCCACATCGCTTCCGCGCCTGCGCAAGATCGCGCAGAAATGCGTCGATCCCGAACACGGCTACCGCACGGTGGCCGATCTCCAGCTGGCCATGGAGCGTCGCAGCTCAAGCCAGCTCTACGTGTTTATTATCTGCTTCATCCTGCTCATGGCGGCCCTGCTCGTATGGCTCACGTTCAGATGAGCCCTCGCCTCACGTTCAGAAGATAAGCCACACCCACCTTCCAATAGCACCCCCTCACACAGATGATTGAAATAAAAACCATCAACCCCACAAAGGAGGAACTGAAAAAATTCACCCAATATCAGATCGACCTCTACGACGGCAACCCCTATTTCGTGCCGCCGCTCGTGAGCGACGACGTGGCCACGCTATCGCCCGAAGTAAACCCCGCGTTCGACTTCTGCGACAGCGTCTATTTCATGGCCTATCGCGACGGCCAGCCCGTAGGACGCATAGCCGGNATNATCAACANGCAGGTNAANGAGCANCACNNTACNNNCAANGCCCGNTTCGGCTTCATCGACTTCATCGACGANCCCGAAGTGTCGGGAGCCCTGCTGAAGGCCGTAGAAGACTGGGCCCGCGCCAAAGGGCTCAAACGCCTCATCGGCCCTCTCGGCTTCACCGACCTCGACCATGAGGGTATGCTCGTAGAAGGCTTCGAGGAGCTCTCTACNATGGCCACNATCTACAACTATCCCTACTACGCCGAGCATATGGCCCATCATGGCTACAAGAAGGAGTCTGACTGGATAGAATTCGTGATCGACGTGCCTGCCGCCGTGCCCGAAAAGATGAACCGTATCGCGGAGCTCGTGAAGAAGAAATATGGCCTGAAAGTGCTCAAATACACCAGCCGCAAGCGNATCAAGGATGAGTATGGCCGNGCCCTCTTCCATCTGATCAACGACTCCTACGACGGCCTCTACGAGTATTCGCGCCTCACGGAGCGACAGATCGACTATTACATCGACATCTACCTCAACCTGCTCGACCTCGACCTGGTGACGCTCATCGTCGACAAGGAGGGTAAGCTGGTGGGCGTGGGCATATCGATGCCCTCCATGAGCCGCGCCCTGCAGAAGAGCAAGGGACGCTTCTTCCCCTTCGGCTGGTGGCATCTGCTAAAGGGCCTCAAGGGAAAGAACGACCGGGTGGACCTGCTGCTCGTGGCCGTGAAGCCCGAATATCAGAACAAGGGAGTCAACGCCCTCCTCTTCCAGGATCTTATACCCTACTATCAGAGAAACGGCTACAAATGGGCCGAATCGAATCCCGAGATGGAGACCAACGCCAAGGTGCAGAGCCAATGGGAATATTTCGACTATCGCCAGCACCGTCGCCGCCGTTCATTCTATAAAGAATTGCAATGACCTACGATAAAACCCCGAAAAGCGGCGCCGAGAAGGTAAACCCCTACGACGACCGCCGCGAGAAGGGGGAACAGGTGGAGGAGATGTTCGACTCCATCGCCCCCGCTTACGACTTCATGAACACGGCGATGACCTTCGGGCTTCATCGCCGTTGGCGCAATAAGGCCCTGAAGGCCGCATTGGCCTCTATGCCTCAGCCTGCGGCCGACGTGCTCGACGTGGCCACGGGCACAGGCGACGTGGCTTTCCGCCTCCATGAGCTTCTGCCCGAGGCGCGCATCACCGGGATCGACCTCTCGCAGGGGATGCTCGACGTGGCCCGGCGCAAGCTCGCGAATCTCCCGGAGCCCTCGCGCAAGGCCCTGAGTTTCGAGAAGGCCGACTGCCTGGAGCTCCCCTTCGCCGACGCCTCTTTCTCGCTCATCACCGTGGCCTATGGTGTGCGCAATTTCAGCCATCTCCTGCAGGGTCTGCGCGAGATGCGGCGCGTGTTGCGCCCAGGCGGCGTGCTCTGCATCATCGAGCTCTCGGAGCCCGAGGGTGGTCTCACGCGCCTCGGCTACCGGCTCTATTCGCGCCGGCTCATACCCGCCGTGGGGCGCATGGTGAGCGGCGACAGCCGTGCCTACACCTATCTGCCCGAAAGCATAGCGGCCGCGCCTCAGCGAGAGGCCATGGCCCGCATTTTGCGCGAGGCCGGATTCACCGACGTGAAATGGCGCTCGCTCACTTTCGGGGCCGTAACTTATTACCTTGCGAAATGACCCTGGGCTGCACACTATTTACTTTGCGAAATGAAAAGAACCGACTTTGAGATAATGGCTCCCGTGGGGAGCTTCGAATCGCTCGCCGCCGCTTTGGCTGCGGGCACCGACGCCGTGTATTTCGGCATCGAG
>WFLX010290978.1_pt1 | contig 12119 bp, 4 predicted proteins | sample 4967041 | NCBI WGS metagenome assembly WFLX01 (sample SAMN12857096, study PRJNA449069) | gut metagenome | isolation source: stool from male and female vole | host: Microtus ochrogaster | place: USA:Florida | collected 2017 | reverse complement strand
AGAAAGGTTATCTATGGGCAATCGGCGTGTGGAGTGCAGGCGCTTGTGCACACGCTCTCTGCGGTATAGGCACAGAAAAATACCTCACCATTTTTAATGGTATCGATATGGATAGTGCCCATGCCCTTGTGGAAGCTTCCGGCGATATTGCTGTGCTAATCGCTACTGTGTCGGTTTGGTTCTTCCTGGCAGCCCGTACGATCCTCGCCCTCGGCGAGGCTGGCAACTTCCCCGCTGCTATCAAGGTGACCGCAGAATACTTCCCGAAGCGCGACCGTGCATACGCAACTTCTATCTTTAATGCCGGTTCGGCTGTAGGTGCACTCATCGCTCCTTTCAGCATTGGCCCTCTTGCAAAGTTCTTCCAGAGCATTGGATGGGGCAACGGCTGGGAAATGGCTTTCATCGTGATTGGCGGCCTTGGTTTCATCTGGATGGGCTTCTGGGTATTNCTTTATAANGAACCGGCTCAGANCCCACGCGTCAATGAAGCTGAGCTCGCTTATATCGAGCAAGACAACACNACTCCCNATGAGACNCCGCGNGAAAAGGCNGAGATNGANGATAGCGAGACTGCCACTATCTCTTTCTGGCAGTGCTTCAAATACCCTCAGACTTGGGCNGTNTTCTTCGGCAAGTTCCTGACCGACGGCGTTTGGTGGTTCTTCCTCTTCTGGACTCCGGCATATATCACCGATGTATTCAAGCTTTCTACTTCTCATGGTGAAGGCATGCTGATGATCTTTGTGCTGTATCTGATTACGATGCTTTCTATCTATGGTGGTAAACTTCCTACTATCTTTATTGACAACGCAGCAAAGAGAGGCGTGACAGTCAATCCTTACGCAGCCCGCATGAANGCGATGTTNATTTTCGCTCTNTTCCCGCTGCTNGCTCTNCTCGCTCAGCCTCTCGCTGAAGTGTCTCAATGGATGCCGATAATCATTATAGGTATAGCAGGTGCTGCTCACCAGTCTTGGAGTGCCAACATCTATTCTGTTGTAGGCGATATGTTCCCGAAGAGCACAATTGCTACCATCATCGGTATCGGTGGTATGGCCGGCGGCTGCGGTTCTTTCCTCATCAACTACGGTTCTGGTGTTCTCTTCGACTATGCAGCTGAGACTCAGATGTCGCTCTTCAGCTTCACAGGCAAACCTTCCGGCTATTTCATCGTGTTCTGCATCTGCGGCGTGGCCTACCTCGTAGGTTGGTGCATCATGAAGCTTCTTGTGCCTCGCTACAAGAAGATTGAAGTGGCTTAATACTCAGCTATTTCCGAAATGAAAAAATTCTCAATTTTGTTACTCGCGCTGGCAGCATTGTTGCCAGTGCGAGCTCTTGCACAAGAACAGACCGACACCATNACCATTTGGATGGCTGGCGACTCTACGATGGCTAATAAGCCGATCGATGATGAGAAGCAAGAACGCGGTTGGGGACAAATGCTCCCCTTGATGCTGCAAGGGCCAATAAAGGTGAGCAATCATGCTGTCAATGGTCAAAGCTCAAAAAGCTTCATCGATTCCGGCCGCTGGGATAAGATGATGGAAGGAGTCAAAAAAGGCGACTACGTGATAATCCAGTTTGGCCACAACGATGAGAAAATCAAGAGCACTGACCGATATTCAGCCCCGGGCTCTACTTTTGATGCAAACCTCACCAAGATGGTGAAGGATGTGAAGAAGAAGGGAGCTACCCCAATCTTGATGAATTCTATCGTTCGCCGCAATTTCCCTTCCGACAAGGTGGATAACACCAAGGACGTCAGCGATCATGAAGCAGGACCCACCAAGGTGGATCCCAATGCTGAGGGTTCTATCCTTGTGGATACTCATGGCGACTATCTTCTGAGCCCCCGCAATGTGGCTAAGAAGCAGAAAGTAAGTTTTATCGACATGAATGCAGCCACCCACGATCTGGTGCAATATCTTGGCACTGAGAAGTCGAAGGCTCTCTATATGTGGATTCCCGAAGGGAAGTATAAGTTCTGCCCAAAAGGAAAAATCGATAATACTCATCTCAATATCTATGGAGGCACTGTGCTTGCACGCCTTGCTGCAGATTCTCTCGCCAAGAGAATCCCCGGGCTTGCAAAGTATGTGATTCCGAAAGAAAATGCCCGTGAGATGAAGTATGTGGTGACTGACCTTGCTGTCTATGCCAACGACAGCACTGCTCTTCAGACTTCTGCAATCCAAAATATCATTGACATTGCGGAGGCAAATGGAGGNGGCGAGATCATCTTCCCGGCTGGCACTTACCTTACAGGCGCCCTCTTCTTCAAACCCGGCACACGCCTTCATCTTGAAAAAGGAGCTAAGATCAAAGGATCAGANGATATCGCTAATTTCCCTCTTATTCCTTCGCGTATGGAAGGGAAGAGCATCTATTATCACGCTGCCCTTATCAATGCCTATTTCGTAAANGGATTTGAGATCACCGGCGAGGGCACTATCGACGGCAATGGCCTTCGCTACTGGAAAGAGTTTTGGGCCAACCGCGACCGAGCAGTGGCTTCGGGCCGCGAATGGACCAACCTGGAAGTGCGTCGTCCTCGCCTTGTATTCCTATGGGGATGCAATGATCTGAAAATCTCAGGAGTAAACCTGCAGAATTCGCCTTTCTGGACCACTCACCTCTATATGTGCGATGATGTGCTGATCGAAAACTGCCGCATCACGGCTCCTCGTGGAGAAGTAAGGGCCCCGAGCAGCGACGCTCTTGATCTGGATGCATGCCGACGTGTGATAGTAAGGAACTGCTACCTCAATTGTGATGATGATGGTGTCTGCCTCAAAGGGGGCAAAGGTGTCTATGCCAACCGCACTATGGACAATGGNATCTGCGAGGATATACTCGTGGAAAATTGCGAGTTCGGACGCAACCTTCACGGAGTGCTTACTCTTGGCAGCGAATGTGTGCATGCAAAGAATGTCACAGTGCGCAATTGCAAAGTTGATATCAATGCTGCTATCCTACGCCTCAAGATGCGACCAGACACTTATCAGACATACGAGAATGTAAAGATCGAGAATATCACCGGCACTTGTGGCACTGTCATGGATATGAAGCCATGGAAGCAGTTCTATACTCTCGAAGGCAGCAATGAGCATCCTTTTGGCATCGTGCGCGACATCGAAATAAAGAATGTAGATGTAAAGTGCAATACTCTCTGCCATATCCAAGGAAATCCTAACGACAAGGTTTCCGACATTCTTTTTGAGAATGTCAAAGTAGAAGCTCAGGACCCTTCTCTCACTGTAGTGGCTTATCCAGAAGTGAAATTCGTGAATGTGACTATGAATGGCAAGTCGGTCAACCCAGATGCTAAAAGACTTGACCTCCCTGAAGAAAACGAATACGACAAACTATAACCAACATGAAGAAAACGTTAATTTCATTAGCGGCCGCAATTCTATGCGTAGGGTCGGCGATGGCAGAAGGCATTGCCGAAAGAGCCCAAAAAGCATGGACTGAAGTGTATCCTCAAGTGGAGGCACGCATTAAGGCCCCGACTTTCCCTGACAAGGATTTCAACATCAAGGATTTCTTGCCAAAAACTAAGAAAGCTCAAAAGGCACAGAAAAAGGACAAGCATGGGGAAGTCCTTTACACAGATGCCATTAACTCCGCTATAGAAAAATGTAGCAAGAGCGGAGGTGGCAGAGTGATTGTGCCAGCAGGAACATGGCTTACCGGTCCGGTAAAGCTTATGAGCAATGTCAACCTCCATCTTGAAGAGGGAGCCACTCTTCTTTTCACCGATGACCCTCATCAGTATTATCCACTCGTGCTTACTGCATGGGAAGGAATGAATTGCTGGAACTGGAGCCCTATGATCTATGCATATCAGCAGGAAAACATAGCAATCACCGGCAAGGGCACTATCGATGGCGGTGCAAGCCGCGCCAATTGGTGGTCGATGGTAGGAAACGACAGATGGGGATGGAAACCTGGTATGCTTTCACAGCGTGCCGGACGTATCATTCTTCAGGACTGGAATGAATCTGGTGTTGACCTTTTTGAACGCCGACTCGGATCCAATTGGGGAATGCGTCCTCAGCTCGTCAATCCCGTGGAATGTAAGAACGTACTCATCGAAGACGTGACTATGCTTCGTTCCGCTTTTTGGGTTATGCATCCTCTTATGTGTCAGAACGTGACTGTTCGTGGAGTACATGTGCAGAATGATGGCCCTAACGGTGATGGCTGCGACCCCGAATCATGTAAAGACGTGCTTATTGAAAACTGTTATTTCGACACCGGCGACGACTGCATAGCAATCAAGAGTGGACGTAACCGCGACGGTAGAGAACGTGCTATTCCAAGCGAAAACATCATCGTGCGCAATTGCCAGATGAAGAATGGCCACGGAGGTGTTGTAGTAGGTAGCGAAATCTCAGGTGGATATAAGACTCTCTTTGTAGAAAACTGCAAGATGGACAGTCCGGATCTCGAGCGTGTCATCCGAATCAAGACCAATACTTGTCGTGGTGGTGTGATTGAAGACATCTATGTCCGTAATGTTGAAGTAGGCCAGTGCGACGAAGCTGTACTTAAGATCAACCTTGACTACGAACCAAAGGAAAAGTGCAAGCGTGCTTTCCCTCCAGTTGTGCGCAATGTTTATCTTGAAAACGTAACCTGCAACAAGAGCAAATATGGTGTGCGCATTATTGGTCTTGAAGATAAGTGCAATGTCTACGACATCGAACTTAAAAATTGTAATTTCAATGGTGTTGCAGATGGCAATAAGATCACTGGAGAAGTGAAAGATGTAGTATTCGATAATCTTAAGATCAACGGTATAGAAAGCCTCTATGGCAAGCCCCTCCCCTATCAGATGGCTAAGTCAGAAATGATACGTAATCCTAAGAGCGAGACCATCGACGTAACCGGAGTGAAGTGGAGTTATGCTGCAGCAGTTGAGATGGAGGGTATCCTTGCAGCTGCCCGTGCTTACGACAATAAGGAAATGCTCGACTATGTGCTCAATTATACCGACTTCTTCGTGAATCCCGACGGCACAATCAAAGCCTTCAAAAAAGATGCTTACAATATCGATAATGTGAAGGGTGGCGTGGAAATTCTTCAGGCCTACGACATCACAGGCGATGAAAAGTATAAGAAAGCCGCTGACAATATCTACGATCAGCTCCTGTCTCAGCCTCGCACAAAGTCAAAGAACTTCTGGCATAAGCAAATCTATCCTTGGCAGGCTTGGCTCGACGGACTCTATATGGGTCAGCCGTTCTATGCCGATTATGTCAACCGCTATCTGAATGCAGATCCAAAGCTCTGGGATGACATCGCCAATCAGTTCCTNACTGTNGGTAAGAAGACATACGATCCTGCCACAGGCCTCTATCGCCACGCATGGGACGAAAAGAAGAAGCAGTTCTGGGCCGACCGCAAGACNGGACAGTCACAGCATGCATGGGGCCGCGCAATGGGCTGGTATGTATGGGCTATCACTGATGTGCTTGAGAAGATGCCTACTGATCATCCGAAGCGTCCTGAAATGCTTGCTCTTCTAAAAAGTGTAGCCGATGGCATTGTGAAATATCAAGATCCTGAATCAGGAGTATGGTATCAGGTGATGGACTCACCGAAACGTCAGGGCAACTATCTTGAAGCCACTGCTTCAGCCATGTTCGTCTACAACCTGCTCCGCGCAGTTCGCTTAGGCCTTCTCGATGAGTCTTACCTTGCTCCTGCCAAGAAAGGATATGAAGGTATGGTAGAGACTTTCATTAAGGAAAATCCTGACGGTACGATTTCTCTCACCAATTGCTGTGCAGTAGCAGGCCTCGGTGGAGGAAAAGACCAACGTCGTAACGGCACTTACCAATATTATCTTAGCGAGCCAATCCGCGATAACGATGCCAAGGGCGTAGGACCATTCATCCTTGCGGGTCTTGAATACGACAACTTGAAAAAGTAACCACAATGAATCTTTCACGCAGTATATTCTGCCAAAACAATTCAAAGACTTCCGTCGCGGCGATTTTGTTCGCCGCGACGGCTATCATGTCCAGCTGCAGCTCCAACAGCGAGAAAATCGATCGATATGCTCTCATAGCCAGGAATAATCCTCACGTCACTGCTATCGACACTATGGCTTCTCTTACTGTAGGAAATGGCAGATTCGCTTTCACAGCTGATGTCACTGGACTCCANACTTTCCCAGAGACTTATTCTGCAGGTGTCCCACTTGGCACTATGAGCGATTGGGGCTGGCACAGCTATCCTAACACTGAAGATTTTAAATTTGAGGAGACTCTCAAAGGATATGATTTCGGTCGCGGACGCACTGAGCTCTACTCCGTCCAGTTTAAAGAAGACGGACGAAACAAGGATGCATCCAACTATTTCCGTGTCAATCCTCATCGCCTTCATCTTGGTGCTCTTGGATTTCACAATATGCCGGAGGAGTCTCTCTCAGATATCGACCAGACTCTTGATATGTGGAATGGTGTGATCAATTCCAAATTCACTTCTGACGGAAAGAAGGCAGAAGTGAAGACTTCAGTAGACCCGGAATTAGATCTCGTAGCGGCTGTCATCGAAGATGAGGGAAGACATTCCCTCGCTCTGCGCCTACCATATCCAACCGGAAATCACAGTGACGATGCTTGTAATTGGGATGCTGATTCTCTTCATACTACCAATATCGTGGTATCAGAACCTGGCAAAGCTATCATCAAGCATACTCTCGACTCTACTTCTTATTTCATCACCCTGCATTGGGATGGAAAGACAGAGGCGGAGAAAACTTCACCACACACTGTAGTAATCTCACCTGATGCTGATAAGTGGAGCATTACTGCTCAATTTACTGAGGAAATGACAGGAGCTTCTGATGTCTCTGCCGAGAAAGTGATTGCCGATGCAAGTGAATATTGGCAGAAGTTTTGGAATGAAGGTGGAGTGGTCGATTTCAGCCATTGCACTGATCCACGTGCTAAGGAATTGGAACGTAGAGTGGTGCTGTCACAGTTTCTGCTGGCAACCAACTGCGCCGGAGATACTCCTCCACAGGAGACTGGACTCACATATAATTCATGGTTTGGCAAATTCCACCTTGAGATGATTTGGTGGCATCAGGCTCAATTTGCACTTTACGGACATGAAGATCTTCTTGCCCGCACTCTCCCTTGGTATGAGAAAGCCGAAGCAAATGCAAAGAAGATTGCCGAGCGTCAAGGGTTTGAAGGCGTGCGCTGGATGAAGATGACAGATCCTTCCTCTATCGAAGCTCCTTCTGGAGTAGGCTCGTTCCTTATCTGGCAGCAGCCTCACCTAATCTATCTTGCCGAACTTCTTTATCGCGCGAATCCCGACACGGCAGTGCTCAACAAATATTATCCTCTCGTAGACAAAACTGCTGAATTTATGGCTTCTTTTGCCGATTGGGATGAGGAGAACAACCGCTATATCCTCAAAGGCATTATTCCTGCTCAAGAGACATTGAAGGCTTCTGAGACAGTCAATCCTCCTTTTGAACTTTCTTATTGGCATTTCGGTCTCAATACTGCTCAGAAATGGAGAGAGCGTATGGGAATCGAGCGTAAACCAGAATGGGATAAGATCACCGACAATCTATCACATCTCGCTGCGAAAGATTCTCTTTATCTCGCTGCTGAGACTGCACCCCAAACCTACGAGGACATCCGATTCACATCCGACCACATGGCCGTATTAGGATCACTTGGCATTCTTCCCGCTTCTCCACTTGCCGACCCAAAGATTCTCGACAATACATTCGATTGGGTCTACAACAACTGGAATTGGGACAAGACCTGGGGTTGGGATTATCCGACCACTGCCATGTGTGCAGTGCGTGTAGGCGAGCCGGAAAAGGCTATCAATGCACTTCTGATGGATAAACGAACCAATACTTATCTCCCCAACGGCCACAACTTCCAAGACAATCGTCTGCGTTGCTATCTCCCCGGAAATGGAGGTCTGCTGACTGCAGTAGCACTTATGACTGCAGGATGGGATGGTTGCGAAGTAAAAAATCCAGGATTCCCCAAAGACGGAACTTGGGATGTGCGCTGGGAAGGCATAAAACCACTACCCTAACCATTTTGGACAATGAGGACTGATACTCCTCATTGCCCACAAAAATTAATCTCCTCATCATGTCAATCTGTCAACTTGACATTTTGACATTTTGATTGACATTTTGACAACCTAATAACTAACCTATGAAATCTAAATACAAATTTCTTGCAGCTATCTGCTTGCTTGGAAGTGCCACCTTCTTCTCTCATGCCGACGAGAATTCTACTGATTGGTATGCCGAGACTACTGTCAACCGTCCCTTTGTAAGATGGTGGTGGCAAGGAAGCGCTGTCGATCCTGAAGGTTTGACTTTCAACCTTGAGGAATTCGCCCGACAAGGAATGGGTGGATTCGAGATCACTCCAATATATGGAGTAGAAGGCAATGAAGCCAATGATATCCCATATCTCTCAGATAAATGGATGGAAATGCTCAGCCATGTCACTTCTGAAAGCCGTCGCTTGGGTCTTCAGTCGGAAATGAACAATGGCACAGGATGGCCTTTCGGAGGCCCGGAAGTGACCGAAAACGAAAGTGCCCAAAAACTTATCATAGAAAAGTGGAGTGTAGCTCCCGGAAAAAAACTCACTGCTAAAATTGAGCCCCAAGATGAAAAGCAGCGTCCTTTTGCAACTGTAGAAAAGATAATGGCGGTAGATGGCGACACCCGCATCGATATCACCAACAAGCTAAGAAAAGACGGAACGCTGAATTGGACTGCTCCAAAGAAAGGAAATTGGGAAGTCTATGCTCTTTTTGCCGGAAGGACTTTCCAAAAAGTGAAGCGTGCAGCTCCAGGGGGTGAAGGATATGTAGTAAACCACTACGACAGTGTGGCTGTAAAGAAATATCTCGACCGTTTCGACCGTGCATTTGCCGGAAAAGAAGACTCGTTCCCAAAAGTGATGTTCAATGATTCATACGAAGTCTATGGCTCAGATTGGACTAAAGGGCTTTTTGATGAATTTGCTAAAGACCATGGTTATCGTCTCGAACAGTATCTTCCGGAATTTGCCGATCAAAAAAATCAAACAGAACTTCGGGGCCGCATAGTGCGCGACTATCGATACACTCTTGCTCGAGTGCTACGCGAAAATTTCACCGATCTCTGGACCCGTTGGGCCCACAGCCACGGAGCGCAAATTCGCAATCAAAGCCATGGTAGTCCGGCAAATATTATCGATCTCTATGCTATTGTCGATATCCCGGAATGCGAATCGTTTGGCCGGTCTGACCTCAACATACCGGGCCTACATCCTACCGGCGATTCTCGGCATAGTGATGCTGATCCTGCCGTACTTAAGTTTGCCTCTTCTGCTGCCCATATAGCCGGAAAACCTCTCGTCTCAGCAGAGACGCTTACTTGGCTCACCGAGCATTTCCATACTTCTTTGTCGGTGGCCAAACCAGAAATCGACCAGATGATGGCTGCCGGAGTAAACCATATTTTCTTCCATGGCGCCACTTATTCTCCAAAAGGTGTCGAATTTCCCGGATGGCTTTTCTATGCCTCAGTAAATATGTCGCCTACCAATACTATTTGGAAAGATGCAGATGCTCTCTTCAAATACATCACAAGATGCCAAGCGTTTCTGACAGCTGGAAATCCTGATTCTGATGTGCTGTTATATTTCCCAATCGATGATATCTGGCAGCGTCAGGATGGAATCTACATGATGTTTGACATCCACAGCATGGATAAGAAAATGCCGGATGTGAAGGCTATGGTTGGCGAACTCGTGAAGGCTGGTCTTGATCCCGACTATCTATCTGATGGGCTTATTGCCGACCTCAACGTGTCGCCCGATGGATCTATAATATCAAAAGGTGGCAACCAATACAAAGCAATAATAGTGCCTCCTGTCAATTTCATGCCGGTTGAAACCTTGAAAGCTCTTAAGCAATTGAAAGCGCAGGGTGCAAATGTAATTTTCACAGAGTCTCTTCCAAAAGACGTGCCCGGACTGGGCAATCTTGAAGAAAGACGTGCACAACTCGAATCGCTAAAGGAGGATATGGCAGCTCCAGCTAAAGATATCCAGGCTGCTATCCGTATGACTGGCGCGGCTCCAGAATCACTGCGCACCAAGGGAGTGTCACTACTGCGGCGCACAAATGAAGCGGGAGGACACAATTATTTCCTTGCTCTGCTCAACGACAACAGTATTGATGGTTGGGAAACATTGGCAATGCCTGCAGAAAGCATTATGATTTTTGATCCCCTCTCCGGAAAGAAGGGAAAAGCAAAAACCAGAAAAGGACCAAATAATACGACAGAAATCTACCTCCAGGTAGAACCCGGCCAGTCACTGCTTCTCAAGACATTCCCAATAGATATTGAGGCTGAAGATTGGGCCTATTACGAGAAAGGTGATCCAATTGATATTGATAATGGATGGAGCATTACTTTCCTTGAAAGCCAACCATCAATTGAAGGCACTTTTGACACTGATACCCTGACAGCTTGGACTAATCTCCCCATTGATGAAGCGAAAGCTAACACTGGCACAGCACGTTATAAAGTTGCATTCAATCTTCCAAAAGACTTGGAAGCTGACGAATGGGTACTTGACCTTGGCGACCTGCGTGAAAGTGCTTCGGTAAAAGTGAATGGGAAAGATGCAGGTAAGGTTTGGAGTGTGCCATTCACTATCCAAATTGGAGAATTCCTCCAGCCTGGAACCAATACTCTCGAGATAGACGTCACTAATCTTCCAGCCAATCGTATCGCCGACTATGACCGTAAAGGCAAAAAATGGAAAATATTCAAAGATGCCAACATAGCCAGTGTAATAGGCAAGAAAGTAGTGGATTATTCCGATTGGGAGACAGTTCCTTCAGGACTTAACTCAACAGTAACCCTGACTCCATTAAAAAAGAAATAATAACCAATAATACTTAACCCAAAGCTTAATTTCAAAATTTCATTAGTGTCTAATTGTAGTTGCTTTAATTATGCATTATGAATTATGAATTATGCATTAAAACTAACCCTATGAAAAAAGTAATCTTAAGCATTCTGACGCTTCTCATGGCTATCCCGGCCATCGTAGCGAAAGACCAGCTCCCTCCTCGCGAGGAAACGCTGAAGACCCTCATCAAAGTCAACGACTTTTATATGCGCAAGCATCCAGATCCTCTATTAGGTATCCCTTATTACTCTCGCAAGAAGGTATATGAGGCAAATATCTGGACCCGTTCAATCTATTTCGAAGGATTGATGGCTCTCCATTCTATCTATCCCGATAAGAAATATTGGCAGTATGCAACAGACTGGGCAGAGGGCTTCAAATGGGGTATGCGTCGCGACGACACCACTACCCGCAATGCTGACAACTACGCATGCGGACAGACCTATATCGACCTCTATAAACTCACTCCTAAGCCGGAGATGCTCACCCAGACTATCTCTCTATGTAATATGCTCGTCAATACACCCCAAGTCGAAGACTGGACTTGGATCGATGCTATCCAAATGGGTATGCCGGTGCTCACTAAGCTCAGTGCTGTGACTGGCGATAAAAAATATAGCGAAAAGGCTTGGGATATGTATGAATGGAGTCGTAATACTCTTGCAGGTGGCCTCTACAATCAGAAAGAAGGTCTGTGGTGGAGAGATGCTGATTTCGTTCCTCCTTACAAAGAGCCAAACGGCAAGAATTGCTACTGGAGCCGTGGCAATGGCTGGGTTGTAGCAGCCCTTGTCCGGGTTCTCGAAGACACTCCTGCTGATGATCCCCACCGTGCTGTCTACGTTAAAGACCTCCAGGATATGTGTGCTGCACTCGTGAAATGCCAACGTCCCGACGGATTTTGGAACGTCTCTCTCCACGATCCCGACAACTTCGGAGGTAAAGAATTGACAGGCACAGCATTATTTGTATATGGAATGGCTTGGGGCGTTCGCAATGGCATACTCGACAAAGCAAAATATATGCCGGTAATCACTAAGGCTTGGAATGCTATGGTGAATGAAGCAGTGCATGAAAATGGCTATCTCGGTTATGTACAGGGCACTGGTAAAGAACCTAAAGATGGCCAACCAG
>WFLX010023105.1_pt1 | contig 12122 bp, 7 predicted proteins | sample 4967041 | NCBI WGS metagenome assembly WFLX01 (sample SAMN12857096, study PRJNA449069) | gut metagenome | isolation source: stool from male and female vole | host: Microtus ochrogaster | place: USA:Florida | collected 2017 | reverse complement strand
CCTCCTGACATCATGCCGACTGAAATGAGAATTAAGCCGGTGAATACAAATTGTCTTTTCATAATAAAATTGTTTATCAGTAAGTGTTCACAAATTAGATTTCCATTAAAATTACTCTTTTTATGTCATAAACTAATTTTAAATCTTACTTCTCTGCAAATATAACTATTTATAACAATAGAACCGAATATCTTTAATGCTAAAATAAAAAGGCCGCTGCACGAAAAGCAGCGACCCTTAACTGATATGAAATGATTCTAATCCGGGTTTTATTCTTTGAAAAGAATCAACCGGCTCTTATCTCCTGACTTACGGATATAAATATCTCCGTCCTTAGGCGATTTAACCTCTATACCCTGGAGATTATAGTATTTCACCGGTTCATTGCTCGACACCGACGGAATATCTTTCACATCTGTGGAAACAGTATACCCGAAAGGATCAAGTCTTTTTGTCAGTGATCCCCACCCTTTCCATTCATAACGGTGATTGGCATCCTTTCCGTAACTCTCATTTCCAAAAGTATCGATCATATAATCGCGGTAATCCTTCAGCCAGCGGTAGCTGTTGGGATCATCCGCAGCTGCCCTTGTGTTTTGTTTACTCCTTATCATGTAATGAGCCAAAGCTTGCTCTCGGTTACCTCCTGCCATAAACGAATCTCCTCTACCTTTTGTGGAAGGAAGTATTGACTCCCAGCGCCCCGACCGGCTCTTTATTCTTAAGAAGGCATTGTTGTCAAAAGTAGCTTCCGACTCCTTGGTAACAAACTGAGTAGGTTCCCACGCACTCGAAGGATCAAGCACATAGCTCAGATTATATCGGAAAGTCCATTCCATTCCTTTTAGAATACGGTTATCCAGATCTCCGTAGAAATCATCACCCTGATTCCATGCCATTTCTGCCACATCTGCAAGTAAGCAAACACCTACCATTGCATGATCCTGATCTCGACATGCCTCCTGACTCTGTCCTGACTCATAGATATAATATCTCAGCTGCTCATCATAACCATAATCCTGAATCGTATTGTCACGTCCATTTAATTTATAGCCATACATGAAGGTCGTAGTATTGTCGCCCGCTTCTGGATCCTCCGTATTAAGCTCGTANGGTGTTGATGACACTTTCGGANGGCCNGCCNCATAAGGAAGGTCATCCTCACGGTGCGGAAGCCCCCTGAGATAACGTAACACACGGTCATACATCACCTCATTATCCAGATAGATAGCCATCGCCATCATGGCGCGGGCTGCGAAAATACCCTGATTGCCGAATCTTGACGCATCAAAGTTGAACATATTCCAATAGAATGTTATTCCATTTTCATCATCTGTCATATTTGCCTTTGAATCATACAAATTTTCTGTAGAGGAATATCCCGGATAAACCAGCATAGCCTTGAAACGGTTCTGATCCTCCTCTTTCCAACCCTCGTAGCAACGCAATAGTTCGGCGGCCTCAAGGAGCAGATAAACCTTTGCATTATCAAGAGGAGCAGTGCCGCGAGCACTTGTATTTGTATAATGTGAATTGGCATTTAAGAATTCCACAGCCTTGTCGGCATACTTATTATCTCCGGTTAGTTTCCAAAGTAAAGCCAGATCATGAGCACGGCGTCCGTCGGACCCGACCGACCCATTAAATCCTCCCTCCTTGATCTGAGCTCCTCGATCGGCAACAGTTACCGTCGTTGAAGAATAACCGGATGCCTTGAGGGCATTGAAAGTAGTAAGATGTGGCTCCATCTTCTCGGAGATCATCTTTTTCATACGGGTGAAATCCTCCTCCGTATACGACAACCCCGGGTGAGTAAAAGTCCGGGCCGATGCAATCCCGCACCAAGCTGCAATGGCTATCACCACACAACACTGTAGAAATTTATTCATATGAGTACAAGTAGATTTTATTAAGAATACGAATAACCTCTCCCTTTTACCTATTCCGCCACACAAAATAGTTACCACCTATTTCGGCAAATAATCGATGAAACCGACTCTCCGCATCCTCCCTCCCTTTATTGGTCAATATATACTCCATCCCAGCACATCGACACCCTTACAGCAAATGAGCGGTGGAACCGCGATACCATGTTTAACTGATGGTGTAGCACAGCGGAACCATCAGTCCGCACATCTCCTCAAACAGCTACGGAGTTGCCAATCAGCGAGCGGTGGAACCGCCGCCTAATATCCACGTCATAACCCCGACATAACAAAAAAGAGGGTCGCTTTCGCGACCCTCTCAAAACATATAATTTGTTAGACACCTTTCGTAACCATTATATGTCTTATTTCACAAGTACTTTTGAAGTATTGGCACCCTGACGGCGAACATAGATACCGGGAGTAAGGTCTCCGGTAACTTTTACACCCTGAAGATTGAAATATTCAACAGGCGCATTCTCATCAACAGAAATCTCAGAAACAGCAGTTCCCGTATCCTCGGCAAGTACAAGTTTACCATCTTTTGATACCAATTTAACATTATCCTTACCCATGATATTGAAAGAATTTGCATCAGCAGGTCCGGTGACGATCGGATCGCCAACCTCGTGTTGATCTATATAGATCTTCATAGGCTCAGCAGCACGGGTAGCAGTGCCACCAACATACTCAATAGTTGTTTTACCATTCAAATGAATGGAGATGTTATTAACACCTTTGAAGGTACTTCCATCTGAATTGATATTAACCATACCTACATCTTCAGGACCTCCGATATTTTCTACTGTAACTCCATCAAGATGTATTTTACAATTATTTTTAAGATGGATGAGCTTGTTGTCATTGTTGTTTTTACCAAAAGTATGATCTCTTAAAATTACATTCTTAAGTGTAACCTCTGCATTTCCTTCTATTCCAAAAAGATTCATTCCTTCTGCTGCACCTCCATTGAAAGCAATATTTTCCAAAATAACGTGGGCACCGCTGTTAAAAAGGAATGGTTGATTATCAAACCTACTTTCTATTTCAATATCATCTTTTCCTCCCTTGATAGTTATTGATTTGCTAAAGACTACACGATGATTTCCTTGAGGAGTTCCCGAGTCAGGATCATTTATATAATCCTCTATAACCTGATTCTCATTTACAAGGATAACGTCATTTTCACTTGCAGCCATTAGAGCATCCTCAAGGAAACGATATCCACCTGCTCTTCCCTCTATAGTTACTTGTGTAGGAATCTCAACAGCGATGTCATCTGCCACGATAAGATTTCCATCTTTCACCTGAAGTTCGTAACCCTCATGATTGAAAATGAAATATTCAGGATGTGTACAGTTTTCAACAATTACTGATTCAAGAACCGGATTTGCCATTGTGATAGTTATCGCGTTTCCATCCTTCAGACCCGAGCCATCAACAGTTAGACCATCTGATACATATATGCTGAAAGTATTAACCCCTGCAAAAGTAAATCCATCTTTTTGCACTGTTATATAGCTGTAAGATCCGGAACAGTTCTCCACAGTTACATTTTCAAATTCGCCCCATCCGGCAGTTTTAATCAAAATCAGGCCATCAGATTCACTGGTGCTTTCATAATTCTCGATCTTTACATCTTTAAGAATTAACGCGCCGTCATTTGCCTCGAGGAGCGGTTTTGCTCTTCTGATATTGTTTCNATCAATAGTAATATTNNCAAAAATCNATTGAGAACNACCGTTTTTCATGCCAAGCATGAAATGACCGCCATTGGTAGTTTTATTGATTAATTTTGCTGAGGCATCTTTACCCTTGATTGTTATATGGGCATGATTTTCAAGNATGTAACGATCAGCAACGTCAACTTCACCTGTTATTATCCAGGTTGCTTCTGAATTACTTTCTATAGCTTTAAAAGCAGCGTCGAATGTATCGTAACCAACATTGTTGGTCTCGTCATAGATGGGTTTATCCTCACCCTCTGCAAATACCGAAAAACATCCGGCTAATCCGAATGCTAAACTGAGTATTATATTTCTTTTCATGTTATTGTTGTTTTATGGTTTAACGTTGAAATTCAAGAGGAGGAAGTATTAATTGCCTTCCTGCCTCTTGAATTATTTTGATCTTTATTTTATTATAACTTTTGTTGTCTTAGCTCCCTGACGACGTACATAGATACCGGGAGTAAGTTCGCCGTTCATCTTGAGGCCCTGGAGATTGAAGAATTCTACCGGAGCATTCTCATCAGCTGCGATCTCTGCTACTGCTGAACCGGGTTCTTCTGTATCAGCCTTTGCAAGAATAAGTGCGCCGAGTTCCTCATCTACAGCAAGCTCAAATCCCTCAGTCATCATCTTGAAGAGTGAAGCATCGCTGCAACCGAGGACAACTGCTGATTTCTGTTTAACTACAATCTCTTCCTCTCCTTCTCCGATGGTAACATCATTCTCAAGTGCCCTATCAGCATCAACATAAACAGGGATTGCCTCTGTATTGGTAAGTTCAATTGCTGTGATGAATGTCTGGCCCTCGATATAGAATGTGCATACGTTGTTACCTTTGATAGAAGTGCCGGTAGCTTTGTTTCCTACAAAGATCTCACCTCTTCCTTCGGGAACCGTACAATCTTCGAAAGTTACATTCTCAAGGATTGATTTACCACCATTCTTGTTGCTTATGATTCCCTGTCCATTATCTGAAGTTATACCCTTGAATGTAACGTTGGTTGCAGTAAGGGTTGAATTACCGCTACTCTCTATGAATACCGGAGCATCTGTGCGGTTGTCGGTAAAGATAAGGTTTTCGAGTGTGAGCGAACCCTCCTTATTATTGGTAAGAAGCGCTATACCTTTGTAATTTCTGGCAATCTCGATTCCGTCTTTACCTCCTTTGATGGTAAGATTGCGATCGTTGATGTTTAGACGTGCTCCTATAGTCTGATTCTCATTCACAATGATTACATCATTTTCTACCGCCGCATTAACGGCATCACCAATATTTGCGAATCCTTTCTCACCGATCATTACAGGGCTATCTACCTTATTTGCTTCATCTTTATCTGAATCGCCATCATCTTTCCAATCAGCTTCTATAGCATCCAAAGATGCATATACGTTGATCCAGTCAAGTGTATAGCTGTGAGGCTCAGCAGTATTATCTGCGATCTTGAAATTGATTTTATCTATATTGAGTGTTCCTGTCCACTGATCATCCTTAGTCAGTTCATAATAGTAGATATTATTACCAGAAGGAGTGAGCACTGATCCATCCGGATGATTCTTCCACTTAGAGTTCATCCATTTGAGACCATCTTCAGCACGATACTGAATCTCCAGTGTCATATTTCCTTGGGGACGCTCTCCTATAAACTTGATTGCAAGGTAGCTTACAGCCGCTGCATTAACTACGAAATCATCTTCAGCTGAAGAGGAACTGAAGCTGAGATCCTGACGCCATTTCCCGTTGTTTTCCAACATCTCAACAACTAAATGGCCATCTTCTATCTTGCCGTTATCTCCATAACTCCAACCGGTCTCCGAGCCGTTGAAAACTACTGGAAAACTTGCTGCCATTGCCTGCATTCCCATTGTAGCGATAGCAGCCAAAGCCAATGTGTAAACTTTTTTCATAAAAATATAGGGTTTATTATTTTATAATACTCTTTTATCTTCTATTACGATCGTTATTCTGCACATACTCAATCGTTGTAAAAAAAATTTTTAAGGCGACCCTGTCTCCCGACAGAGTCGCCAAACTCTTAGTGATATATTTACCTTAGAAACTCTATACTATTTGACAAAATATTCATTCTAAATCTCAACAATGTTTTAAAATTCCCTGAATTTTGACATTGTGCTGTTTAACGATGCATGCAATGGTTCAGTTGCCTGTACCACAGGATTACCCGCATTGAGTCTTTTCAGTCTCGTGAGAGCCTCTATGTAGTAATAATCGGCATAAACAATTGAGGCATCTATCTCTGTGCCTGCCGGATGATGACCCGTGGAATGATTGAGGAACGAAGAGTTCCTTTCGCCCGACTTATAATTGTCGCTTGCCAGGGAAGCAAGCATCTTCTTTGACGCATCCATATAGCGGGCCGATGTCTTGTCGTCCACATAACCACTCAATTCAAGTAAGGCAGAAGCCACAACACAGGCTGCCGAGGCATCGCGCGGCGCATTAGGTATACGGGGATCATTGAAATCCCAATATGGAACCTTATCCTCCGGAAGGCGGGCAAGATACACATCTGTAACCTTCTTCGCAAAATCCAGGAATTTTTGATCATGAGTCTCGCGATAAACTACTGTATATCCATATATAGCCCAACTCTGCCCACGTGCCCACATACTATCGTCAGAATAGCCCTGATGAGTGCAACCTCTTACAAATTCTCCTGTATCCCCATTATAAACAGCCACATGATAGGAACTGTAATCATTGCGGAAATGATTCTTCATAGTTACCTCTGCATGACGCGTAGCAATATCGTAAAGATAAGGGTTTCCTCCATTTTTTGATNCNCAGAACAACANNNCAANATTTATCATGGTATCCATGATTGAATGATGCCCACCAAACATCGCCACATTTCTCGGCCATGCCAGAATGGTACCTACTGTCGGATTATAGAGCGTAGCCAAAGAGTCTGCCGCATTGAGAATCACACGCTTGAACTTGGGGTCTTTGGTGATACGATATCCATTGCCAAGACTGCAAAATATCAGGAAACCTAAATCATGATCAAAGACCGGCTTCTCAACTATCTTGGCTACTTCCTCTGAATACCTTCGGGCATGACGCAAAACTGCCGTATCACCCGTATTTTCATAGTTATACCAGAGGATGCCCGGATAAAAACCGGAACACCACTCCTCTGCACAACAGGGACGCTGATGCCAACGGACGGAATCCTTCTCAATATTTCGAGGCACCATAGTGTAATCTATCTTACCATTTTCGCCACCAAGCTCGGCAAGACTGCGCTTAACCTTCAGGTTACAGTAATCCAATTCTCGTTCTGCGCTAAAATCCGGAGATGTTAAGGAAGCCATTGCAACCCCGACGACCAACGCAAGCACGAATATTGATCCTGCTATGAGATATTTTTTATTCATCTTATGTTCGTTCGAAAAGATTCTATTTAAAGAGCTACAAAATGTACTGCCGCTCCACCTTTAGGGGAAAGATCGAATTTCAATGTATCTTTTGAGCTCACTTTTTTTCTAATGCATTTTACCTTTGTGGCCGTATTAACACTCGAATCATCTGTATAGATCCTCGCTTCATATTTCTTATCCGGATCAAGAAATCCAAGTTTTATCTCATCCCTTCGGCCCTCATTATTGGTCATGGTTCCTAACCACCAGTCATCACCTTTTCTTCTGGTGATTGTCACAAATTGACCCGGATATCCTCCGAGCACTTTAGTGTCGTCAAAGACCGTCTGTAGATTCTCAAACCATTCTATCTCCGGCTCACCATGGTAGCGTTCCGGTTTGTCATACCAGAAGATTGTCTGCAGCGGACTGTAAAACACCACAGATGCAGCCAACTGATGACCATGAGTATTTTTCAGACGGCGATCGAAATAACAGATTGTGTAATCCGCTGCGCCATTAATCATGCGAGTAAAGGGCAATGTCACATTATGGGTTGCATCTGGCCATTCCTCATTTCCGCATATACCCTCCTGAGTCAGAAGATTCGGATAAGTACGGGAGAAACCTGAAGGACGGAATTCATCATGAATATTCATGAGAAGATGATTGTCGGCGGCATCCCTCACCAGATCATGAAGCCATGTCGCCCACCGATGTGATGCATATTGCATAAAACCACTCTTTACTCCTACAATTCCCCATTCCTTGAGTAAGGGTAAGAGCTCTTTCTGCTGCTTCATTAAAGCATGCTGATTGACATACAACCATATTCCAACACCCTTCTCTTTTGCATACGCCACAACTTTCGGCATATCAAGTTTATCCACCACTTTCGTTGCGTCGCCATCATGTGAAGTACACGGAACATACCAAAGCCAATCAAACAACATGTAGGGAATATTATGCTCCGCACAGAAATCAATGGTCTTAATAGCCCCCTCGGTTGATATGGTTGTTTCCCTCATTATCTTTCCGGGCTTCACCCATTCTGCGGCATCTGTTATCTCACATGGTGGGTTTAGATTGAGAATTATATCATTGTTCTCAAGAAGCTCTCCGGGAGTGTCAGCAGCCATGATTATCTTCCAGGGGGTAGCATAATAAGTTACAATATCCACCGGACTGTACATCGCAGAATTAAGAGTGTTTCTCTTTTTGTCTGACGCCACAAATTTTGTCAGGCACCAGTCATCCACATCTGCATCAGTAATTGCAGCCCAATATCCATCGGAATATTCCAGAGTCAATGCCCTTTCAACCGGGATAGTAATCTCATCAATACTTTTTCTTTGGAAAGGAGCCTGTGCCCATTCCTCTGCCCAAGCCATCGTGCCATCCGGGAAGGTGTAGGAAGTCAAGTCCTCCGAAACTTTATGAAACACGGCCTGTGGATGCTCAGGGAAGTAATATCTGAATGCGATACCTTCATCATATGCCCTAACCTCTACGTCAAGTCGGTAGTTGGACGCATCTTTCTTCGACATATGCAGAGTGGCTGCATTATAACGGTCCGTAACGGTAGAGCGTTCCCCATATAGCGGATGCCATACACCGTCATGTGAAGAGTAAGTAATGGAGTCGGTAACGAAATTATCCATCCAGCAATCCGGCTCGGGAATATTTCTTTTTCCCAACGCTATGGCTTTTTCCCAATGACGATTGTCAAGATCAAGACCGGCTTCCGAATCCAATAATACCGGTTTCCCCTTGAAACTGACATTCCAGCGAAGCGAACGAATGGAATCTGAAACATTCTCCTGCCCCATCTCCACCCTCATTATCTTTCCGGGTGAATCGAGAACGAGCCTGTCAGACCCCTCGGCTTTGAATCCGCATGTAGCCGTAAGAATTGCTATGTAGATAATCTTTCGCATTATACTATCATCTTTTCATCTCTAATTACGGATATCTTCCCCTCTATACCTAATATGCATATTAAATTTTTGACTATAACTGAAAGGTAAAAAAAAGAGGTGTGCCAAAATCTAAAATTTTAGCACACCAATAATTCAATATTATTTACATTAATTAATTTGTGTGAGCTACTTATCTTCTATCAAATACTCCTTATCCGGATCGAAGCGAACCTTTAAGAATGATCCGGTTTGCAGAGAGCCATAATCCTATTTTCGAGGGGTAAACGTATACTTGGAATTTGGTTGACCGACAATCTTAATCTCCTCTGATTTCTTACCTAAATTTTTTCCCGCAAGAGTATGCTTGGAGAGTGAAGAAAACCAGATCTTTCCATTCCTCTTGAGCTTACTTCCGTGACAAATGAAAATTTCTTCAGCATCGCGAGCACTCTTCCCCTCCGGATAACTTACAGCCAACATATAGGCATCAGTCTCCCAGCCATCGGGATTTATCCAGGAATTGAGATGCATCAATCTTCCGTCTGCAAGTTGATTGATGTAGATATCGGTCACCTTACCATTATCCTTAACACGCAAGCCGATCCAATCCTTACCCTCTATCCTCTCCATCTCCGGCAAGCTCTTCTGTCCGATAGAATCTTTGAGGATAATTGCCGTAACACCTTTTACTTTATTTACCGTCTGAGGCATTTTCAACGACCAGTATTCCTCCCTGCTTTTTCTATCCTCCGTTGGTCCCTCTTTTACCTCCCAATACAGAAGTTCCGGATAGTCATGGACATAATCGCTTGGCGCAAGAGTCTCAGGATAAAGCGGACGTATCACTACAGATGATTCTCCTTTGGTGATTTCAAGGTCACCTCCCCGTTTCTTGACTTCTCCTCCTGGATGCCATAACCATTCGAAGTTACCCGGCTTATGACTTTCAAGATCATCAATAACATAAATCACATCATCAATCCACAGGTAATGCCGGAAATTCCTTATCAGATGTTCAGCCATCGGACCGGTGCCATCCGCTAAAACATATTTCAGATCTCCTGCATCAAGCAATGTGCTCACATACCCGCGCAATGGTGACCCATGATATTGCTGATGACGACTCTGACCCTCTCCATTAAATTTAACCACATTGTGAGCATCGCTCTGGAAAAAGTAGTTCCGGTATTCAGGTGTTCCATAACTCGAATTACCGGCATCCTTGATTATATCCTCACCTTTATGAAAAAGAATCAGTGAATTGGCATCGGCATGTGAATGATTCCAGGTCATTCCGCTCTTAACAGCAAGCATGGTGGCATCCTTGTCCCATGAATCACGCATGGTTGCCCATCCAAAATCCTCCCATAAGTTTGATGTAGGAAGAGATGGCGAGGCGGGTGCCCCGGAAAGATCCGGAGTGTAGAGGAAACCCATCGGAAAATACATTGGGAATCCCTCTCGATGCTGACCCTGCTCAACCTGATTCGCATACCAGAGAGTAACCGGGTCTTTTACACCCATCGCATATGCAAGAAACATTGAACTCTCCCCTGTCACATTCTTATGACTGTCGCCGAAATTCAAGCTGTAAAGCATCCCTTCTCGTGGATAAGAAACATGCGAAAAGAATGCCGGCAACTGCTTCATCTGCGGAATATCTGCAAGCTTTGTTCCAGGATGACTGTTCAACCACGCCATACGTAAAAGGAGAGCTTCCGTTATTCCGAAACTGGCATAATTGATGCTTTCATACATTCCACCCGATGGATCAAAATTTTTTGGTTTGTGTTGCAATACATCACCGGAAAACTCAAACCACTCAGGAAGGGCCTCAACCGCCTGCTGCGCAAGCTTTCCAGCCTCCGGAACTGCATTTGAAATAGCGAGAGCAAGAAGTCCGCCCNTTCCTACGCANGANGTCCANCAATTGTGACCCATCGAATTGAGTGAATGAATTCTTGTATCCGGATTTAACCAATCCCCAAGTAATGGCTCAACGGCAAGACGATAAAGCCCCTCCGATATCTCCTTCCGGTCGGAAGAGGACAGATCATTATAAATTGCGTCGTAGGCTACAGCCAATTGAAAAGCTTTATGAGCCATCTGCAATTCACTTCTCCACGCCGGCTTCCTGAGCATCATCTCTTTGTCTGCCCAAGACTTGGTCTTGGCTACATCAAGCAACATATTCTTGAGTTTATTGGAATATCTCTTATCACCCGTATATTGATATGCAAGTGCAAGATATTCCATCTTTCTCACATCATTTTTCGACAACAGATCCTCGGCAGTCTCCCGGATGCTTTTCCAGGCTTTCGAATAATTGCTGTCGTTCTTCACCTTTATCTTTGCCTCTGTTACCCTGGATGGAGTAAACAACAAGGAGGGATGTTCTATTTTCCCAAATACCGGAACTGACAAGCCAAGAATGATACTTATCAATAATCCTTTTGATTTGTTCGCCATATAATTAATTATTTGAAGGTGACATTTTCCACATGCTCACCGATAAAGAGATTCATCATGTCCCCGGTCTTATACCAACCAGGTTTACCCTCCATCTTATCATGTATCTTGACCCCATTTATCCGGAGATTATCAAATGTAACGCCATCGATGGTTCTCTCGTCATCATATCCTATCATCATCGACATTTCTGCGTTCCCCCCGTTATATGTGATATCTTTGAACAGGATATTCTCTATTTTCCCACCGGGTGCAGTGCAATACTTCTTATTATATCCTATCCTTATATCAAAAAGGCGTGCCAGCCGGAAATCCTCAACCCTGATATCTTCGAATGTAACGTTCTTAACTGTATTGTTGTCTCCCGTGATAATTGCAAACACTCCCTGGTAATCCAGCTGAAATTCCTGCATATCCAGAACATCTATGTTTCTATAGGTGATATTGCTGATTGTATCCGGATCCTTGCTGTTGCCATGCAGCCCAATCATGAAAGGATGAGCCACATCCGCCCACAACACGGCATTCTCTGTCGTTATATTGTCACACCCGCCGGTATAACCTTTCCTGGTGGCGTAAACAGTAGTACAGTCATCACTAGTCCTTGCGAATATATCCTTATAATGGACATCACTGCTTGCAAAGACATTGAATCCGTCACCCCAACCGATATAGCTCAAAACCTACACGTTGTTGATCTA
>WFLX010281149.1_pt1 | contig 12126 bp, 10 predicted proteins | sample 4967041 | NCBI WGS metagenome assembly WFLX01 (sample SAMN12857096, study PRJNA449069) | gut metagenome | isolation source: stool from male and female vole | host: Microtus ochrogaster | place: USA:Florida | collected 2017 | reverse complement strand
GCTGACAGTGGCTTCGGTGGTCGCCATGATCTATGTTATGCTTTTCGGCGAGGTTATCAATGGCGCCAAGCGTGCGATTTCGCTGCCGTTCATGACCTTGCAGCCGGCGGAACTCATAAAGATTTCGGCGGTGATGTTTCTGAGCTATATTCTCGGCACGACCCAGCTGAAAAAAGACGAAAAGGTTCGCAACAAGGGTCTGATTATCGCCGTGGTTTCGGTGCTCTGCTTTTCGGGTCTGCTCTTTACGCAGGGTCTGACCAACACGGCGATTCTGATGGTTCTGTGTCTGTCGATGCTCACCGTCGGCTCGCTGGAAACCAAAAAGCTGATGTATATCTTCGCCGTGTTCGCAATGTTCGGCGCCATAGCTTTCGGCGCCAAGTGGGCACTGTCGAAAGGCGAGCCCGCGGTCAAGGAGGTTCCCCTGCTGGTTGACCAGCGCGGCCAAACGTTTACCATTCCCGAGGCCGCCGGCGCAACCGACATGGCCAGCACCAGCCGCCTCAGAGACAACACCTGGGGCAACCGCCTGAAAGCCTTTACCGACCCCACCCCGCGCTACGAGCAGCCCCTCACCGCCAAGAACCTTCAGGAAATGCGCTCCTACATGGCGCAGGCCAACGGCGGCTGGTTCGGCGTATTTCCGGGCAACTCGCGCGAAACCTCGCGCCTGCCCCTGGCCTTCAGCGACTTTATTTTCGCAATCATAGTCGAAGACCTCGGCTTTTTCGGCGGCATGTTTATTCTGGCGCTATATTTGTGTTTGCTCGCGCGCGCATATATTATCGCCTATAAGTGCCATCAGATGTATCCGGCGTTCCTCGTAACGGGGTGCGCGCTGCTGATAGCGCTGCAGGCTTTGTGCCACATGGCCATCGTGTCGGGCGCCGGCCCGGTGTCGGGCCAGCCCTTGCCGTTCTTTTCAAAGGGTGGCACCTCAATATTGGTAACGTCAATAGCGTTCGGCATAATGCTGTCGGTGAGCCGCTTTGCGGCCCGCGGCCGGGCAACCGCCTCCGAGCGCGAATCAGATAAAAACACCTTGCCCGAAGAACTTCAGGCAGTTAACCCAACCCAAGCATGAGCAAGAAATTCCTGATCAGCGGTGGCGGTACGGGCGGCCACATTTTTCCCGCCCTTTCCATAGCCAATGCCCTGCGCCGCCGTATGCCCGACTGCGAGATTCTCTATGTCGGCGCCCTCGGACGCATGGAAATGGAACGCGTGCCCGCCGCCGGCTACGAAATCATAGGTCTGCCGGTGGCCGGATTCGACCGCAAACGCCTATGGCGCAACATTCCGGTTATGTGGAAACTCTGGAAGTCGATGCGTCTGGCCAAAAAAACCGTGCGCGACTTCAAGCCCGACTGTGCCATAGGAGTCGGTGGCTACGCCTCAGGGCCCACACTCAAGGCCGCGCAGAAGGCGGGAGTGCCCACGCTGCTGCAGGAACAGAACTCCTACGCCGGAGTCACCAACAAGCTGCTTGCCGCCAAGGCCGACGCCATTTGCGTTGCCTACGACGGCATGGAGCGCTTCTTTCCCGCCGGCGCCATAGTTATGACCGGCAATCCGGTGCGTGCCGACCTTTTGACCTGCACCCTGACTCCGGCCGAGGCCAAGAAAAAGCTCGGCTTCGACCCCGATAAGCCGCTGGTGTTGGTTGTTGGCGGCTCGTTGGGCGCCCGCACCATCAACGAGGCCATGGCCGAGGCTCTGCCGGCGATTACCGCCACCGGAGCGCAGGTTATGTGGCAAACGGGCAAGCTCTATCTCAACGAGTTCGCACCGATAGCCGCCCAATATCCGGGCGTCAAGGTGTCGGCCTTCATTTCCGACATGGCAGCGGCCTATCGTGCGGCCGACCTGATGGTTTCGCGCGCCGGCGCCAGCACCATATCCGAGATTCAGCTGCTCGGCCAGCCCGCAGTGCTGATTCCGAGCCCCAACGTTGCCGAAGACCATCAGCGCAAAAACGCCGAGGCCCTGGCCGGCCGCGGAGCTGCAAAAATGATTCTCGACCGCGACGCCAAGGCTCAACTGGGCGCCACCGTGGCCGACCTGCTCGTTAACGAGCCGGANCGCAACCGCCTGGGCGAAAACGCCCTGAAAATGGCGCTGCGCGATTCCGACGAAAAAATTGTTGATAAAATTCTTGAAATATGTCGATGAAAAACAATATCTATTTTGTTGGTGCCGGCGGCATAGGCATGGCCGCCCTCGAACGCTACTTCCTCAGCCGCGNNTGTCGCGTGGCCGGCTATGACCGCACAGCCTCCGAACTGACNCGCGCGCTCGAAAGCGAGGGCGTAGATATTGTTTACAACGACGACCCCGAGCTGATTCCGGCCGATTTCCGCAANCCGGAGCANACCCTGGTGGTCTACACGCCGGCGATTCCCGCCGACCACCGCGGCCTGCAATGGTTTCGCGCCAATGGCTTCGAAGTGGTTAAGCGCGCCGCAGTGCTTGGCCGCGTAACCCGCTCGGAAAAAGCGCTCTGCTTTGCGGGCACCCACGGCAAAACCACCACTTCGTCGATGGCNGCCCATATTCTNCAGACTGCCGGNGTNGGCTCCAANGCCTTNTTGGGCGGAGTGTTGCGCAACTACGGCACCAACTTNCTGCTGTCGGCNACCAGCCCCTACGCGGTTATCGAGGCCGACGAATATGACCGNTCGTTTCATCANCTGNCNCCNACGGTGGCCGTTATNACNTCNACCGACCCNGACCANCTCGACATTTACGGCAACGAAGNNAACTANCTTGAAAGCTTCACCCACTTTACCGAGCTGATTCAGCCGGGAGGGGCCCTGCTGATCCACACCGGNCTGAAACTGAAGCCGCGGGTCGCNGACTCGGTGAAGGTCTATACCTACGGCGTCGACTCGGGCGATTTCCACGCCGAAAACGTTGTTATAGCCAACGGCTCGATAACCTTCGACCTNGTAACCCCCGGCGAAACCATTGCCGGCATTGAGCTGGGAGTGCCGCTGGAAATCAATATCGACAACGCCATAGCGGCGTGCGGCGGTGTGTGGCTCGTCCACGACCCGCAAGTTACGGCCGACGACTATCGCCGGGCCATGAAAACATTCCTCGGAGCCAAGCGCCGCTTTGAGTTCTGGCTTCGCGAGCCGGGCCGCGCCATTATCGACGACTATGCCCACCACCCCGACGAACTGCGCGCNTCGCTGCGCTCGGTGCGCCGCCTCTTCCCNGNCAAGCGCATGGTNGTTGCNTTCCAGCCCCACCTCTATTCGCGCACCCGCGACTTCGCCCCGGAATTTGCCGAGGCCCTGAGCGCCGCCGACTCGGTTTATCTGCTGCCGATTTATCCGGCACGCGAGGAACCGATTCCCGGAGTAACCTCCGAGCTGATTCTCAACGCCGTAACCGCTCCCGAAAAACAAATTGTTGAGAAAGCCGGACTGGTTGACGCGCTGAAAAACAGCCGGTTCGACGTGTTGCTCACCGTTGGCGCCGGCGACATCAACCTTCTTTTGCCTGAAATTGTAAAAGCCTGCGAATGAATCCCCAAACCCGCAATTTACTGACCGTTTTCGGTTGCATACTTCTGGGTATTTNNNTGGTGGTTNCNTGCCTGTGGGCCAACTTCAGGGCNAACAATGAATTATGCAAGGGCTTGGAAAACGACCGCGTGGAGGTTGCCGACCCGATTCACTCGGGCTTTGTAAGTTCCGAAGAGCTCACCGCAGAGATTATGCCGCTGCTGGGCAACATAAAATCGCGGCGGCTGAGCGACATAGGCCTCGACTCGATTCGCGCCTATCTTATAGGCCTCGACAAAATCGAAACCGCCGAAGTTATGCGCCTCAACAATAACTTCCTGCGCGTAAAGGTNGTGCCGATGCTCCCGGTGGCCCGCGTATGGCCCTCGGCCGGCCCCAGCTACTACGTTAACCGCGAGGGCAAGCGCATTCTCGCCGGTTCGCGCTACCACATCAACGTTCCGCAGATTACCGGCGACTACCCCGCCGAAAAACTGCTGCCGCTGCTCGACTACCTCAAGGAAAACCCTGAGTCAGAGCAGCTGATAACCATGATTGCCGCCCGCGACAGCTCCAACATCTTCCTGATTCCGGCCATTCGCGGCCACGTTGTTAACCTCGGCTCGGTCGACAACATCGACGACAAGTTCCACCGCCTGGAGCGCTTCTACAGCGAAGTGTTGCCCCACAAAGGATGGGAGCACTACGACACCATTTCGCTGAAATGGGACCGCCAGGTGGTTGCCACCCGCCGCCACGGCAAGCTCCCCGACCTTACGGTGCCGATTATTTCGGAGCTCGAAAACGAAGGCCCCGACCTGCAGACCATATCCGCGCCGGAGCCTGAAAAACCTGAAGAAAATTAAAACTAAGAATAATGAACCAGAAAAACTACATCGTTGCCGTTGAAATCGGCAGTTCCAAAATCAAGGGTGCCGTGGGCCATGTTGACCTGTCGGGCATCCTGACCGTAAAGGGCATAGAGGAGGAACACCAGCATCCGAATCATGTTCGCCACGGTTGCGTGCAAAACATTAAGGAAGTGGCNAACGAGCTCAACCGCGTAATTACCAAACTCAATAACTACATATCNCCGGCAAAAATCTCGGCAGTATATCTGGGTGTGGGCGGCCGCTCGATGAAGTCAACCCCCGCCAACCTGCAGATGACCCTGGCCGACGACACCGAAGTAACCCCCGAAATAGTTGAAGCGCTGCTCGACCGCGCACCGGTTATTGACCAGAACTGCGAGCGCCTGGCCGTGGAACCCGTTGNATTTCGCGTCGACNGCANGNNNCANAACGACATANCCGTAGGNNTGCTCGCCCANGACCTTGNNGCCANGNTCAACGTTGTCAGCTGCCGCTCGCAGCTGCTGCGCAACCTNAANCTNTCGGTTAGCGAAAAGCTCAATCTGCCCATCAACGGCTTCATNGTGCGCCCCATGGCNCTGGCCGACCTGGTTTTGAGCAACGAGGAACGCCGCTCGGGCGTCATGCTGGTCGATTGCGGNGCCGAAACNACAACAGTGGCCATCTACAAGGGCGGCCACATGCGCTATCTGGCCACCATACCCCTGGGTTCNCGCCACATTACCCGCGACCTGATGACCCTCAACCCCCTGGAGGAACGCGCCGAAGAAATCAAGCGCACAACCGCCGACGCCCACCCNGACGATTCGCGTCGCCCGGCAATTCCCGAAGAAATCGACAATTCCCGAATCNGNAAAATCGTTGTTGCCCGCGCAAGCGAAATCATTGCCAACATCACCGCCCAGATCGGCTATGCCGGCATGACCGTGTCGGAACTGCCCGGCGGCATAGTACTCGTTGGCGGCGGAGCGATGCTCAAGGGCTTTGCCGAAGCCCTGGCCCAGACCTCGGGCATGAGCGTGCGCCGCGGCTCGCTCCCCACGAGCGTGCGCCTNGTGGGCAACAAGATTTCGACCAGCGAGGACCTCGACGTTATTTCGCTGCTCAACTATCTGGCCCACTGCGACAACGNGCGNCCCTGCACCGTNACCCCCGTGCGCGAAACCAAACCCGAGCCCGAACCCGACCCGNCCGAAGAACACGAAGAGGAACCNACCGACGATGATCCGCTCAACGGAATCACCACAACCANGNGCCGCGGCATCTGGGGCAGCATCAAAAGCGCGTTTGCCAACCTCGGNACCCCCGACTCTATTGACGACTTCGACGACGAATAACTTTAACAATTCCCGACCATGACTATTGAAGATATTAGCAAGGAAACACCTTTTGTGGTTCCCGAACCGATAAATCCCAACAACGAATCGATTATTAAGGTTATCGGCGTTGGAGGCGGCGGCGGCAACGCCGTTGGCTACATGTATAAACTCGGCGTCAAGGACGTNCGCTTCGTTGTTTGCAACACCGATAAGCAGGCCCTGGACAACTCGCCNGTGCCCGACCGTGTTTTGCTCGGCCACACCGGACTTGGCGCGGGCGACAAACCCGAAGTGGCCCGCGAGGCCGCCGAAGAGAGCATCGACGCCATCAATGCCATTTTCGATCAAAACACCAAAATGGTGTTCATCACCGCCGGTATGGGCGGCGGCACCGGCACCGGCGCCGCTCCGGTGGTTGCCCGCGTTGCCCGCGAGCATGGCGTCCTGACCGTAGGCATCGTAACTATTCCCTTCTTCTTCGAAGGCGTGCGCAAAATCACCAAGGCCCTGCAAGGCGCCGAGGAAATCCGCAAATATGTCGACGCCCTGCTGCTCATCAACAACGAACGACTCATAGAAATCTACCCCGAGCTCGACTTCGAATCTGCCTTTGCCAAGGCCGACGACACCCTGGCCAACNCCNCCCGCTCGATTTCGGAANTGATAACAACCNCTGANTCCAAAATCAACATTGACTTCAACGACGTTGACACCACCCTGCGCAACGGCGGCTCGGCAATTATCAGCTGCGGCTACGGCTCAGGCCCCAACCGCGTGTCGGACGCCATTGAAAGCGCCCTGCGCTCGCCGCTGCTGAAAAACAGCAACATCATGGGCTCCAAGCGCCTGCTCTTTAACCTCTATATCAACCGCAAGGCCGCGCAGCCCTTCAGCATCGGCGAAATGACCGCCTTTACCGACTTCGTAACCTCGATTGAAGACGTTGAGGTTATCCACGGCGTTGCCTACGACGACACGATCGAAGCCGACATCAAGCTCACCATTCTTGCCAGCGGCTTTGAAGGCGAAGTGCTGATACCCCAAAAGAAAGCCCCGATTGAAGTTGGCGGCAACAAAGGCCAGCAGCCGATTAAGCCCAAAGACGANATTGAGGTTATTAAGCAGCAATATGGCGAGGAATATGCCGCCAACGTTGCCGCCGCCAAGGCCCGCAACCTCTACGTTGTGCTCACCCCCGACCAGCTCGACGACGACAACGTTATTGAGGCACTCGAAACCTACCCGGCATTCTCGCGCTCCAAAGAGGAAAAGGCAGCCATTACCTCGTCGGCAGCCAAGCCCGCCGCGCCGCAACCCGCACAGCAGCCGGCCAATCCGGCTCCGCCGTCGGACGTNATCGACTTCTGAGCGNGGGAGAGTGCGCCGAATCGACCGAATAGAAAGAAAAAGTTTTTAAATTTTAACTTTTTTTCGTAACTTTGCAGCCGAAAATCTATAGCAGCAGAAATGGACGAAATCCAGAACCTTAAGAATATACTGGCTGCGGAAGCGCAGGCCATAGCTTCCGTGCCACTAACCGCCAATTATTCAGCGGCCTTAGACCTTATTCAACATCAGGTATGCACCCTCGGGGGCAAAGTCGTTGCCTCGGGAATGGGCAAAGCCGGCCAAATCGCATCAAACATTGCTTCGACCTTTGCATCGACCGGCATCCCCGCCGTCTGCATCAATCCCGCCGAGGCCCAACATGGCGATTTAGGCGTGCTCCAGCCCAACGACGTAATGCTGCTGATTTCCAACTCCGGCCGAACCGACGAGATTCTGCGCCTCTATGAAATAGCACACATGCTCTATCCCGAAATCCGCGCTATAGTTATCACCGCCGAAGAATCGTCGCCCCTGGCCCAAACCCCCGACTCCATCGGGCTCTTCACCGGAAATCCCGCCGAAGTGTGTCCCCTCGGGCTCACTCCCACCACCTCGATAACCGCCATGACCGTTATAGGCCACCTGCTCATTGTTGGCATGATGCAGCGCACCGGCTTTACCCGCGAGCAATATGCAGTTCGCCATCAGGGCGGCTCGCTGGGNGAGAAACTCCGTAACTGCACCTGCCGCTCATGACCGGAGGCTANAATCCCGCCCAAGTTTCGGGCCAGGACATGCACATTGCNGTTATCCGCACGCAATGGAACGAGCATATAACCTCAACNCTGGCCGACGGAGCCAAGCAAACGCTGCTCGCCGCCGGCGCCACGTTTGAGGAATTCATAGTGCCCGGAGCAGTTGAGCTGACCNACGCCGCCCAGCGCGTAATCGATTCCGANAACTTCGATGCCGTAATCGTGTTCGGCTGCGTGATTCAGGGCGACACCCCCCACTTCGACTATGTTTGCCAAAGCGTTACGCAAGGCATAACCTCGCTCAACGCCGACGGCATGGTGCCGGTGATATTCGGCGTTTTGACCGTACTCAACGAGCAGCAGGCCCTTGACCGCTGCGGCGGTCCGGCCGGCCACAAAGGCATCGAAGCCGCNCAAACGGCAATTCAGATGGTTGACTTCAGCCGCCGCTTCGACTAACCCCACATTGAGCACCGCAACTCTTTATCTNCCNTGCCGTCTGGCCCCCGGAATTGAATTCTACAGGGCCATGGCGCGCCACGACGGCCCCGTTGAAATTCTCGGCAGCGAACGCTTTAACAAGCGCTGCAAAGAGGCCCACAGATTTGAAATTGCCGACACCCGCGGGCGCCTGGAACTGACAGTGCCGATAGCCAAGCCGTATGGCCACACCTGGGCAGACACGCGCATTTCGGACCACGGCTCATGGTGGGAAACGATTCCCGCGGCCCTGGAAAGCGCCTATGGGCGCACCCCGTTTTTTGAGTTCTACGCTCCCGACCTGCTGCCGCTGCTGAGCGACCCTTATCGCTTCGGCTCCGTTGCCGACATGAACGAGGCCGTTGACCGCTTTATTCGCCGCGCACTCGACCTGACCGACATCGACGTTGCCTACAGCCGCCGCCCCGACGTGCGCCCCGTCGACCTGCAGCCCGTCCCCGCCATAACCTACTGGCAGGTGCGCGCCCAACAGCTCGGTTTCATTGGCGGCCTCAGCATCCTCGACCCCATCTTCAACCTCGGCCCCGAAGCCCGCACCCTCCTCTAACCCCTCCCCCTCATATTGCAAAGTTACCAAATTTTCAGTACCTTTGCGATATTAAATTACCATAGTGAGCCACATGTTAACCCCCAGCGAAGTACTCAAACTTTTAAGCGATATTGAGAGCGACCGGATTGAGCGCACCATATCAACTTCCAACACCGATAAATTCGGTCAGGCAATCTGCGCCTTTGCCAATGATTTGCCGAACCACAATATGCCGGGATATTTGATAATAGGAGCAGACGACAAAACCGGCAAGGTAAATCCCGACGTAAAAATTACCGACCAGCTTCTGCAGAATTTAGGCGGTATAAAAACCGACGGTAAACTTCAACCACAGGTTAGCATGACAGTTGAAAAGGTGTCGCTTCCCGACGGCGACGTAGCAGTGGTTACCGTGCAGCCATGTCATTTCACGCCCGTAAGATACGAGGGCAGAATATGGATACGCAATGGCCCACGCAAGTGTATTGCCGGCGAGGCCGACGAAAAGCGACTTTTAGAAAAGCGTACAAGCCGGATGCTAACATTTGATGCGCTGCCCTGCCTGGATTCGTCTATCGACGACCTCGACCTGAATGCGTTTAAGCAGATTTATCTGCCTAAAGCATTTCCGGAGGAAGTGTTGAAAACCGACACCCGCAGCGTGGAGCAACAAATGCAGGCCCTTGGTTACTATAATATAAAATATAATTGCCCGACCTATGCGGGAATTATAATGTTCGGCAAGAATCCCGAACGTTTTTTGCCTGGATGTTATGTTCAATACGTAAGATTCGGCGGTTTGACCCGCGCCGGAGAGATTAAAAGCGAATATAAGTTTTCGGGTAACCTCGTAAAGATTTTATCGCAGCTCGACACGTTTGTTGATGCATCGATTACCAATCGCCGCCCCGTTCCGGTTTCGGCCTTAAGGGAAGAGATGAGGGTTGATTATCCGCATTGGGCCACCCGAGAACTGTTGATGAACGCAATCTGCCACCGCGACTATGAGGGTAACGGTCCTGTTCAGTTTTATCAATATGATGACCGCATTGAAATAATGAATCCCGGTGGACTATATGGCAAGGCAACGCCTGAGAACTTTCCGTACGTTAACGACTACCGAAACGGCGTGGTTGCAGAAGGAATGAAAGTTTTAGGCTTTGTAAACCGCTATAGCCGTGGGGTGCAGACCGTTCAAGATGAACTTAAAGCTAACGGCAATGGCGAGGCCGATTTTAAGTTGCATCTTGTAACCGCTTTTCTTGTTGTGGAGCACATTTCCACAGAAGCAAATAAAAAAACAAATAAAAAAACAAATAAAAAAGTAAATAAAGAGCACCGAATAAAGAGTCAGGTTGAAGCAATTTGTGAGGTTATACGCACCAATCCCAACGCCACCTATAACGACCTGATTCACAAATTAGAATCCAGTTACTCAACCATATATGAAAGGGTAAAATTGTTAAAACAACAGGGTATTCTTAGCCGCACGGGAGGCCTCAACGGCGGCCACTGGCAAATAAACGAAGATCTTTATTTGCAATTATACTCATCTACCAAAAACAAATAAACTCCAATTCTTTAATTGCCGACCATAAAATTCATAATTTTTCGTTAAATTTGCGGGCATGAAACGCATGATTTATCTGGTGGCTATGGCCGCCGTTGGCCTGGTTTGCAGCTGCAAGCCATCGGCCCAAAGCTCGGGGCAGGTGCTCACAACCAAGGCCGTTGAATTGACCGACTCGCTGAACTATGGCCGCTCGTCGGCCGAAGTAACCATATCGGGGCAGTATCCCGACTCGGGAGTGCCCGTGTTGTTGGACTCGTGCCGCCAATGGTTTGTTAATTGTCTGACCATGGGAGCCTTTACGACTTCCAAGCCGCTCATTCACCCTACCCGCGCCGAAATTGCCGACCCGCAAAGATTGATTGCCCACCTGTCGAAGAAAATTCTCGACTCCGCGCGCCGCGACTTCATTGAATTTGAGTCGGAACCGGAGCTCAGCGCCGGCTATGAATATCAAATCTCGTTCGAACCCACATGGATTTCAGACTCCATAGTTACGTATGGCTACACAGCCTACAGCTACCTGGGCGGCGCCCACGGCTCAACGATTTCGCGCGTAGCCTCTTTTGCCGTGTCGACCGGTCGCACCCTCTCCTACGGCGAAGTATTCCGCCCCGACCGCCTCAAAGAGCTTGTTGCCAAAATCCGCCATGGGCTTTGGGTTCAGTATTTCCAGCCGGTGTATGCTTCGGAGCCCGACGGTCCGCAGTCGCTGGCCGAGGTGTTGCTGATAAACCCCGACGAAATGGAGCTGCCGGCATGCAACCCCTCGTTCGGGCCAAAAGGAGTTACCTTCACCTACGGCCAGTATGAAATAAAGCCCTACGCTGTCGGCCAGCCCTCATTCACGCTGATCTACACCGAGCTGCTGCCGCTGATGACCGAGCAAGCCGCAAATCTAATTAGCCGCCAGTGATTTATGCTTCAGAAACTCGAAGGCCTCGACGAACGTTTTGCCGAAGTGGCAACGCTGATTACCGACCCCGAAGTTATCGGCGACCGCAAGCGCTACGCCGCCCTGACCAAAGAATATAAGGAGCTGGAGCGACTGACTCAGACCGTTAGCCGCTACAAAACCTTGCTGGCCAATCGCGACGAAGCCAAAGCGCTGCTCGAAACCGAAAAAGATGACGAAATGCGCGCCATGGCCCGCGAGGAAATCGACGCCGCAGAACGCGCCATTCCCCAGCTCGAAGAAGAAATAAAGCTGCTGCTGATTCCCGCCGACCCCGAGGACGCCAAAAATGCCATAGTCGAAATCCGCGGAGGCACCGGCGGCGACGAGGCTGCCCTGTTTGCCGGCGACCTGTTCAAGATGTACACCAAATATTGCGAGTCGAAGGGGTGGACTGTGGCTGTCAGCTCCTTCAGCGAGGGTGCGGCCGGCGGTTTCAAGGAAATAGTCTTTTCGGTCAGCGGGCCCGACGTTTACGGCACTCTGAAATATGAAAGCGGCGTTCACCGCGTTCAGCGCGTTCCGGCAACCGAAACCCAGGGGCGCGTCCACACCTCGGCCGCCACGGTTGCCGTGCTCCCCGAAGCCGAGGAATTCGACGTTGAAATCAACGAAGGCGAAATCAATTGGGACACCTTCCGCTCCGGAGGCGCCGGCGACCAGAACGTCAACGATGTCGAATCGGGCGTGCGCCTCCGCTACATGTGGAAAAACCCGGTTACGGGCGTGAGCGAGGAAATTCTGATTGAATGCACCGAAACGCGCGACCAGCCCAAAAACA
>WFLX010265976.1_pt2 | contig 12128 bp, 7 predicted proteins | sample 4967041 | NCBI WGS metagenome assembly WFLX01 (sample SAMN12857096, study PRJNA449069) | gut metagenome | isolation source: stool from male and female vole | host: Microtus ochrogaster | place: USA:Florida | collected 2017 | reverse complement strand
TTCCCTCGCCTGATACGCCGCGTCGCGCCTGGCGTGGCAAGAAACGCCCGTACTAATCAATATGTTATCCCCGCTGGTAGGGGTGCGAAATTTCGCACCCGCCTCCGGATGGCCCGCCCGCATAGCTCATCGGCAGGGCGCGGAAATCGGTGCGAAAAATCGGGTTGCGGCCCGATTTTTGGGGAGGGATGAGGGGTTATTGCGAGATTTTTATTACTTTTGCAGAATAGGCGGTAGAGGTCATGCAGCCTTTTCTGCCTGTGACTGAATCAGTATCACATTCTCACATGACCCGAAGAACCAAACCCTGCCTGACAGCCATGCGTTCGCTCACCGCAGCCACCTCGGCCCTCTGCCTCCTGTGGCTTTGCCTGTGGGCGTCGGGATGTTCCGACGACAAAATCAACAATGGCGAAGGATCAGGCTACATACAACCCACCGTCACCATNGACCCCCTGATACACTTNGCCGCCGACCCCACGGCAGCNCCNGTGAGGATTTCGCCGCTCCCCGANGCCTCNCAATTCAGCNTNNCGCTCACCGACCTCATCACCGACAACTCGGCAAGCTGGGAGAGCGCCGACGACTTCCCCAAGAGCCAGCGTTTCCTGCCCGGCTCCTATCTGCTCGAAGCCCGCTGGGGCAACCTCCATGACGAAGGCATCGCCACCCCCTGCTTCAAAGGCTCGATTCAGACGAGGGTCAGCAACACCGAGACTGCCACCCCCGACATCACCTGCACCCTGGCCAACACCGTTTTCCGCCTCTCCTACAGCGACAGCTGGCGCAAATATTTCCCCGCCTATTCGGCCACTCTCCACAGCGAGGGGGGCGCCTATGTTGAAGTGCCCGCCGACGAAAGCGGCTACATCTTCCTCCGCCCCGGCAATGTGTCGCTCATTCTCAACCTCACCCTCCCCACGGGCGAGACCGTCTCATTTGAGCCGCTTCAGATTTCCGACGCCGCGCCCGCTCTGCTCTATGAGGCTTCGATGTCGCTCTATGACGAGACCGGCGACGCTCCCAAGGTGGTGGTGTCGTTTGACAGCAGNGTGATCACCGACGATGTAACNACCGTTCTCTCCGAGGCATTTATCAAAGGCAACTATCCCGAAATCACCCCGATAGGCTACACTCCCGGCCAACCGCTCGAAGTGGCCGAAGGCACTCCCCTCTCAGCCGAGACCGGCATGAGGGTCAGAGGCTCCAACCTCCAGGCCATCACACTCACCACCACCTCCCCCTCGCTCATCGCCGCAGGGTGGCCCGCGCAGGTCAACCTCCTCTCGCTCACAAAGGCTGAAAAAGAATTGCTCGCCAAATTCGGCTTCAAGGCCGAGGGGCTCGACAATCAGGGCGGCGGAGAGCGCGACGTGACGGTCGACCTCTCAAACGTGGTGAGCTACATGCGCAGCGATGATTATGCCGACAGCTTCAGCCTCATGGCTCGCGACCGTGCCGGCAGGGTCAGCCCGCTCACGACCCTCGACATTGATGTNGTGCCGGTCGACCTGTCGATCGTGTCGGTCTCNTCNATCATCGCNGGCACNAACTCNGGCGAAATCGTGGTGAAATGCCCCGCCCGCAATCTCTCCGACAACATCACCCTCATGGGCAAGAGCGGCAACGGATCCTGGCAGGAGCTCACCATCAAGCAGATCGACCACCTCACCAACAACAACTATGCGGTGAGATTTGACATGAAGGATGACGACCTCAACCCCACCCCCGGCAACCCCGCGCTCACAAGCAAGGTGCAGCTCAGAGTCTACTATTGCGGCATCCTCAAGCTCGAAACCGAAATCGACCGCGTGAGCCCCGCCTTCACCATCGACGTCGACGCCTTTGCCCACCATGCCCGTGTGCAGATTCTCACCGCCGACGAATCTCTCCGCCCCCTCATCACCTCATGTGCCATAATCTACGGCAACGGCGAGAAGCTCACCTCGGTGGAGCGCTACCCTCAGGAGGGCGCCATCATCGTCACCGGCCTCGAGGCTGACACCCGCTACCGCTTCCAGACTACGCTGGTCGACGACAAAACGCCCACCCTCACCGAGCCGGTCAATGTCACCACCGAATCGGTGCTCCAGCTCCCCAACGCCGACTTCGAGGAGATAACCAACGCCATCGACTATAAAAACATGCTCAGCGGCGGCCGCTACACCCAGAACATCGTGGAAATCTACAACCGTCAGAACCGCACATCATTTACCCTCTCCGCCCCCGACGGCTGGGCCAACGTCAACGACAAAACCTTCTGTCTCGGCGCCTCCAACCACAACACCTGGTATCTCGCCCCGTCGACCTACTCGGTCACCGANGCCCAGAACGGCGCCTATGCCGTGCGTCTCGACAACGTGGGTTGGGATGTGAACGGCAGCCCCATTCCCGACTACCGTCAGCCCGGACTCCCCTACACCCCCTACTCGCTCAATATTCCCGAGATAGCCAACCGCGCCACCGGCCGCCTCTTCTTAGGCTCCTACTCCTTCGACCCCCTCACCCTCAGCGAGGTCTACGACCAGGGAATACCCTTCGGCTCACGCCCCCTTGCGCTCAACGGCTTCTATATGTTCAAGCCCGCGGCCAACAATTCGGGCGCCTCGGGCCTCGTGATAGTCGANGTGATGGGCAAGGACAGCGACGGCCACACCTATATGATAGCCTCGGGGCGCACCCGTCTCTCCACCGCCCTCTCCTATGCCGCCTTCTCGGTGCCCCTCACTTATGAGCATTTCGGTGTCAAAGCCTCATCCATCAGGGTAATGTTTGCCTCCTCGACCTCGATGGGCACCATCGCCGAGGAGACCTCGCGCCTCATGACCGTCGACGACCCCGCCACCTCCACCTCTCGGGGCAGCTCCCTCTGGATCGACAACCTCGTGCTAAGCTACTGATATCCTCAGCCATCCAATCCCTCATAACAGATTACACATTCTTCAATATTCATCAATTTCAAACATGCCATCACGTTTCAACCTGAAGTCTCTTTTCGGGACACTCGCCGCTGTTATGCTGCTCACGGCACTGCTCCATCCCGAGCCGGCGGCCTGTCAGGAGCAATTCGCCCGCAATCTCGAGCACATTTCCTTTGTGCCTAAAGGTCAGTGGATCACCGGTCTGTCGGTCAACTACACCCAGAGCCGGCAGGACGACTATCAATTTCTCATTGCCGAAAACCTCAACGGCTCGACCTATTCGTTTAAGGTGAGCCCGATGGTGATGTATGCCATAGCCGACAACTTTGCCCTCGGCGGTCGTCTGGCCTATCAGCGCAACATGAACAACTTTGACAGCGGCACCATCAAGATCGACTCCGAGACCACCTACGACATCGACCACCTCAACACTCTCGGTCAGAACTTCTATGCCATGGGAGCCGCACGCTATTATATCTCGCTCGGCAACAACACCCGCTTCGCCCTCTTCAACGAAATGCAGCTCGAACTCGGCGGCGGCGAATCAAAAATCCTGAGCGGCACAATGGAAGATTTCACCGGCACAATGGAGCGCAACTTTCAGCTCAGTGTCGGTCTCGCCCCCGGCCTGGTGATGTTTCTCAACAACTATTCGGCCATCGAGGTCAATGTGGGAGTGCTCGGCTTCGACTACACCCACACCAAAGCCGTGACCGACCGCATCTATGAGTCCCACCGCAACAGCAAAAACGCCAATTTCAAGGTCAACCTCTTTTCAATCTCATTTGGCGTGGCCTTCTATCTCTAAATCCTCCATCCCCACGTTATGAACAACTCATTTCTCAAAATCATATTAGCCTGTGTGGCCATCCTTCTGCCGATGGCTTCCCATGCCATGCGCCCCTTTCTCCGCTCCGACTCCCTAAGACATGTCGGCGCCCCGATCGACTCCGCCCTGCTCAACCAAAAGGTGATAATCGGCGGCGACACCGTGAGCATCATCCTGCCCCAGAAAAACTACGGCCGTTATGAGCGCGGCCTATATAACTTCATGTTCATACCCAAAGGGCAATGGCTCGTGGGCCTCACCGCCAGCTACGGCGAGTTCAACAGCGAGAACATGGAGCTCCTAAGCGTGATGAAAGACCTCGACCTCAAGATAAAGCGCTACAGCATCCGCCCCACCATAGCCTATTTCTTCAGGAGCAACCAGAGCCTCGGCCTCAAGCTCGGCTATACCAACTCCGACGGCCACCTCGGCCATATAGCGATGGACTTCGGCGACGACCTTTCGTTTGACGTCAGCGAGGTGCGCTACAGCTCCCACGACTATTCGCTCGGCCTGCTCTACCGCAACTATGTGGGCCTCGGCACGATGAAGCGCTTTGCGGTGTTCAACGAGGTTGACCTCTCGGTGGCTGCCGGCAAATCGCGGTTCCTGCGCAGCTACAACAATCAGCCGAGCGACACCCGCACCACCTCGGGCGAGCTCAGCCTCAACTTCTCGCCCGGCCTCTGTGTGTTTGTGATGGACAATGTGTGCTTCAACGTGTCGTTTGGCGTGTTCGGCATACATGTCAAGCATGAAAAGCAATCCACCAACGGCCTCGACAACGGTTCTCGCACCAGCTCGGGCGCCAATTTCCGCTTCAACATCTTCAACATCAACTTCGGTCTCGGAGTCACCATCTAACATTCCTCTGCCAACATGAATCGACACGACATATTCTCCCCCATGCGCACCCCCGCCATAGCTCTCGGCCTGACCGCCCTCGTGGCCATGTCGGGCTGCATCGAAGACGACACCCCCTATCCCTTCATCCACGCCAACATTCTCGAAATGGCCGTCGAGGGGCAGATAAGAAATGCCTCGATCGACTCGATCAACCGCACCGTGAGCTTCATGCTCAACGACTCGGTCAACCCCGCCTCGGTCAAGGTGACCCGCTTTGTCATCACCCCCGGCGCCCACATGGCCGACACCGCAATGATTGTCAACGGCCTCAACCTCACCGACACCCTCTCGCTCACCCTGTCGATCTATCAGGACTATGTGTGGAAAATCAGCGCCACCCGTCAGCTCAACCTCTCGCTCAAGNCNCGCGGCCAGATAGGCAACACCGTCATCGACCCCGAGNNNCACACCGTCACCCTCACCTTCCCCACCGGCTATGACCTCTCGNCGGTGGAGATCGAGCAGGCATGTCTCGGCGGAGCATACTCCGANATNTCCCCCTCGCTCACCTCNGGCCCCGTCAACCTCNCCACTCCCCTCACTGTCANNGTNACCGAGTTCGGACGCACCCAACAGTGGACCCTCACCGCCCTCACCACCGACCTGAGCGTGGAGCTCACCTCGGTCGACGCCTGGACCAACGTGGCCTGGCTCTATGCCTCGGCTGAGAGCGGCCGCAAGGTCAGCTTCTNNTATCGCGTGGCCGGCGAGGAAACNTGGTCGCAGATCTCCGACGACAACCTCACCTCTAACAACGGCTCATGGACCTGCCGCCTCTCGGCCCTCTCACCCTCTACCACCTATGAGGCCCGCGCCACCGCGGGAGAAGATGAGTCGCCCGCCGTGACATTCACCACCGGCGAGAATATCCAGCCCGCCAACCGCCTGCTTCAGAACTGGTGGCTCGACGGCAAGATATGGTGCCCGTGGGCTCAGGATGCCACCCCCTACTGGGGCACAGGCAACAAGGGCGCCGCAACCCTCGGCGACAGCAACACGGTGCCCCTCGTCGACCCCGACTCCCCCACCGGATATGCCGGCGCGCGCCTCGAAACCCGCTTTGTGGGCATCGCCATGCTCGGCAAGCTCGCCGCGGGCAACCTCTTTGCCGGCGACTATGTGCGCACCGACGGCACCAACGGCATTCTCTCGTTTGGCCGCCCCTTCACCCAGCGCCCCACCGGAGTGAGGGTGACCTTCAACTACACCTCCACACCCATCTCTCACTCCAACAACGAGTTTACCCACATCAAGGGTCAGCCCGACACCTGCGTGATGTGGAGCGCCCTGATCGACAGCCCCGAGCCCTTTGAGATACGCACCAAGCCCTCCGACCGTCAGCTTTTCAGCCCCGACCTGCCTCAGGTAGTGGCCTATGCACAGACCCAGCTCGGCCAATCGACCGACGGCTATGTCACCGCCGTGATTCCCTTCAACTATGTGGCCACCAACCGTGTGCCCACCTACATCCTGCTCGTGGCCTCAGCCTCCAAATATGGCGACTACNTCNCCGGCGGNAACGGCTCGGTGCTNCTGGTCAAGGAGTGGGAGCTGCTCTACGATTACCCCCTGCCGCAATAAGATTCTCCACACCTTACGACAAACCCCGGTTGCCGACCTGAGTTGGCAACCGGGGTTTGAGTTTAATCTCTTTCAACAGGCTCTATCAGAAGAGCTTTTCGGGATATTCGCCCTGGGCGTGGAGCTCGGCGAGCTTCTCTACCACTCCGGGACGGTCTTCGCTATAGGTCACGCCAAACCACTTTGAGGTGGTGTCGAGCACCTTGACGGTAGCCTCGCCATTGTGGATGAGGGCGTCGATAGCGAGGGGAATGAAAAATTCGCTCTTGGGGGTGTTGATATCCTTGTCGAGGAATTTCTTGAACTCTCTCTCCGAGTAGTCGAAATAGTCGGGAGTGAAGCCCCAGAGGTTCATCGACACGGGCACATTGGCCTCAAGGGGCTGCTCCTCACCTTTCTCGTCGAGGAACACGATTTCGCCCTTGTCGTTATAGTAGATCTTGGTGCGCTCAACAACCGAGGTCAGATTGCCGTTTTCGGTCGAGCAGACGCCGCGGCTCACAGAGCCGTTTTCGGTCAAAGTGTTGCCCACGCGGAAACCTACCATGCAATAGTCGCCCTTCTTGTCGTGGGGCTTTGAAAGCTCCTCGGCGATTACCTTAAAGGCGTCGCGGCCATAGAAGTCGTCGGCGTTGATCACGGCAAACGGCTCGTTGATGGCGCTCTTACCCATCAATACGGCGTGGTTGGTGCCCCAGGGTTTGGTGCGGTCGGCGGGACAGGTATAACCCTCGGGAAGGTCGTTGATCGACTGAAAAACAACCTCGGTGGGGATATGGCCTTCATATTTTTTGAGCACGATGTTGCGGAAATCTTCCTCAAAATCCTTGCGGATCACAAACACCACCTTGCCGAAGCCGGCCTGCAGGGCGTCATAAATCGAATAGTCCATGATGGTTTCACCGTGAGGACCGAGGGTGTCGAGCTGCTTGAGGCCGCCGTAACGCGAGCCCATACCGGCAGCGAGCACAAAAAGTGTGGGTTTCATTGCTAAAGAAATTTTATTGATTCTGAAAAGTTATGTTTGTTATTATTTCTCTTAATGGGGAGGAGAGGGTTATTATTTGAACGCAAATTCNATNACCTCNTTGAATTTCTNGCCCGGANNGAGGNGGGNCGAGGGGAACNGAGGCTGATTGGGAGCGTCAGGAGTGTGCTGACACTCTATGGCTATGCCGTCATAATCGTCCATCACGCGGCCCGACTTGTTGAGCGGCGAGCCGGCGAGCCAGTTGCCGGTATAAACCTGGGCGGCGGGCTGGGTGGTGCTCACCTCGAGGGTGCGGCCCGACTCGGGAGAGCTGAGCACTGCCACCTTCTGCAGCTTGCCCGGCTCGTAGTTGTCAACGAGCCAGCANTTGTCATAGCCCTTGCCATAGTTGAGGGCGGGGAAATCCTGCTTGATGTCGCGGCCCACGACCTTGGCCTCGGTGAAATCCATCGGGGTGCCGGCCACGGGAGCTATCTCGCCGGTGGGTATGAGGGTCTCGTCGGTGGGGAGATAGTTGCTGCACATCAGCTGCATCACATGGCCGAGGGCAGAACCTGAGTTCTGACCGTTGAGATTCCAGTAGGCATGGTTGGTGAGGTTGACCACGGTGGTCTTGTCGGTGCGGGCCTCGAGGGTGAGACGCAGGGTGTTGTCCTCGCTCCACTCATAGGTGGCGGTGGCGGTGAGATTGCCGGGATAACCCTCTTCGCCGTCGGCCGAGAAATAGGTGAAGGTCACCTTGCCCTCTTCGGTCACCTTGGTGAGCCAGTTCTGATTCTGAAAGCCCTCGGGGCCGCCGTGCAGGGCGTTGGGGCCGTTGTTGATGGCGAGGGTATAGGTCTCTTCGCCGATCGAGAAATGACCCTTGGCGATGCGGTTGGCATATCGTCCGGGCACCTTGCCGGCACAGGGGCCGTCGGCTATATAATCGGCGGGGTCGGCATATCCGAGCACCACGTCGTCGAGCACTCCATCCTTGTCGGGCACTTCAACCTTTTGGATAGCTGCGCCGAGCGAGCAGAGGGTTACGCTTGCGCCCGAGCCGTTGGTGAGTGTCACTAAAGTTATCAGCCCTTTGGGCGACGGAGAGGTTATCACTGAAATTTTCATGGCATTATGATTGCTGGGTGAATTGGAGANTTATATNACGCAAAATTAACAAAAAACCNTTAATTCCCTATCNTCTTNCNCTACAAAAAAATTAGTCCGGNCAGCCTCTTCGGCCAATCGGACTAATTATTNAAATCTAAGNATAGACTGNGCTATCGCTNTTTCTTAGAACTTGCGAACCTTGACAACTACGCCGGCCTTGCGGGCAACATAGATGCCGGGAGCAGCGTCGGCGACTTTGACGCGGANGNCCTGGAGGTTGTAGAGCTCAACGTCAGCGTCGTTGATGTTGATGGTCTCGTTGCCGAGCTCAACATTGTCGATGCCGGTGGTGGGGCTGGTTGAGATGATCTTCCAGGTTGAGCCACCATCCTGAGCGTAGTAACCTACGAGGTAAGCTGTAGGCTGCTGGTTAACGTTGAGGGCGAGGCCGTTCTTCTGATCGATCATAGCGATACCGCTGTTTTCATTGCCGAGGAAGATGGGCCAGAAGTAGAACTTGGCTGCGTCGGCGGGATCTTCCGAAACAAGAACCTGCTGGCTTACGCCGGGCACGTTGCCGAGATAGTAACCGTTTTCGGTGTGGAGGGTGAAGTAGCCTTCATCTTCGCTTGCTTCAACATACCATGTAGAGCTGGGGTTGTCGAACGACTCGCCGAGACCGAGCATAGGCACGTTGCTACCTTCAGTGCTTACGGTGAGGGTGTTGGTCGACAGACCGGCGTTGGCACGACGGAGGCTCTGGAGGAGCACCTTCGAGCCGTCAGCCTCAGCAGCGGCAGCGGCGAAGTAGTTGTCGCTAACCTCGTTCTTGATGTTCATCACATACTTGGCGGCAGCGATATAGTCACCATCGAAGTCAGCACCGCCCTTGAAGGTCTCACATTCTGCTACACCCTGTGAGAGAGCGCTTACGCCCCAGGGAGTGGTGGCGATTACACGGTTGAGGTCTTCCTTAACAGCGTTGAGGTTAGCGTTAGCGCAGAAATTCTGAGCAGCCATGTTGGCAACGTTGCCTGAATAGGAGGCTACAATCCATGTGGTGCCCTTCCAATCGCCAGCGCTCGGTTTCCAGAGGTTGATGCCTGCACCGGCGTTGCTGGCGTCGAGGCACTGGCCTTCGGGAGCAACGGCGAGTGAGAGACCGGCTTCGGGGTTACCGGCGTTGGGAGCGATATACCATTCAACGGGGGTTTCGCTNTAGCTGTTGTTGCTGGCGAGATAGAGGCCGTTGAGAGCGTTCTTGAGGGTGTAGTAACCTTCTTTTTCNCCGGGAGCTACTGCCCAGAATGAACCGAGAGTCAGGTCGGTGTGCTGGATGGGAGCGGTAGCGGGATTAACACCGAGAGCGGTCTGAGCGGTGAGCACGCCGCCACGGTTGTAGCTGGTGAACACTGCATAGTGCTCGGCACCCTTAACGGGAACGTCGAAAGGCTTAAAGGGATCGATCATCACCCAACGTGAGCCGGCGTCATTAGCGTTATAGGTAGTAATGGTGGTATTGGCGAGAAGGTTTACATTCATGCCCTGAGGAGTGGCAACCTCAAGCGAGTTAACAAGGCCAAATGAAGCCTGATCTTCAGTTGAGTTGTTGTAGATGTAGTAGGGACCGGCATTGAGGCCAGAGATCTTCACCTTACCGCTACCGGCGTTTTCAAACTTGAAGATTGAAANANTTTCACGTTTGNGNGTNACATTGTCTGCAGTNGCGCCGGGAGTTTCANGACTCATCTGAANAGTAGTGCCGTTGTTAATAGCGATATAAGAGAGGNTNTTGATGNCTACAGAAGCTTCGTTATTGATAGCGCGATTCATACGACGCACATTGGCGAGCATGAAAGGCTTCTCACAGACTGCTGAAACAGCCTCTTCCATGAGGTTACCGATAGCGGCGATGCGCTCGTCGGCGGTGAGGTTTTCGTTGTTGGTGGCAGCGTTGATCTGCTCAACCATCTGGTCAACAGCTTCCTGAGAATAGATGTTGGGGAGGGCGGCGAGGTTTGCAACCACTTTAGCGGCGAGGCTTGAAACACCTTCGGCGGGGTTAACGCCGTCGAGAGCGTCTTCAACAGTGCCGTCGCTCACAGCAGCAACAACCCAGGTTGTGCCCTGCCAGTCGCNNGCTGAGGGTGACCATGTGCCNATGCCGTTGTCATAGTTGTGGGCGTCAGCACAGCTTGAGCCTGAGATAGGATTGGTCTTACTGAGAGCCATACCATAGGTGTTCACACCGTTGGGGAGGATGAACCATTCGGTAGGAGTATCAGTGATTGTAAAGGCTGAGCCTACATAGAATGTAGCGGCAGCGCTCTTGATGTAGTAGCCGTTTTCATTGCCGGTGGGAACGAGTTTCCAGAAGCTGTAGGGNCCTTCGGCGGCGTGCTGAACAGCTGCGCCGGGCATGATGATGTCGGTGGTGAAGTAACCGCCGCGGTTAAATGAACCGATCACGAAGTTGAGATCCTCGATAGCTGCGGTTGAGCCGGGGAGGGTGTAGATAGCGTTGGTGATTTCAACAAGCACCCACTGGGCGTTGGCTGAAGAAGCGTCGCCGGTGGTGAGGTTGCCGCCGTTAGCGCTGAGAGCGCCGGCAGCGGTGCTGATGGTGATCTGATTGGCGATCTTGTCGGCAGCGGTGCTTGCGGCAATGTTGATGGGGAGGGCGTTGGCTGCGCCGGCGGCTGTTGAGAAGTCAGAGCCGTTGAGAGCAGCGAGATAGGTAATGGNGTTGATGTTTTTCTCAGCGAGCACGAGCTGNCCGTTAACAACCTCAAATCTCCACTGAGCCTTGGCGGTAGGAGCGTAGACNGTGTTNGCTACGTTNCCGTCGGCGAGGCTGAGATAAGCGGGAGCGTTGTCGGTGAGACCGCAACCGATGTTATAAACGGCAAATGTCTTGGCTGAAACGAGAGCGAAGGCTTCGTTGACGGCAGCAAGTTTGGCATCGACAGCCTGAGCGATTTCGGCGGGAGTCTCATAGTCGTCAACATTGAGAGGAGTGATTTCGTCGAGGGCGTCGACAAACTCCTTAAGCTCGTCAGCCGACCAGAGACCGGTAGCGGTAAGAGCGGCGATGATGGCATCTTTGTTGGCGAGGGCGCCGGTGATCTGAGCGTTGGCCTCGTCGACGATGGGCTGGAGGTCAGCCTCGGCTACGATCCATTTTGAAGCGTCAGCGGCGGTACCCCAACCTACTACATTACCGGAACCTTTGTGCATGTATTCCTGAGTGGCGGGATTAACCTTACCGAAAGTGATGGTGTTTTCGAGGTCGAAGAGATAGAGTGAAAGAGCTGAGGGAGTATCACCCAGGGTCCAGTTGGTTGAAGTGGTCTGAGCCACAGCATATTTGCTGGTGGGGAGGTTCTGAATAGCTACGGTGTTGTCGTCGTTGACGGTCATAGTCCAGATAGCTGAAGCAGAATATGAGCCTGAGGTTGTGAGGTTGGCACCGTTGGCGGTGGGCACGAGATAACCGGCATTACGTGCAACAACCGGCATATAGAATGAGAATGACTTNCCGTTGGCNTTTNCCTTGAGNACCTGAGGCCANAGNGAGTTATANACNGTGNNGGCTTCNGCGAGGCCGGNNGCCATGTTNANNTAAGTTTCAACGGGGTNGNCANANACCTGGAATTTNGCNTCNACAGNNNCNTTGATCTGAGCCACACCNGCTTCACCAAAGAGAACGGGCTGNTTGAGAGCTACGAAGTTGCTGNAGAATGANNCCTTAGCAGCATCGTTGCTGACCTCGGTNATGGTCCATGTAGTACCNNCATAGTCACCTGAG